>JAABUQ010001499.1_pt1 | contig 49827 bp, 23 predicted proteins | sample 5560001 | NCBI WGS metagenome assembly JAABUQ01 (sample SAMN10711888, study PRJNA513371) | rock metagenome | isolation source: Antarctica rocks | place: Antarctica: Victoria Land, Finger Mt nord | collected 2015-12-18
CCCCACCCCAGATCTCCTCCTGCCTACACTCCCTAGCCCCCCCTCACCGGTCCCAACAACCGCTGTATATCCCCCACCCTACCCTCCCCCCCTCTTCTCTTCCTCCCCCCCTTCTCCCTCAACGCCATGCCCGCCAGCCTCCTTTTCTCGCTCTGCACGCCCAACACCCTCTCCTCAATACTCCCCCCCATCACCAGCCGCCACACCGTGACCTCGCGCTCCTGGCCCAGGCGATGCACCCGATCCACAGCCTGGTCCTCAATGGCGGGCGCCCACCAGCTGTCTGCGAGGATGACCTGGTTGGCAGCCACGAGATTGAGGCCGACGCTGCAGACGGCGAGGGAGGCTAAAAGGATATGCGGGGAGGGGGTGGTTGAGGGGGTGGATGTGGAGAAGGAGGTCATGGCGGCGTCGCGGGCGGGGGAGCGCATGGAGCCGTCGATGCGGGTGAAGGGGAGGGAGCGCGCGGTTAGGGCGGTGCCGATGATGTCGAGGAAGGAGGTCCATTGGCTGAAGATGACGGTTTTGGTGGTGGGGTCTTTGGTGTGGGAGGCGTGGAGGATGGAGAGCAAGGCGTCGACTTTGCTGCTGGAGTTGGAGCTGGGGGTGGAGGTGGTGGGGGGGTTGGCGGACTCGCCGAGGTCGATGGCGGGGTGGACGAGGGAGTCGGGGGTGAGGGGCTCGGCGCGGCACATGGGGCAGCGGTGCTGGGTCTCGATGACGCGGGTGATGCAGTCAGCCCCGAACTAGGTGAGTTTCGGAGTCAGCATTCCTCCTTTCAGTCAATGCATTGAGCAGAGGTGCATGCTTTGGGAGCGGATACTGCTGAGATTTGAAACGCTCAGATATCTACTTACGACGTGGGCGCAGGCGGTGATGACGGGGGTGTGTAGGGACTCGAGGCAGATGGGGCAGTCTTCTTGGGAATCGATGGAGAGCTGGAGCATGGTTTGGAGGCCGGCTTTGTTTTCGGGGCTGAGGTCGACGACTTTCTGCCCCTCGAGGGAGGCGAGGAGGGAGGTTACGCGCTCGCCGCAGAGTTTCCCTACACGGGTTGGGTCAGTCTTGCCTTGCTGGAAATGGCGATCGAGTCATGGCGAAAAGACTGAAAATGGGAAATGTGCAAGACAGTCTTGGATGGATGATGTGATCGCATTGCGACATAAACGGGTGACCAGATAGTTGAAAGGTTACTTACAGTGATTGCAGACTTGGCGAAGCCGGAGGAGGATCTCAAGCAGATGACGATACGTTTCTGCCGGGCGAGCGTTTGGCTGGTTGTTACTGTCTTGATACCGACGCAAAAGACCTTGACCTTCCGCTTGCAGTGCTTCGTACTTCTCGCGCTCCTGAGGCTGGAAATCAATGCGATGAACATATTCGGAGATGTTAGGTAGGCGAAGGTTGATGAATTTCATATCCTTCTTGCGACGCAAGCATATTGTGTGCATAAGTGCCTGTAGTAGGAGGCTTGCGTTCTCATCGCCGGTATTTAGGGGCCGAACCAGAACGCTGTTGAATATTTCCAAGGTTTCAAGACCTCCGGTAAGTTTCAGGAATCGGACGAGGGAAAACAGATCCTTCAAGTTATTGATGATGGGAGTCCCTGTAAGCACCCACCGCGACTGAGCTAACAGAGCAGTAATGGCAACTGTCTGCCTCGTTTTCGGATTTCTTATGGTATGACCTTCGTCCAGGATAATTCGACGCCAAGTCATCGAGAAGACTGAAAATTTACGAAGTCAGCATTTCCTCTTCATGTCAATAGGTTAAGTCAAGGGGAATGTCTGTGGATTAGGGCTCTTAATACGCTCAGAAGGTTTAACAGCACTCGAAGGATAAAACTCACGTCCGTCCTCACAAGGTATGGAAGGAGCCGAGTCCATTCCGCGAGCCTGGTATTCGAGCGAGGGCTGGGTGTAGGTCGTAATCACTACATCGTAGGCTGCAAAGTCTTCTGGCTTCATCGTCTTCCTCGCGGCGCCATGGTAGGTCAAAACACGAAGAGCCGACTCGGGACGAATATGGTGTGCAATCTGGCCGCTCCAGTTGCTCATAACACCCAGCGGAGCGATGATCAACGTTGGGCCTGGACAGGTCCCTGAGGCTTGTGTATCTGACACCATCAACGCGATCATTTCGAGGGTCTTGCCCAAGCCCATATCATCAGCAAGGATACCTCCGCTAGATAAGCTAGGTGCCTCTGTAGTCGAGTAATTTGTGGCAATGTTCGTAAACAAACGTGGGTTCTGCCGAGACCGCTTCCAAAGCTGGACAACATCTGCAGAATTTTCGGCCGGGAGCTTAGGATTCTCCTTCTGCAATAGCCAAGCCAGGGCTTGACGCTGATAATTGAGCATCTTCGTAGCCAGCTTCTCAGGAAAATCCGCCATTGGCATCGAGGCCATCACATCTTCTCCAGTGCCGAATTTCTCGACCACCTCACCCACATCTCTAGGGTTGAACCTTTCGCTGCCTGCCACAATGGTATCAAGACTCTGTGTGGGTGTGCTGCTGCTTTGTGAGCTGGCAAACCCTGTTTGGCTGCTTCCAAGATCCCATTGTTGGCTACTTCCAGGCGTCAGGACGCCCCCCTTTCTTGCAGTCTTCAATCGTTTCAACTCCTCTGCTTTTCGCTTCTTCTCTTCTCTTGCACGCTGAATGATGCCATCGAGCGGCAGCCTGTCGACTCTCAATTGATCAACAAGCGCTGATCGCTCTTCGGGAACACTCGTGCCATATAGCCTTAGAGCTATGGGGACGTCGTAGACGCCTTTGCTACCGATGAGAGAACCTTCGACGAGGAGTGTTCCAGGGTCCATATATTTGGCGAGCTTGGCGGCCATCTGCCGCGGTATATGGCCGATCTGATCGCGCCGCACATTCTCGATGCGTATGGAATTGGAGTCGTACGGGTTCCCCGGCTCTCTCCTGACTATCACAAATTCCCCTTCCGTCGCATGACCCGTATAGTATTGAATCCCGACGACCTTCGTGTTCAGCGTGCCGTAAAGCTCAAAGCTCTGACTGGTATTCTCCTGGCCATCCTCTTGAGAAAGGACTAAGATATCTTCTGCGCGCTCCTCATCCGTGCGATCAGTGGTCCAGCTGTCGCGCTGGCTCTGCGTGATTCCATCTGCAGGTTGCGCTCCATTGGCTCGTTGACGCTGGGAAGGCGGGCTTTCGTCATCGCTATTAGTGAGGTCGATGGTATCAATTTTGCGCTTTCCGTGGTATAAGGGCGCCATTGCTGGAGGATTGAGGGCCGTCTAGTGTCGCTGCGTCCTCGTCGTGTGGTTGATTCTGAGGAAAACCGTGTTGCGCGATAACGAAAAACGCGCTAAAGCGCCTAATCACGTGTGATAAACAAGCGAATAGGTAGCTCCAACTTCCGATTGCCGAGGTGTAGCATCCGACTTCTCCTTGCAAATTTGTGGTAGCTATGTGGAAAGCTGGAGGACTTTATAGCTTGGTCTAGTGGCTATACACTGATTTTTTAGAATCGTGTCACCTCGAGGTCTGCGTCAAGTCTCACCGAGAGTATGCAATGATCCGGAACGACGGAAACCCACCGAATTCAATGAGTACGGGATAGAGGAGCAGGCTCATCGCAGTTTTCTTGAATCCGCCGGAAAAGGAGATGTGGCGAGAAGAAGGGAAGCGCTTGGTGAAGTATGTCTGGCGAAGCTTTGTAGTGTAGCTGCAGTTAGATCTCGTTGTGGCGAATAGTTAAAGCATAAGTGCACATGTCGTTTTTGGAGCACTAGGAAGACAAGCACATGAAACAACGATTAAGTTAAGCACAAGCATCAAAATAAATATGCGACAAAGATTGATAAAGATTATAGAAATAGGAACTCGATCAAAAGATTCGAATTACTTGAGCGATATCGCCCAACGAGTTGCAGAGAATTTAGATTAGAAGATGTTCTACAAATATTTAAGATTACATCGATGTAGACTGATCGTCGGGCCGGGTTATGATACCACCCCTCTGACCCGACCCGGCGCCAAGATCGGGTCGTGACGATTTTTTGGAATCGAATCGCTCAAAGTAGTTTAGCGCGAAGCGCGCTAAACTACTTATAGTAATCGACTAAACTACTTTGAGCGATTCGATTCTTCGAATTTTTTTGGACCCGGGTCTTGGCATTTGCACGTGACATTTCCGGGTCAGCGCGGCCAGTCTACATCGATGTTAAGAATGCGATTAATAGAATTGAAATGCTATCGCTTGTTCGACAAGTTATCGAAAATTACTAGTTGATTGTAAAAATCTCTAAATAACAAGATATATTTAAGTAAACTAATCGCGTCGAGTTAGATAATCGAGTTCGAGCCAAATTCTCGACTCGTCAAGACTCAAGTCGAATCAAGATTTTAATATCGAAAAGTCGATTCGAGTTACGATGTTAATATCGAATATTCGAGTTAAATCACGATGTTAATATCAAATATTAATTCGAATTTTCGATTTAACTCGTCAAGACATAAAGCGATTTAGTAGTAGAATCTGTAGACATAAATTGTGTGTTAAATCTTATAATTTTTTTCTTAAAATGTTGCATAGTAATGCAATTAAATAATACATTTGATTTCTTTAATATTTGTGTAATAACTAATTTAAGATTATTGTAATCTCTCGATTAACTTTATTGTTATCAAAAAAAGTGCATGTTCGAACAACAATGTAGTTGACACATTTGTTAAAAAAAGTGTATAATTAAACAACAATTTCGTTGACATATTTGTTCGACAAAATGCATAATTAATATGTATAGTAAAACAATATGCTTAGTAAATAATGCAACAAGATAATGCAATTGATAAATTATATAATTGAATAACTTGTATTCTTGTTATCTATTCTTAATTTCGATTATTTAAATATAACGAAGACATTTCGATTTTAGAATTTCGAATATTACGACGAATGTTTACTTTTTATTATTATTATAATAAATTTCTAGATTGATTATTAATTGCGTTATCAATCTCATATTCTTCTACTAAATAATCTTACGCTTTGCATAAATAACAAGCAAATTGCTATTTACATACATAAAGCAAATGTCATGTCGTCGAGTTCGCCTCTCGAACGCGCAGGGACAGCACTCCTAGTATATATGTGTAATAGGTGGTATTGCGCTCGTCAAGTCGCGATTACTATGGTCTTTCGGCACGATGAGGCTCGGGGCACCTATTACCCCAGGGGCGCTACAGCAAAACATTAATAAATGTCGTAAAAAATCAACGATAATGCAAATAAGTAATGCACTTACTAAAAAAGAATTTAGTTAAAAACGCTTTAATAATCTTTTAAAGTATTTTTAATGTTAAAGTCTAAATTTTGTAATCTTTATTACTTAATTCGTTTTTAAATTTGTTGTTAAAAGCTTTATCTTAAAGAATTTCTCGCATTAGTCTTTCAAAAGATCTCTTAAAAATTAATAGATTCGTAGACTTTTAATATTAATAAATTTCTTTTAGAGTCATAGTTTTAAACTTAAATTTACGTTTCTTCTATTGCAAAAACTTAATTAATAATAGCTTGTTGCATTACTTATTTGCATTATTTTCTAAATTTTAGACGTTATACTTTTAGATAAAGTCTTGCTTTTGCTCTTGTTAGCTTCTTTATTGTCGCAATTTCGTGATATTATATTATCACAAATTAATCTCTCGATTTTCTTATGTTTTGCATTGAGCATATTAACAATTCGCAACAAAGAATGCATTATTCGAATGCATTACTTATTTGTTTAATACGCATTATTATAAGATCGTAAATAAGAAGTTGTTCACGTTAATTATTTAAAAGAATTGTATCGACTTAAAGATAATTAAGTTAACAAACGATAATATAATTAAATAATTAAAATAAATACTTAATTATGTCGCAATATAAAATAAAAAAAATAACTTAATTAAAAGCAATAATATAATAATTGTAATAATTTTCAATTGTAATAATATTAAATAAAGATAAGATTCTCAACTCTTATCTTAATTTTAAACGCGAAAATTTACTTTATAATTGCGACATTTTTCTCTTTCACAAATTATACATTAGTTAACACAATTTCTAATTACTTATTACATAGATTTATATAATTAAGTAAGAATATTAATTTGCATTATTTGTATACACTATTATAAAGACTAATCGAAAGCGCAAAATGTTAATTCTCTTTACTCTTTCTTAATTAATTGCTAGTCGAAATTGTGTTATAATGTAAAACGCAAATCAAAAATTACTATATATTAAATAGAATGCAAATCGAGTAGCTCTTTATAAACGATTAACAAAACTTAGAGTTACAAATGTTTATTAAGAAACATTTAAAGACAAGCAAATAAATATAAAGAACAATGTTCGAAACTTGATCACTAATAAGCGAGTTAAAAAGAATCTTTATAATAATGCATTTAAGTAATGCATATATGTTTAAAAAGCTAATTATATAATAGCTAAATGTTTCGAAACAAAATTAATAGAGAAAATTAAAGAGAAAAATGTTGCGAAGCAAACAGTTATTAATACAATAGTTATAAAGATAGCATTTGAAAGTCAACATTTAAACGTAACAAAGTCTATTTTTATTAATCAAGTATGTATTGTATTTAATATAAAAAATAAGACTAATATACATGTTAAACTATTACGAGTTATGACAAATTTGATATCAATATATCGAAATACATAATATTAATCATTCAAATTATTTAACAACGTATTTTGCATTATAAAGAACTAGATAAGCTAAAAGCAACTTAAGATTTAGACGTAATCAATAAATTTGACAAATTTGTGAGCACAATTTCTAATGACAAAAATGTCGCAAATTGTAAAATATTTAATTCTCTCAATTTAATTAATAACGAATTGAAGAATTTAATTGAAATAAATAATAATAAGAGTAAAATTAAGTACGAAAAAGTCGAAAATAATACAAAAATAATAGAGAACGAATATAAGTCGTCGAAGTATAAAGACGAAGATAATAACAATAAGAATCAAATTAAGCATAAGATTATAACGATCTTAGATTAGTCAATTAAGATAATTAAGATTAAGAATAATTAGCAAGAATTTAAGTTATTTAGTTATGTAATTTATTAATTGCATTATCTTGTTATATTATTTATCAAACGCATTGTCTTGCTATATGCATTATTTGTACACTTTTTTTTATTAAATATATTTATCAAAAAGTGCACTATTTATACACTTTTTCTAACAAATATATCAATCACATTATGCACTTTTTCTAACAAATATATTAATTAAAAGATGCATTATTTATATACTTTTTCTAACAAATATGTCAATTATATTATGCACTTTTTTATCAAATATATTAATTAAAAAATGCATTATAATAATATATTCAAATTATCTAAAAAGTTAGAATTAAATTATTAACTTAACTTTTTTAATTAAAGAGTTCGACAATCTTGTTCTATATAATCTTATTAAAGATTGCAAAAAGAAAAAAATAATTGTATCTTAAAAAGAATTTGAATTTTCGATCTTTTAATTCGCAATAACAATAACACACAATTTACGATATAATCTTAGATAGCACAATAATGCTCTCGTAGATTATATCGTAGATAATGTATTATTGTTATTACAAAAGTTAAACGCGCTATTATTGAGTTATTGAGACTTTAATATTTGAGAATATTATATTTAAAAATATATAAAAATCTAATATTTCTAAATATTTAACATAATTTTTAAAAAGTTAAATACATTAATTTAATGCAATATAAGTAATTTAAATGCATTACTAAATTGCATTATTAAATTGTATTATCTTTTAACTATATTGTTTTAAAACATATATTGACAATGCAAAATCTTTAACAAATATAATAACATTGAATCTCTAAATACTAATTAAACGCAAAACATCTTGCAAATCTATTTTAAAAAAATTATTAAATTCTTTAATTGTTAAATTATCGTTTTTCTTTTTTCGATAAATGTTTTATACTTCGATAATAGTCTCTTTAGAATTTAAGTCTATAATACAATTATAATACTTAAGAAGCATTATTTGTTCAATCGATTTTAAAGTTATTTATAATCGATTTTATTGACAAACTCTTTTAATAAAATTAAATGTTCTTTAGATACTTATAAAGAATATTAAATATAAAAAAACGTCTTTAGTTATTTGAGCTAATTTTGAGAAATTCGAGACATTATTTTTTTAAAACTCTTATATTGAAGTTTCTTCGACAATAACGTTAATGCAAAAATATCGATCGTTCTTGCTTAAAGATAAAGATCGACGTTGACTTTATTAAAGAAGAGTTTGTATAATTATCGCAATAAACTATATAATTATTAATAAATAAACAATTGCATTATTAATTTGCATTATCTTGTTAATCTCGTTAGCTCGTTGCGTTTTAATTCTTGAAGTCGTATTTTTTTAATAATAATAACTAAAATAGTTTTTGAGCTCTTTCTTGTACTTGTCGTAATAAGAATAATTAATTTTATTAAAATTTTGCTTTTTAATATTCTTTGTGTCTTAATCTCGATACAAGTTTAATTTTTGAATAAAATCTAAAATTATATCAAGATTATATATTAATTCGTCTTTGTTCTTAGTCTTAGAATAGTACTTCGTGAGTTTTGTAAAAGTTAACTCGCAAGCTTTGATAATAAATGTTTTTGAAAAACACACATTGTCGCGTATAATTCTTTCAATAGCATCAAAATAATTGAAAAGAGCATTAAACAATTAAAATTCTAAATGCATGTTAACATTAGTTGTTCTAAATACAATTAAGATTAACTTATAAAAAAAATATAGCATATTGTTAACAAGCAATACTAATAATTATTCGTTATTTTTTAATTAAATAGTTTATATCTTTAAGTCTTTCAAGACTTTGTTAATTGATATATCGATTATATTGCGCAATTAATATATATGTTGAAGCATTAAATAGATAGAGTTTTAACAAATGCAAATATCTTGTATTAATGTTCGAGATTTTGTTTTAGCTTCAATTTGAAACTTTTAAAAACGAAGCTTTCGTTAAGAAGAACTATTGATAACAATTGTAAAAACGCAAATCTAATTTATTTATTAGCAAATGTATTATTTCTTTGCATTACTTACTTAAAAGATATCTTTTTAACAATAGTATACAAATTATTGCTTGTAATTACATTCTTAACTTAATCGTCTTTTAATAATAATATAATGTTATTATTTAAAGTCTTTAATTTAATAACTTTGATAAACTCTTAAGTTACGAAATTAATAATATAAATTATACAAGAAATCGAATTTTGTGCTTTATTTTATAAAGTGTCGCGTCGATTAAACGTCTTTTTAAGCTTCTCTTTTAAAGTGTTATTGTTGCTTGCATTGTTCGTAATAACATTAAAAAACTTGTTTTTAATATTATATGTGTTCAAGATTTTAAGAAGCTCTTGCATTAAGTAACAATCGTTAATCAATATATTTAACTTAAAAAGACGTAAATTTAATAAGATATTTACGATATTAAAATGCAATATTTATTTAATATATTAATACTTTTAAATAGACAATTTTTTAAAAACTAGATTATGCATTTAACGCAATAAATATACGTCGTAATTTTTTTTAAATTTTGCTTTATCTTAATACGAATGTTATTGTATTTTAAGAAAATTATAAATAATAGTTTAGTGCGATATACGAAAGTAAGATTTAGACGAAGCATTTGTAATAATTGTCAAAAATACTTATTTTCGATAATTCGAAAAGATAGATTTAAAACAACAAAGATCTTGCACAATATTTGTTTTTAATTTTATTAATTAAATTAAGACGCTAAGTTAATATAACTTTTCTTCTATTAATTTGTCAATTTTGCATTATTTATTTGCATTGTTAAATTAAATTTACACGATCAAAAGCTAACTCGAGCTATAAAAGAGAATTAGATTATTTCATTTTTTGCAAGCAACTAGACTAATCGTCAAGCTAGATTATGATATTATCTCTCTAGTTCGACTCGACGCCAAGATCGAGTCGCGACGATTTTTTAGAATCGAATCGCTCAAAGTAGTTTAACGCGCGTCGTGCTAAACTACTTATAGTAATCAATTAAACTACTTTGAGCGATTTGATTCTTCGATTTTTTTGACTCAAGTCTTGGCATTTGCATGTAACATTTTCGGGTTAGTGCGACTAGTCTACAAGCAACTATCTTGCGATGTTTGAACATATTAATCGTACTAAAGTTACTTATAATTGTAGAATAATCTAGAATTTTAAGACAATTCTTGTATGTTATTTTAGAATATTCTTTTAGTATTAAGATTATTTGAACAAATATATTTTAAACATTGAATTGTTTATTTGCTTTAATCTTTTTAGTTTAAAGTAAATTTAATATTTTTTCCAAATCTTGTTTGTAACATTTTCGTCAATAGATGTTTGTAATTATTATTGTTGAAATTGAGCATTAATATTAAGACTTTATTTAACGTATTTGTTGTTCTTTCTTAATTTTAAAGAAGAACTATTTTGACAAATTTTATCGATTGTTTCTTGAAGAGCTTTTTTTTTCTTAAAAAAGAATTAATTAATATTTTATAAGTTTTGACTTGCGAATTGATTAAAATAAAGATTACTTAAAATTAAGTTGTGCAACATCAAGAAACTAAATTCTTTCTTAATCGAAAATATTAATAAATTGTATGCATTGTTATAATTAGACATTTTACAATATATTTTGCAAAGAACAATAGTCTTAATGTAAGACTATGTACGAACGTGTGACAAGACGTCGCTACATTGGCGCACTAAAGGCGAGACTACGTAGTATGTAGAATTGCAATTCAAAGAGACATTAATTCGTGAAAATTCTAGAAGAAAATTCTTAAAGAGAAAACTCTATACGATGTCAAGTTGCCACTACGATGACTTGACACTAGTGAGATGTTCGTTGATCATTAAGGACTAACATTACAATTGTCTCTTTCTTTTGAATCTTAATTCTTAAAATTAATGTGTTATGACGATGCTCTACTTGCGCGATTACGTCGATCTCTTATTAAGTTCTCTTCAAAAATTTCTAAGATTTAATTAGATAATAAGCAATATCTTATGTCTTTATATGCGACGCATTTTCTAGTTCATATATTTTCTTGTCAAGGTCTCAAGATGTCTATAAAAGAGATTTTTTGATTTCTTTCTTCATCTTTTTTAGACATTCAAGAGAAAGTTAAAAAATAACGATGACTTCTCTCGTATACTATTGCGAGACTCTATGTTGCTCGTTTTAAACGTCTCATCGTATGTTGACTTCAAATTAACGAACGAAAAGATTTTTTGTTTTTTTGTTTCAAAGCGCGAATACGTTTTTAATCGCTATGTCGTTGCGTCGTTATCGCAACAAATACTTAACAATAATGTATCGCAATTTATTTAAATTTCATAAATTCTAAATTTAGTTTAACTTATCATTTGAATAAATTATTTCGATTTTCTTTGTTCGATTTAATCGAATTAGCGCGATTGATTCGCAAATGATGTTTATCAATAATATTATCATAATTTCTTTCTTTTTATATTACTTTTCGATTTATAGTTGATAGATAAATGCGACGTTCTTTAGGTCGTTCTAATGCTAAGAACGATGCTACGCACAAATCTCGCATTTAGTGTAAGTTTTCTTAATTATTTTGACGTATTGTAATCTTTTTTCGATAAAGATAATCGTAAGTTTTTACTAATTTTTCGTTATTGTAGTAGCGAATCAATTACTTAAGCGATGCTTTAACAAGATCTTGCTATAAGTAAAGTTAATAAAAATAGCAATGTTAATCGAAATAATTCTTTTTGTTCTTTTCGTTCGCACGCAAACGCAACGTTTTTTTCTCTTTCGCTTTTATTGCTTGCGATGCTTCGTTCGCATCGACAAAAGTATTAATTATCAAATATGTTTTCAACTTTTGTTTGCTTCGCAATCTAATGATATATAATGTATTAAACGAAAAAATATTCGCTATAAATATTGCGCTTCAAAGCACAAGATCATAAGTTGTTTATATATTCTTGTATTTTAATTTAACCCGTTATTATGTTCTTATTGTCACTTAATATATTAAGCGAATTAACATTTTGCTAAAGTTTAACATGCGAATCTTCGATAAAAATGATGCTAAAATTAATTAGATTGCGTTCGCTTCGCGAATGCGACGTTGTCTCACTATCATATACGCATAATAACGAAAAAACAAATTAATTTCGCATTTGATTTATAAGAATCTTCTAACTAATATTAATGTTAAGCTAGATCGTTTATGCGATATCTAGTAAAAAATATTCGACGTAATGCGTTATAGAGCAAATCTTAATGCTTTTTTCTTAAAGAAGTTAAACGAGAACGATAAGTTCGTATTTAACGATGTTGTTGCAAACGACAAATTTAAAAATTCGTAAATCTTGCGTAATTTAGTGACTTCGTTAAGAACAACATTATTTGTCTCGTTCTTATTAATTAAATTTCTCTAGAAAAGAGCAACGTAAATGTCTAAACAAAACTTTTCTCGTATACTATAGTTGTTTCGATAGCTTACATGTTTAATTCAACTATGTCAAATTGCTTATTATCAAACAAGAATGTTTAAAATAAGCAACTTTCTTGCTCGATAACATAAATGCTAACAATTAGAAAATCGAATTTCATCTATATTCTTTCGCGAACATCACATCTTCGCGATCTTTGCGTAAAATTTATTTTCGAAAGATTATTGTTCAAGATATGCTTTCATTATGTTTAAGACAATGAAATTGATTGCATTTCAAGATATTGCGTTTCTTATTCTTGTTATCGATAATCTACTTTTGCAACGTTCGTGCATTATCGAAAATAATTAAGCAACAACAATTGAAAAATTAATTAAGAGAGACACGCATAATTAATCGTAAATAGAACGTTAAATCTTGCATCAAATAACACGCATACAAGAGCTCTTTATTGACGAAGATTAAATGACGAAAGAAATTAAATTTAAATGCATTTTATATTGCATTTTTATAATTTTTGATGTTCAATTAACTTATTAAGAGAATTATAACATCATTTATACGCATTATTTGTATTATTGTTGTGCCTTAAGTGTATATAATCGCATTAAATCTTACTTTTTATTGTCGAAATTTCTCTTGCGAACACGAAGATTTAATTTTTTTATTTTCGTAATTAATCTTTTTAAAGATTTACGCGCATCGTATTTCTTAAGTTTTCGCTTCGCATTCGCAAAATAATTTCCTAATATTTAATTATTTTTACATAATAAAAATTCTTTTTATCGAACGAAATATTATGACTTGTTATATCTTGATTTATGATCAAAAATATCTTTCATTTCTTACTTTTTATTTTTGTCGATCAATATTATGTTCTTTGAGACGACGATATTTGAGTTATAATAATATAATTCTAGTAGTAAAACATAAAAAACAAAATAAATGTATCATTTAACAAAAAGACGCAAACGATACGTTTGCGAATTAATAATGTTCTTAATTTCGAACGATTTCGTAAACTTGTAAAACTCGAACGAGAATAGAAAGCGACGTTAACTTTTGATAAAGACGATGACGCAAAATCTTATTTCGCTAACAAACGTCGCAATCTTTAATATATGTATCAATATTTGTAGTCATCTTTAATTAATAGAACTTTTTACTTATAAGAATGCGTATTTTTTTGATTTTAAAATATTTTGTTAAAGCGTCATCATGATGCAAACGTAGCAACTCGCTCTTTAATGATGTCTCGTTAAAAGTTAAAATAACATGAAAGAAGAACATTATTTCTTTGTAAATTAATTAATCTTTTTTCGCACAAGTTTGACTTAAGATTTGCGACATTAATTGCTTTTTAACTTTGAGCGCTATAGAGTTCTTTTTTTGTAGCTCTTCTATTTTGAACAACAACAAAAATGAGAAAGCTTTTAAGTTGTTTTTTTATTGTACGCGATACGAACGTCGTTGCGACGCAATTGTTAAGTCATCGCGCTTTGAGTTATATTTGCAATTTTTTTTTTAAATTCATTAATCGTATTTTTCTTGTTTAAAGCATTTTTATTAAGAAGTTCGATATTAAATTTTTTTTCGATCTTTAATACTTGAGTCTTGAGTTCGTTCTTATTACGTAATGTTAACGTTTGACGAACATCTCTCGTAAGTATTGTTGTCATCTTAATAGCAACGATAATGATGTTCTTCGACTTATTTTGAAGCGTAGATAGATAAATTTTATCATTTGATTCGCTCTCGTAATTGAGACGTCAAGAGAATTCGTTAATTAAGTTTGTTTTCTTCGTGCGATATTTGATTTCGAAGTTGTATTTCGTTAGCGAAAATGCTTATTAAAATTGACGACGATTTATCGTCGTTATTTTCATAAAATATCGTAAATTATTGTGATTCGTCAATACAATAATTAAATAATAATTACTCTTTAAATAGTGTTAATATTGCTTGAAGTCAATAACGATAACGAGCAACTTTTGATAATAAATCTTGTATCGAATCTTTGCGAAAATTATTTTTCTTAAATAGAATGTTATTGAATGTTACGTCGTCTAATTGACTTCTCTTGTAAAACAAATTAACTATGATAGAATTGTCGCAATCGCGAATTTCGAAGCGTTTGTTTTAATGCGAATGTGATTTTTTGAATTAAAGTGAATTAACATAGACGTTTGCGTAAAAATCATAATGAGCTTTCGAAAAATTAAAATAGCATTCTTATCAAATACAAAAAATTTATTTTGTTTGTTTTGCTTATTACTCTTTAGAAGCTTCGTTAAAGCTTAAGTAATTTTTGCATAGTATTTCACAAATCGTTAATAAAAGTTTGCGAAGCTTAGAAACACTTGAAGTTCGCATAAAGTAATAAACTAAAATTATGTCTTAATGAAATCGACTCATCGTAAATTCATTAATACGTTATGATTGCTTATAATGTATTTTAGAAATTTAATCGAGATCATTATGAAAGAACATTTAAATAGCTTTGCGTAAAGCTTGTAGAAACATAGTTTATTAAGTACTTGACATACGCAATTCTAGTGCCTCTCTTATATCTTAAAGTAGATTAGAATGTTATCAAAATAATTTACACAAAAATAATTTATTAAATCTCTTAAGACTTTGTTAATTAAAATCTAGAAAATAGTTAATGCGTTTGTCAACTTAAACGACATTATTACGTATTCGAAGTGTTTATATTGTGTTCGAAAAATCGTCTTTCACTTATTGTTTTAACGAATTCGAATTTAATAATAAGCGTTCTTTAGATTTAGTTTCGTAAAGTACGCGACGCTTATTAAACGATTTAGCGTCTTCTTTATAAGAGAAAGAAAACATCGATTCTTAATTGTAATCGCATTAAGATTGCGATAATTAACGCATAATTTTAGACTTTTATTGTTCTTTAACACAAACAATATTGATGTTTTGATTTAATTAATCGATTTGCGAATTTTGTTTAAAATTAAGTTCTTCAAAAAAAAATTATATAGAACAATTAGCTCTTGTTTAAATAAAGTGTATAACGAATTATAAGACGATTTATAAGACGATTTCTTTTTAGAAAGCAAATCGATTTCATAATTTTTCTTTTCGTACTTAAGAAAAGTGAATGCATTTTTTAAATCGAAAACATCGTCATAATTCTAAATGTTTTTAAGTATAATGCGCATTATTGACGTCTTGTTGACGTCGAAATCCTATCAAATTAGAGCAAATATCAAAACTTGTTTTTTGAATTTTAAAAAACTTTTTGAGAACTTAACGACAATAATATTTTTCGAAATTTGATAACGCTAAATTAGCGTATACTAGTCGACGTAGAAGTTAGCTTTTATTATTTAGAAAAAATCGACAATAATGTTGTGTACGATCTTATTAAATGCATAGAAAATTTGTTTTAATGTGTATTCTTATTTTTTATTATCGCAAATCTTGATTTTTGCGACGTAGAATTTCACAAATTAAGTTTTTTAAATTGTAAAAGTTTTCGTTTTAATTGCGAGTCGTTCGATCTTCTTTAGATGTTATGTCTTCGCAAGACGTTCGTTGATGCAATTAATATAAGCGCTCTCATTAAAAAGATCTCTTCGTTTATGTTACTTTTTGTCGACAAATATTAATAACTTTGCAAAAAGAATCTTTGTTTTGTATTTTTAATTCGCAATCGCAACTACAATTCTTGCGAACTCATTTAATTTTTTCGAATTGTCAAAAATCTCTTCGATAAAAGAACGTAACAACGACGTTTTTAAGACGTTTGTTTTGAAGCTTTTTTGAGAACTATTAATTGCATTGATTTGCGAGTTATTTTTGACAAATCTAAAACATTTTTTTTAGATATATATTTTTTGTTACAATTGTAGTAGATGTGCTTTTTTCGCATATTCGAGTTAACTTTGTTAAAGCTATGCAAGAAAAGTCTTGTCGTATTTTTTTAACAATTTCTCGTCGTCAAGACGTCGCGAATCTTAGTTGTTAACGTAGTCTTTTTCGATTTACGACTATACGAACTTTTTTTAAAATTATTGCGTAATTTCGAAAACGATTTTCGATTTTCGATTTTGTTCTTAACATTAAATCGAAAGAATAAAGCGCTTTTTATGCGTTATGTTAGCGCAACAAGAGCGTCTTTCGTTTTAAGAATTTGAGTCACGTTGTTAATCTTTTTACGAATTTTTTTTCTTAAACGATGCAAAAGATGATTACGTCGTTGACGTTTAATGTATTTGTTAAAATTTGTCTTTAATGTCTTAATGTAAATTACGAAGTCGTTGACGCTTTAAAATTGACTTTGCTTAATCTTCTCGTACTTGCGAAAGAAGACAAGACGACAATTTGCTAGATTCTTAATAAGATTAATCAAATATTGTGCGAATTGTTTTTAGTTTTATTTTTATTTTTCGTTCGTTCGTTTGTTCTTATGATTTTTTTATCGCGTCGTCGACGTATCGCGAAGATATTATTAAGCTTAACGAATCTTTGAGTTTTTCGTTAAAAATTGATTTTCATTAATTTTAAAAAAGTTTTTTGCACTTCGAATTTAATTCTTTCATTCTTTGAAGTTCTTTTTGTAGTAGAGATTTAATTGAGTCGATTTTATAAAACGACTAAAGCGTTGTCTCTTTAGTGCTAATTCGTTGATTTCGTTATCGAAGTGATCTTCGCGTGAACGATGCGAATTTGTCGCTTTAATTTCGTTTTTACGAAGCGACTTTAAGAGAAGTTTGTTTCTTGCTTGAGCGATGCGAAGCTTTCGCTTCGTCTAAAGTCTACGTTTCTTTGTTTTCTCTTTAATTAGAAGCTTTTCGTAGTCGATGTCTTCGTCGAATTGCGACAACTTTACAACGTTGTTATTTTGCAAAATTTCTTCTTGTGATGTGATGTAAATTTTTGTGATATTGTTAAAGACAAATTGATTATTCGCATTTTCGTCGCTCTAGAAGCGTTAAAACGTCGTCTATTTTTCGTTTGTCTCTAAATTTCGTCTTGTATTGCGTGTCGAATTGATCATTTTGTCGAACGATCGCCCATAAAGATTAAAACGAATTAATATTGTAAAATTGTGTACGAACGTGTGACAAGACGTCGCTACATTGGCGCACTAAAGGCGAAACTACGTAGTATGTAGAATTGCAATTCAAAAAGACATTAATTCGTGAGAATTTTGAAAAAGAATTCTTAAAAAGAAAACTTTGCACGATGCCAAGTCGCCACTACGATAACTTGACACTAGTGACGTGTTCGTTGGTCATTGGGAGTTGGCATCACACTTAATAACAACAATAAATTATTTAAAGATAAACACTAGTAATGTAATAAAATAATGCAATAAGATAATGCAATAAAATAATGCAAATAACGAGAAAATAATAAAGAAGAAAATTATTTCGTTTTTGACGCATAGATTTCTCGAAAGTCGTAACGTAATAGATTTAAAAATAGAAATTTTTAACATTATAACGACATTTTCAATTGCTTAACGATTTGAATCAATAACTCGAATCGAATTAAAAATCGAGTTAATATTGAGTTAAATCACAATATTAATATTAAGTATTCGAATTAAATTACAATGTTAATATCAAGTATTTGAATTAAGTTAAAAAGTTAATATTGATTCTCGACTTAACGATTAGTCTATATTTAAGAGTCTTTGATAGAGCTAAGATTGTAGAAGTTGTTTTGCAAAAAAGATGCTTAAGCAAAAATTATAAAGAATTGTCTATTAATAGAAGATACGAAAGTTGCGTCAAATAGAACAAAACTCAAATATCTCTATATATAGAAGTAGTGTAATCGTTGAATCGAGTCGAACACTTTTTTCTCAACTCGATCCATCCTCTTGGGCCTCGTAGGGTTGGGCCAGGGTCAAGGCGTCAACCCAATCCTAGGGTTGGGTTTCGTTGGGCCAATGCCAAGAACTCAAGCTAACTTCGTCGCGTTAGCATTCGCTTATCTTATCTTATCTTATGCGCTAACTCGATTGAACTAGCGCAGGGTCCAAGCTAATCGCATATGGTTAGCGCGTCACGTGACGTCACGTGATCGGGTGGGTCGGGTTGGACACTCGACGCGCATTCTTCGCTCGTCCCACCCTGTTGGGCTAGGAAATTTGCCTGATCTTAGGATTAGGGTTGGGCGAATCAACCCGATCGAGTTGAAACTTGACCCGACGATCACGCTATATAGAAGTAATTCAAAACAATTCTTTAATCGCAATTGATGTTAGATATTGAGTAATTAAATCGAATTGTAGACTATATTATTGAAGTATAGTTAAAGTGTTACAACAAGCTACAAGAATTAAATTATATACAATAGTATTATACAAGATTTAAACAAAAATCTCTTTGTCAATAATTATTAATTAATATAGTTAATTAAGATCTTTGAATTATTACAATTATTTAGATTAGATATTTTGTATTTCTTAATCTTATATATTTAACAAATATATTGAATAGATTGACGAAATTACATTTTGTAGTAATAGTATAAATAGTTGTTAAAACGCAATAATAAATTGTAGATATCTTATTTTACAACTTTAAAGTATTTAAAGATAAAGTAATATAATAATAGAGACTAGTATGTTAAGTTAAAATTTAACTCTTGAAGTATAGTGTAAGATTGTATACGAATATATAACAAGACGTCGCTACATCGACGCACACAAGACAGAATTACATAACATATAAAATTATAGTTTAAAAAGACATTAATTTGTAAGAATTTCAAAAGAGAATTCTTAGAGAGAAAACTTTGCACAACATTAAGTTGCTATTACAAGAACTTAATATTGACGTATTTATTAAATGATTAATCGCTAACATTACAATTGTTCTTCTCTTTAGAATTCTAATCTTTAGAATATATATTCGACGTTGCGATTGCGTTGTGTCTTCGCTTTTGTTATAATATCAATAGCTTTTTAAGCGATACAATAACAATGTTTTGCTTTTCTACTTCTTGTAAACGTATACTTTCGCAAAATATGCAACAATAATTTGCTTCGATTTACTATTGTATAAAAAAAGAAGAAAATTTGAATTGTCGAAAAAATCTTTTTATAGACTTTTTTTATTCTTTTAATAAATATTGTTTGTTGCGTCGAGTCTACACATTTATCTTAGTTGTCTAATTGTATCTATAAAAAGACTTTTTGCAATTTTTTTCTTTATTTTTGTTTAACATTTTATGCAAATAAGATTAAATGACAATCTTAACTTCTCTTGTATATTATTGTAAAATACTTTGTTCTCTTTGATAAAGTCTTATTGTAAATTGATTATATGTTGATAAGCAAAAAGATATTTAAGTTCTTAGTAGAAATATTTAATTGTATTTTTATCGTAGTATTGTTATTTTAATATTACAACAACGCAACAATATTTAATACTATTAATTCTAAAATCTTTTTTTTAATATTGTTTACTATTTTGATAAATCGATCGAAATTTCTTTATTTTACTCAATTCGATTAGCGTTATTAGCGCGCTAATAATATTTATTTATAATCTTCGACTTTTTCTTTTCTTTGCATATTAATTTTTATAACAAAGCGATAAATAATTGCAAATATTTCTTTTGTTGCTTGTATTGCTAACAACAATAATGCGCGCAATAAAATAAATTTAAGTAAGTATTTTTAGACTTTTCTCTATATTTGTTAATAACTTAAAATAATATTGTTATATTTGACGCTTTGCAAATTGCGACTTAACTAATATAAGTACTATTGTATGCGAGTACTTCGACTTTGCTATATATAAAACTAACAATATAGTATTTTATTATAAATATATTTTTGTCAAGTTTTTTTGTTTGCGTCTTTGCTAGTTTTCGCAAGTTCTTTTGTATTCTTTGTTTTTGCAATCTCTTTTGTCTCGAGAAAAAGCTTAATTATATTGTAAGTATTTGTTTTTGATTTTTATAATTTCTTACGCTCTTAGTATCGCAAGACAAAGAATTGTTGCTGCAATTATTGCGTTAAAAAGCGCAAGACTATATATTTTATCTTTTAATTATATACTTAATTTACAATTTAGGGCGTTGCGATTTTTTAATAGTTTGTTAAACAAATCAATATTTTGTTGATTTTTTGCGCGCATGTTTTTGATAACAAGAATATCGAAATTAATTAGTTCGAACTTGTTTCGCAAGTTCGACGTTGTCTACAATTTATATACGTATAAATTAGACAAAACAACTTGACTTTGTGTTCGAGTTAAAAGAATTTATTAACTTGTATCAATATAAATTTGTAATATCTTTGCAAAATTTAGCAAAAAATGCTAAATATAATATATTATTATATTAATCTCGATATTCTTTCTTTGAAAAAGTTAGATAAAAACAAAAAAATTGAATCTAATTTAATTGTTGCAAAAAACAACGCTATTTCTAACAAAAAAATATTGTAAATTCTGCGTAATTCGAAAAATTTGTTAAAAACAATACTATTTGTTTTGTTTTTAATTTTCGAATCAAACTTCTATAGAAAAAAACAATATAAATATCTAGACAAAACTTCTCTTATATACTATAAGCTATTTTTATAGTTTATACAACTTGAACTTTTATACAATACAAACTACATATTAATAAGATTGACAATCGAAATAAGTTACTCTAAAAATAAAAAATACAATTGCTAATTCGTAAAAAGCTTAACAAATCTATTATATTACAAATTTTATTATATTAAGCTTTTGTTGCATTGTTAGCGCTTAAATTTTTGTCAAGTTGTCTAATTGCTTCAAAAGCTTTAAAATATATTGTTTCTTCAATCTATTAAGTCGATTTAACAAATTTTTCAGATAATAGATATCGATTCAATTACTAGATTGATCGTCGAGTCGAGTTTTGATTCCAAAAGTCGAAATCGAAACTCGATTCAAATTTTTAGCGTAAAATCGAATTGTCAAGATTGATAAATCAAGCTACTTGATTAACTCGCTTAGAACGAATTCTTTCGCTTAATTGTCAAGAACTCAAATCTAACGTCATAAAATCGAGTCACGTAATAAATTCGGATTTTCGCGATCAATCTATCAATTACACACTTTACTAATATTGTATCTTTGCATCTTTTATAGACAATAACAAAAAAAAATAGAGATAAAAGTAATAAATTATCGAAAAAAAACAAAATAATTAATTAACATAGTTTATTCGTACTATATAATATATATACAAAGATTTTTACTAATAAATTAGGTAAGAAAAGCAATTAAACAAAAGTAAAAGAAATAGTCAAACTTAAGTATATTTTATACAACTTTTTTATAGTTTTCTAATACTTTAATAAATTTATTAAGAGAATATTAATCTAATTTACGCGTTATTTGTGTTATTCTTTTACTTTAACTGCGCGATTTTATACTATTTATTAATATTACTTAATTTTTCTTAACTTACTTATTGCTTTCTTTAACTCTTGTTATTTAACAATAATTTTGAGACAATTGCAACGCTAGATTTTTTGTTACATTCACATTTGATAAACTCTAACTTTAGTCCTAGATATATCTAGCTCTATTATAACAAAAGTCGTAGTTTTTTGTTACTAATATCTAAGCTTTGTGCGAGATCAAGATTAGAGCTCGTAAATCTTGCATTATCTGCGAGAATCTAGAGATTTAAGCCAAGCTTTGCGAGAGACGATCTTGGCATTTTCCAACATTGCGTTCGTGAATACGTTTGTCTTGTATAATAATTATAATTTGTCTACACAAAATGCGTACACGTTCTCTTAATTTATTAGATTTGTCTCAAAAGTAAAGTTTGCTTAAATCGACAAAATCTAATGTTTAAAGCAAAAATCGTAAAGATTTGACGTAACTATGCAACTAGCGAGCAACTGCAAACGTTTGTGCGCATCGCGAACATTAAAACTTTACGCGTCAAGACGTAGTCTAATTCAATAAAGATTTCGCAACTTTGTCGAACTTTGAGAAAACAAAACGAGCTCTTCGAGCAAACTTTGCCTCGACAATATCAATTTGAGTACGTAGAGTAGATAGATCTATAAGATTTGTAGAATCTAGTAAATATCTTAATTCCTATTAGCTCGATCTATCTTCCGAAACGCGAATGTAATTGCATAAAGTTGCTTTAACTTCAATAACTTAAAGTTTTCGCTAAAGCTTATCTTAATTGCTTAAATTATTGTTAGAATTGTAAATAAGTTAAACTATTTTAGCTTGTTCGAAAATATTATATTTAATTAACGTTATAGATTGAATATTTAATACAATCGTAAAAATATTTGTAATTGCGAAAAACTAAGTATTAAAGACTTAAGTATTAGTTTTTCGAAAGTATTGTTTACAAGATTGCAAAATAATGCGATTTCGTAGTTTAATTTTTAGACAACTTAATTTAGCTTCGATCTTTTTTTTCTTTTTATAAAGATTAATTTCTTTAATATCGCTAATAGTTTTGTATTTTGCGTTGTAAGTTTGCGACATAAATATTTTATTTTGTTAATTAAATTAAATTATTCGAAAGTGTTATCTTAACTTAATTGTTTGTTTGAATAACAACTTTGTTAACGTATTTGCATTATATTAATTGTTAAATTAACAAGCTTAATTATCTTTTAAATTATCTTATTAAATAATCTCTCGAAATAGTAAGATTTAATGTCGAATCAAATCTCTTAATCTAGATAGTAATCGATTGCTTCTTGCTAGTAATTAAAAAGTTAATTTTGTATTAAAGCGAAAGCGTTGTTTGTTAAACGCATATATAATTAGCAAATAAATAACACTTAAAAAACAAATTAAAAGCAAGAGTTTATAAGTAAATATATTGTTAACAACATTTAGAAGTTTACGTTGAAGCTTATACTAAATAAAGACTATTTAAAATCTATTTGTTGATCGAAATATTTAAGATAACGAATTTATATATTAGTTTGTAACAATATTGTTAACAATATATTTACTTTATTTGCAACGCGCAATAGCTTTCGAAAAATTAAAAGATTTAGAACTTTACTTTTTTGTTTTTAATGTTAAGCTCTTTCTATTAGACAATATTTGTATTCGAAATATATTTTTTATATTTTTTGCAAATATAGCTTCGAAAGTGTTATTGTATATTGCAAGAGATATAAAATAATTAAGAAGCAAAAACAACAAATTGTCTTTTATTTTATTAATAATCAAAGTTTTTTTGTAAAAATATAAAGATTAGCAACAACTTAATAAAAAGAGAGAAAAAAAATGCAATATACAAGTTTGCTTATATTTGCAAATTATTATCTTCTTCTTTAATATAAAGAAAAACTATCTTTATAAAGATTAAATTAAACTTTTTAGCAATTTAATTAATAATAATGTTAATAAAAAAATAACAATATAGAAACAATCGAATTTCTTCGAACTTTATATAACAATTGTTATTAGTTTCGCAATTTTTATTATAATTACAAGATAAATCGAAATTGTTATTGTTATTATTACTTAAACTTTTGTCGATTTCGTCAATAATATTAGATTAACTATTGGGTCAAATTATGATATCATCTCTCTAGTTCGATCTAGCGTCAAGATTGGGTCGTAACGATTTTTTGGAATCGAAGCGCGCTAAACTACTTATAGTAATCGACTAAACTACTTTGAGCGATTCGATTCTTCGAATTTTTTTGACCTAGATCTTGGCATTTGCACGTGACATTTCTAGATTAGCGCGACTAGTCTAAATAACATCAATAGACTTTCTAGTATTATTATTATTATTGTTCTTCGAATCGTTTATTTTGTTTATATAAACTTCTTTCGTATTTTTTCTTAATTTAGAAGCTATAATAATAGACTAATTGCGAAAACCTAAATTTATCACGTAACTCGATGTTACGAGCCAAGCAATATATGAAGTACGCAAGAATGTAGTACAAAGAACGAATATCTACATATGCTCTATTAGCTCTACTAGAAGAGCATGAAGAGCAATGCTCTATTAGCTCTATCAAAAGAGCATGAGAAGCAATGCTCTATTAGCTCTATCAAGAGAGCAAGGGAAGCATTGATGGTCTCTTAGTATATAGATCTCGAAACACGACTTTCTTATAAATCGTATTCAACTTATCTTAAGTTTTGACTTATTGTTACGATTGCTAAAGTTGCAAACCCTTGTTATCAAATGATTGCTTGCATTGCTTAAAGACGTCTACAAATCTCTTTAATAGCATAACTCTTTCTAATATTTTCTCACGAAAGTACTAGCGTAACACTTTGAACATTCTAAGGATGTTTGTATCAAGTCAACGCGTCTCTATCTCGAGCACTAGCTTAATAGCATCACGTCGACCCTCTATTAATAAAGACGACAAGATAAGAATTAACAAACTCGACGTCTATTATGAAGATTAAATCGACTTAAAGAACTAACTTATATAGATAAATATTTATTTTATCTTCTATCTTGTTTTAGCGAACAAGAAGACAATTTTCGCATTCACATTTTTTAGAGAAAGAGCTCAACATTAACTCAAGTTAAACTTACGCAAGTATTTGAAAAATTATGACGAAAATCCTCGTACGATGTTCACGAACTTCGACAATTTCAAGAAAGAACTTCGAAGAATCTTTGAAACATTTAACGAGAAACAAATTGCGAAAAGAGTAATTTAGCATCTAATTTAACAAATCTTTGCAATAGAATATGCAACAAGATTTTAAAAGTATGTTAATTTTATTAAATAAAACGATGTCGCACTTATAATAATGTTTCGACAAGATCTTAAGAACAATTTTAAGAACGAAATTATGTGCGATAACAAATTCATTAACGATATGCTTGATCTCATCGAAGTAGTTATCGATTTTGACAACAAGCTATATGAAAGAGCTATGAAAAAAAGATACGATTAATCTCGAAAAAGAGCAAAAATCTTTTTTGAATTAACGATCGAATATTATTTGAGAGAATTTCGTTTTAATTAAAAGTACAATAATTTAGACTATCGTAAGCTTGCATTTATGAAACTAGATTCTATTCAACGACGCAAAGAAAAAAACTCTAGAGGAAAGCAAAATAACAAATTCTTAAAAACGTGCTATTTATGTGACAAATTAAATCACTTCGCAAAAAATTGTTAATCGCAAAACTTAATAATTGTTGACAAATTAATGCTATGTTAAGAGAGATATCTAATAGCTAGAACGACATTAGAGAGCAAATCGACATAGAAGCGAATATCCCCAAGACTAGATCGAACGACAATTATTGTTTAATAGAAAATCTAGATTAGTTATAGAAAGTTCTAAATGAAATATTATTAGGCAAGGCACTCGCATCTACGTAGAAAGTTAACAATGTCATTAAAAGAATATAACGAAAGAAACATTCAAGAACGTTATACTTTTACAACTTAATTATAGACTCAAATATCGAAGACGATTGAAAGAACTTTCAAGAAATGCTAAGAGAAATTACGAAACGACTTGACGCTTTAGATAGCTCATCGAAGAAACGACAAAATAATTAAATCGTAAATAAATGCGAAGAAGCGCTAGAAAGCGACGCCACTAAAGAAAAAGACATTCTTGACGAGATCGAACGACAACTAAATAATGTTAATCTATTTAAACAAGAGATAAAGCAATCAAAGAAATATATAACACTTAATTGAACAACTTGTTACGACGACTTATGCTAAACTTATCTAGAAGAAAAGAAAGAAGTTAATTAGTTCTTTAGAAAGTCAAAGTTAGCAATCTAGCAACAAAAGAAAGCTTAGCGCAAATAGACGTTTGCAATAGAAGTCGCAACATAGAAGCAAGAAAAAGTTCAAGTTTCTTAGTAAAGAACATACTAGAGAAATGCAATATGTTAGCTTAACAATAACAACTAAACTTAATAGTATACGTACGATGTTTTATCACACTAGTTAAGATCAATGATCGTTAACTCATCGCAATAATTAATTCTAATGCGACAAGTAATTTTATGATTAAAACTCTTGTATAGAGGAAAGAGTATTCTATTCGAAAGAAGCTTGACGCTTACAACCTAATAATTGTAGATAAAAATCCATTATTTAACAAGAATGAAAAAGTGAATAAAGAGACGAAGTTACTATCAATAGCTATTTAGCAATATTACGAGAAACTAATCTTTGATATAGTAAGAATAATTACTTATAATATCGTTTTAGAAATGTCTTAATTAAAGCAACACAATCTAGAAGTTAACTAAAATATACAAGTACTTAGATTCGCACAATGTGATCACGCAATTCATATTTAATCTACGCATCAATAATGTTCAATAATAGATAAAAGATTAAATCGAAATCTAATCGCAAATAGCGAGCTTGCATTTTCGCAAAAAAACGATTTAATAAAGTTCGACTCAATAAACATTAACAAAGATTAACTAGATTACAAAGTCAAAATAAGTGAAGAAAATTGCGAATCTTCTAAGAGTCTTGAACTATTTAGTATAGCGAAGAAATCGCTAAAATACGTATTACGAATATACAACAATTGAGAACATTTATTTTAAGAAAAGAAAACAACAAAAATTCTTTCTAAACATTAATCGTAAGATTATGAAATCAAACTTGAATTAAACAAGTAGCTCACGTTTGAACTTATATATGTTTTATTCAAGAAAAAGCTCGAAGTACTTCGCGAATATCAAGCAAAAAACGAAAAAAAAAGAATTTATCAAAAAATTCCAATTATAGACAAAATACTTAATTCTCTTTGTATCTAAGAAGAACGAAACTCTTCGTCTATGTGTCGATTATCAAAAGCTAAATTATATTACGATTAAGAATCGATATTTACTACTTAATATTAGCGAGCTTTAAAATTAACTATTCGAAGTTAAGTACTTTATTAAATTAGATCTATAAGAAGCGTACAACTAAATTAGAATAAAGATAAAGAAAAAATAGAAAATAGCTTTTCGCATACGATATAAATTATACGAATACACAATAATGTCGTTCGAACTTACAAACGTCTCGACAACGTATTAAGAAATAATCAATAATGTATTACGACAACATCTAAATCGATTTGTCATAGCATACTTGAACGACATCATAATTTACTCAAAAATCTTGAAAAAACATATTAGTTATGTTTTCAAAGTATTAAAATGTCTAAATAAAAAAACTTACATCTTAAATTAAAGAAATGCGAATTTTATCAAAAAGAAATTGATTTTCTTGAATTTGTCGTAAGACAATACGAAGTACGTATGAATCTCGAAAAGTTACGAGCAATTAAAGAATAAAAATTATTTATTAATGTCAAGAAAGTGCAATTCTTTCTAAATTTCATAAATTACAACAAAAAATTCATTAAAAACTACTTCGTTAATGCGATATTATTAACGAATCTTACGAAAAAAAATACGTCATAAATATAAGAATTTATAGAAGAAAAATTATTTCAAGATCTTAAGTTAAAATGTTTGAAGAAATCAATATTAAAGATGTACGATTTACGATTATTAAATAGAATTAAAATTGACGCATTAAATCTAGTTATCGATGCATACTTTAATTAAGAGCATAAAAACATATAACATTTAATAACATATTTCTTAAAAAAACTCTTATTAATCGAATAGAATTACGATGTTTACGACAAGAAGTTACTCGCTATTATAGTCTTCTTAAAGTTATAAAGAGTATACATCGAAGAATTATTAAAACTTACGATTCTTACGAATCATAAGAATCTTGTGCACTTTATTATTATTAAATAGCTTAATAAAAGACAAATACGATGATTAAAACGATTCGAACAATATAAGTTCAAGATATAATATATCTTAAGCAAAGATAACGACAAAGTAGACGCACTTAACAAAAGAAATAATCACATAAAATCGAAAGAATTGTTTAATTATAATATACTTAAGATTAACAAAGACGAATTACTATTAGCAAATAAGTATGAGCTAAATGCTACATTACGAATACTTAGAAATAATACGAAAGAATTTCTAGTGAAGAAAGGAAAACTCTAGATATCTATCGACAAAATCGACAAATATATAAGAGAGCATCATAATGAATTATTGCAAGAACATTTAAGAGTGATCAAAATCCTTTAACTTTTACGTCAACATTGTTAGTTTTCACAAATAAGACAAGTTGTTAAGACATATATTAAACGATGTCTTAGCTATTAGTAAAACAAATATAATACATATGCGAGTTATGACGAAATCCAATATTAGAAGTTATCTAAATCGTTATAAGATAAAATCACGATAAACTTTATTATTAAGTTGCTTAAGTCGACGAACTTAGTAGCTAAAGACAAATATGATTCAATACTAGTAATGATTGATAAATTTATCAAGTATTTATATATTATCGCATGCAAAGAGAAGTTTACGATAGAACAATTAAGATACATTATATTGAATCGACTAATACAGTATTATAATATATTCAAAGAATTAACTAGTGACAAAGACAAGCTCTTTACATCTAACTATTAGAAAACGCTTCTTCTAATGTTAGATACGAGGCTTCGAATGTCCATTGTCTATCACTTGATTACGAATGATTAAATAGAACGAACAAATCAAAGTCTAAAGCAATATCTAAGGCACTATATTAACAATACTTATAGCAATTGAATATCGCTTCTATTTATGACGCAATTAGCATTAAATGCAAAGATTTTAAATATTACTAAGATAACTTTATTCTTCGCCAACTATAATAGAGAACTTAATCTCTTTAGAGAAGAGAACACGTATTTATTAGCACAATTAGCCATTAAGAAGATAGCAACGTTAAAAAAGATATACGACAACATCTTAAAGATGCAAGAAAGATCAATCAAGTATTAAAACAAAAAACGAAAAACGACATCTTAACTAAAGAAGAGAAATAAAGTGTATCTTTTTATGAAAAATCTTAAAACAAGAAAGTCAAACAAGAAATTAAATTATATCAAGATCGAATCGTTTCTTATTAAGAAGACTAAGAAATTAATCAACTACGAACTCGACTTATCTAAGAACGTCAAAGTATTTCTAGTATTTCATATATCATTGTTGAAATCAATAGATTTTACCACGCCTTTATAGAACATCTTTTATTTTCATTCATAAAAAGAGAAACAATTTAAGATTGAAAAAGTTCTACAATAGGAAGATCAAAAGTATCTTATCAAATAAAAAAGATATTTTATCTCAAAAAACACATGGAAACTCATTAAGAACTTAACGAAGTATCATAACAAACTAGAGCAATTTCGTCGACAATAGCATCAATAGGCGTCTTCAAACTTTCATTAAAGAAAGTTAAGAAAATAAAAGATTAACTACTCTTAAAATTAAAAAAAAACAATTTGTTTCGAAGCGACATCAATAAGAGACTTCGAAAGAAATTTATTCACAAACTCATTAATCAAAGAGGCGATCTCTTTAAGGTTTTGAAGTTTCTTATTAATTATCGTTTGTTGTTCGTCTTTCACGTATTTTAACTAAGAGAGCAAGCGATTCTCTTTCGTTTGCATCTCTTTGCGTTTTAGCATCGCATCTCGAAGTTACTATTTAAGAATCTTTCGTTGCGTCTTAAAACGACGCCATTGTGCGATATTTAAGAGAATCAAGTCGCAAGAACAACTTTTTCTAATATATTTTACGCACTTCTTCGAATCTTCTAGAATACGATAGATCTTGTCAAGGCGATTGCAACGATAATAGGGGCGCATTCTAACAATAGAAATATCTAGTTTAGTTAATTGAATTAAACGACGATTGTAGAAAGAAGATTTGATTCGAAGCATGACGAAAGTTTGCTTTCGAGACGAAAGAATTAAAGGAAAGAAATAGTGTTACGAGCCAAGCAATATATGAAGTACGCAAGAGTGTAGTACAGAGAACGAATACCTGCATATGCTCTACTAGCTCTACTAGGGAAGCATGGGGAGCAATGCTCTATTAGCTCTACTAGGGGAGCATGGGGAGCAATGCTCTACTAGCTCTACTAGGGAAGCATGGGAAGCAATGCTCTATTAGCTCTATCAAGAGAGCAAGGGAAGCATTGATGATCTCTTAGTATATAGATCTCGAAACACGACTTTCTTATAAATCGTGTTCAACTTATCTTAAGTCTTGACTTATTGTTACGATTGCTAAAGTTGCAAACCCTTGTTACCAAGTGATTGCTTGCATTGCCTAAAGACGTCTACAAATCTCTCCAATAGCATAATCCTCTCTAATACTCTCTCACGAAAGTACTAGCGTAACACTCGATTTCATAACGTTAGATTCGAATTCTTGACAATTAAGCGAAAGAATTTGTTCTAAGCGAGTTAATCAAGTAGCTTGATTTATTAATCTTGACAATTTGATTTCACGCTAAAAATTTGAATCGAATTTCGATTCTAACTTTTGGAACTAAAACTCGATCCAACGATTAATCTATATAATAATTATAATTTTATTAATAATTACGTTCGAGTTATTAGAATTGTTAAACTTAACTTAAGTATTAAACAAAAAATATAATTAACAATTAAAGAAAGTAGTTGTAAGTAAATTAATAATAACTTAAATTTGTTGTCGCTTATTTTTAAATATTAAATTATCGAACACTTAATATATATATAAAAGAAAATAGAGATTGTTAAAATAAATAACTAATTTCTTTTTCGAAAGAACGCAAAGATTGTATTTGTCAATAAACAAATCGATATATTAATAGAGTTGCAATATTAACGTAAGAATATTAAAACTTATAAAAACTAATATCTTATATTGCGTATATCTTGTCTTTTACGAAAACTAAAATTTCGATTAACAATATTAAAAATATACATTTTTAAAATTTGCTAATTGATTTGTAAATTTAAGATTATATTAATCTTGTTATAATAATTTATTATTTATCTTTAAAATGTTTTGAAATTTAATATTTGTATATTTTTAAGAAAAATTCAAAAATTGTATTTAAATTTGTTGCAAAATCTAGATAATAATTTGTTAATAATAGTATCGCAAAATTTAATAAAAAATAAATTATTACTTTTACTTTCTTAATATTAATTCGAAACTTTTTGTTATATTAATAAAATTCTTTTGTTTAATTTTTTCTTTTGCAACAAGTTGTGCACTTTGTTAAATATAAAAGCTTGAAGATAATTTAATCTTTTTGAATTGTATTTGTCTTATATTATTAGTAATAAGCAAATAGTTGTAATTAAATAACTAGAAAAATAATAATTTAGCGTACAAACAATACAAGTAAAGTTTTACTTTACTAATAGAAGTAAAGAAATAAAAAGAGTTAAAAAAGAAAAGTAATAAGTTTTAGATCTAATTTATACTTGTTATCTTGCAAAGTCTTGCATAAAAATTGAATAAACTATAGAAATACTATAAATACTTTTTCTTAAAGAAGTTAATTATTAGTGTAACAAGATTTATTAGTCTAGAAATTCTTATTTGTACTAACAATTAGTTTTTACAATATTCGAGCTACTTAAAGCAACTATTAAACTATCTCTTTCTAGTCTTCCTAGTATTAGAAAGTAGATTTTGTATATTAATACAATCTTTTTTTTTTCGATTGTATAATTTTTTTTTGAAATTATTGCAAAATTTTGAGAATAATTCTTTTTTTAAAAATTTATTTTTAATCTTAAATCTCGAGAATAGTATATTTTTTATATATTGCGTTAACGCAATTAATGTATTTTTTATCTTAAGAATTTAAATTATACTATTAATTTTTTTTCGAAGATCTTTTTTTAAGCGATACAAAAAATAATTATATTTTTAATATTTAATATATTTATTAAGTTTTATTTTTAAAGTTTTAAAATACGTTACAAAGTTATTGATATTTTGTAATAAAAGTTGCTTTGCATTCTTATATTTGCAAAAGAAAACAAAACAACAATTTTTTAAATTTTCGATAAAATTTATTAATTATTGTATACATTGTTTTTAATTTTATCTTTTTATTTTGTTCTTGTATTTATTTTTATAATTCTTTTATTAAGTTGTTAATGTATTGCAAAGAAATTGTTAAACTTAGCAAAATTTACAAAAAAATGTAAAAATTAGTTCTTGCTAGTTTTAAAGAAATTTTGCGCATTTCGATTTTAATTCTTTTATTTCTTAAAGTTCTTTTTATAATATAAATTTAAATTAATCGATCTTATAGATTGCGCAAAGCGTTGCTTTTTTAATACTAATTTATTATTTTTGTTGTTAAAGTTATTTTTGCGAAGACAACGCAAGCTTGTTGTTTTAATCTCGTTATTACGATCTTCTTAAGACGTTTGTTCTTTGCTTGAGCAATACAAAAGTCTTGTTTTGTCTAGCGATCTCATTGAATGTTCTTTCGTATCCATCTTTCAAAGTAACTCGCAATACTGTCGCTGTTTTTCTCTAGCATGCCAAAATGGCCGTTTCCCAGGATCCCGACAGTCTGCAATAAGGTGAAGGTCACCTGAACACCGGCTTGCCGCAGATAGGAAACCAAACAGTGATCTAGACGTTCCTTGAGTCAGCATGGGTAGACCCGGATACTGACGCGAATGGTAAGACATGCTGCCACTCATACTGTTTGACAATTTCAAAGCCAGTAAGGAGTTCAAGTACGATATCAGGATCTAAGGAGACTCCTACGTACCGTAAGCGACATGAATCGACGCTTGGGTGGTGAGAAACAAGACAGGGGCTTTCGAAATGTTCGTGAGCCGTCTCGGTTTCTGTGTGGAGTTACTGGCCTGCAATACGCAGGAATAATTCGACAGAAGCCCGTCAACGAATTGGTTCTGTCCGATTGTAGCTCTCACTAGCTGACTGGGATCCGTTACTGGAGGGCTGTAGGTGATGGGTACATCCGAAATGCCCCAAGGTCTAGCTGGCGCTGGATTTGGAGCACCTGAAAGACCTCCATCATAACTCCCGAATGGCGTCTGATCGGCTTCGAATGCTACATGAGCCTTCACTGAATCTGGACAGCCATCGGTGGCTAGGAAGGCCAATTGCCCTCCATAAGAATGACTGACAAAGATCGATGGGCCAATTCGGTCGAGTAGAGCGCAAGTGGACGTGCGCGAGATGTTCTCAAACACGGGATTAACACTCAGAGGCAGGAACGTCGAGTAGAAATTGTCGAAAGCCGGATCACCCCTGGTGCCGTTCTATAATGAATGCGTCAATTGATGGCTGTCGCAGAGAAGTAGCTAAGGAGGGTATGGAAACTCACGCCCGGCCACTGCGTGTGAAACTGCGCTTGGTAGTATTTATGATGAAGTTCTGGTGCCGTGAACCCAAGCTCGGCGAGCTCAGCGGTACCTCCGAGTATCAACGGCTGCGCAGCACTGACATTTGTCGCGCTTGACCGGCCGACACTCCACTGGTCTATGATGTAGACCTCACACCCCTTTTCGAGCATATACGACGCCCAGCCTCGGTTTCCATCAGGCTTGTTGAGCCATTGCTGGGAGGGTGATCAGTACACAGCAAAACCCAAAACTTTCCTGGGACATTTACAGTTCCTGAAACGCCACCACCATGGACAAAGACGATGGGGTACTTTTGCTTTTTACCGCCCATAGGAGTAATCTGTTCCACGTACAGCTGGTTCACCAATATAGTGCCTTTGCTGGTACTGCTGAATTCATATTCACCTCCAGCGTAGAAGATGTTCCTCTGATAGAAAGCTTCCGCAGTTTGATTGGGCGAAGGGGAGGAGCATACAGGCACGGCCGCTAGGAGAGCGACTGAAAGAACTGGAAGACCCCACATGATTGTGTAGCATTCCAGATTCCATGTCCGGGGAGTCGCGCATATTTATATGGCCGTTGCTTGAATCAATTCCCCTCGCTATGTGCGCATCTCCGAAATATGTGATGATTAGACCGGCTATCTAAAGCTTTGGCCAAGCTCAAAGTGGGAAGAATAAGCATGCCTGCAGCCAAGTTCAGTCGCCACGAGCCGCCATCTCCGCATCCGCCGTCTCCGCCCGCCGCCGTCCTTCGTAGAACAACAGCGATACGAAGTTGGTCGGCTGGGCAGAAGGACTAACATTGCTAGTAATTTGGGTGTTCGCTGCCCGGCTCGACGGTTCGCCTCGGTTCCAGCCTCCCAAGCCTTCACAAGCGTCCATGAGTAAGCTTGTCAGCCAATTCGTCTAGCGCCTACGGTACCAATCAGCTCCCAGAAAGCTCGAAGTCGAGCCGAATCTTTCCCTTCGCATGATATTGCATGCTCGAACTCCCGAACAACAGATCCTAGCTGGCGACGTCAGGATTAATATGGAGATTGGGGATCCACCTCGTAGACTAAAGTAGTAGAAGGACTTCTTCGTTGGTCGAGGTGGTGAGGGCGGCTCAAGACGAGACAGCTTGCGCAGAGTGCCTGGCTCCAAGTGCAAGCGCAAACGAGCACCTCGACCGGCAACAACGTTTCGACGAACCTAGCATTAACTTGTGAGCGCGAGGATCGCATCCTAACAAAGATAATTCGACATAAGTTCCGAGACCCTTCAAGCAAGATGGCGATGCTTAGGATAGGAATGGCGCTTCGCGCAAGTTACCAATCCTGGAGCTAGAACTCGGCATTCGATTCAATTGCACAACATGAACGAAGTATCTTGGTAACCAAGTATGATATGAGACTCCTGAACAAGCAGGAACGACCACCTCCGAGCACTGCATGATGGAGTGTTTAGCAAGAGCAGGAAACGCTAATTGAATGATAGAAATGCTGTGTTGCTTGTCGGAAAGGGAGCGCGTCTTTCGCCTTTCCCCCACGAAGTCATAAAAAGGTTGTTCCACGGTGTACGAACAGAATCCTGCGGCCGCTATGGAGGAATATCGGTACGAGTACAATTGCTCCTCAACATTACCATCTGATAATGACATAGGATCGAGGACTGCGACGTTCATCGGATAGTCTGCAGACAAGTAGGGTACCGTGCGTGCTCTTCTATTCAATTTGACACGGACGTCAATTATTTGTCCTGCTGAGACATCATGTGTACGTAGTCAACTCGGTAAATCATCACTCCTCTACTCCATCACTCCATCTTCTCCAGGAACTCGTTCTTCTGCGGCTTCCAACAATCGCCGGTCGATCTGATACTCGGCCCCACACTATTCTGGGGTGGTGTCAACGTGGTCTTGTGATGTGCAGTGCTAACTAGACTGTGCGATCAATCCCCGGTAAGATTTGGCTGACACACAAGAACAAGAAGCGTGGGTGGCTTTCAATGGACCAAATAGACCGCCGTCGTTGATGTCGAAGAGCCGACCCACAGATCGTGTGATTGTTTTGATGAAGAGCCGCGCCTATGAAATGGCAGCGGCTGGCGAGTAAAACGGCAAGCAAGTCGAAATGGTTTAGCGTCCTTCGGCTGGATGCAAATCCCTCGTCATCCAGATGCTGGTCAGCGTTCGAACTCGTTCCTGGCTCGCCCGGCCCTCGAATAGTCGGACAAGTAACAATCGCGAGAGGACATTAACGGTGTCTTGTGCACTTCTACCGAGTACATGGGAATGGCTTAACTCGTGTTGCCGTACACGATGAGCATCTGACACCTGTGGGAGAATCATGGACCGTTGAACTCAACCCTGTTGCGGCAAATTGATTCAAGAGTACGGAGTTCCCTAGAGAAGCATGCCTCACTCAGACTTATAGAAGGCCTTTCTCCCGGTCGATCGCCAACCCCGAGCACGCGAATAGTGTGGAGGTCACTATTCAAAGGGCAGAAGTAGCTAGCTTATCGACCGGCCCAGGAAGATGGTTGATAGTCTGTGCACTAAGTAAGTTCCATGTCAGCAGCACGCACGCACCACAAGCTGGCTTCCTCGCATCCTAAAGCAGGCATGCTTCGTCCTTCGTACCCTGCAGGAGCTGCAACCTTCTCGTACCTCGGATCCAATCGGTCATTTCATCATCCCCAGATCAATGTCTCGATCTCTGTAACAATTGGCTAACCACAACTGCTGCATCATAGCGAGCTAGCTATGCATGTAACGAAGGAACAATGCGTAGGAGCAATGGGGAAATTCCCAATATATGTTGCTCTCATCCCTATTGGTGTTACTTGATCGTTCTGTTGCACATACAAGTTGTCTACCGAGTTTATTATAGAAACGTTCTCTTCTTCTCAAGGTCTCTACATTCTCGCTCGCCTGCGAAAGCCCTATCTTTCTAAGAGGAGACTAAAGTTCGACGCCCTCACCACCATTGCTTGAGCCGTCATGGCAGGCTCTGCACTCGTCGGACAGCCACCCAACACCAGCGATGACTACAAGGTCATCGTCTCAATTGGACGTTTGATGGAATTTCCCCCCGGCATGCTGGACCCCTCCAAAGGCCTGCCGATTCCATTGAAGCGGCCAGCCAGCGACCATTATCCCACTAATTTTCCAAATCATGCTCCAGCGATTACAGCTGCAATGGCTATTGCAATCTCCCTGATCTGCATCATCACCGGTCTTCGCGTGGGCTTGAGGATTCTGCGTAAGGACTTGCTTTGGGGTTGGGATGACATTGTCATCATACCCGCAGCGGTAGGCGATCTGTCGCAGCCAAACGAAAACCAGAACACTAACCCGATTCTGGTAGCTCGCCGGTGTAGCGTGGCTGTCGCTCGTGATAGGCATGGTGAATTATGGCGGACTCGGAAAGCACTTCTACGATGTCACGTACATGGAGCTGTACTGGTTCTACCGGGTATGGTAGTGGCTCCGAAACAAGCAGATCCGATAATGCTAACATTGGCTGTGCAGTTTGCTGGAATTGCACAATTTATCTTCTGGATCACAGTCGTCCTTGTCAAAATATCCATCACCCTCTTCAACCGCCGTCTCACAGGCTTGACGTCCGAGCGCTGGATGGTCGCGCATAACATCTTTCTCGGCCTCCTTGTCTGCTATCTCCTAATCGCCGTCTTCCTCGACGTCTTTCAATGCATACATCCCATAGGAGTCCAATTTGACCTCCATAACTTCGGATCACTCAAAACCAAACCCCAATGCATCAATCCGAACGCCACCGGCATAGCCCTTAGCGTCATCCACATCACGTTGGACTTTGCGCTCCTGTGCGTGCCACTCATCGTACTCTATAAAATCCAAATGTCGACGGGCAAAAAACTTCGCGTCGGCTTCCTCTTCTCCATCGGTTCCATCTCCTGCATCGGCAGCGTCATGAGGCAGGTAACGCAGTACCATCAACCGTTAGACGTTACCTGGTCGATGGGGGTCATTAACTGGACGACGATCGACATCTTCTTTGCCATCACTGCTGCCTCCCTTCCCGTCCTCAATGCGCTCGTGCCAAAGCGCTGGCGCTTCAGCGTTTGCAGTTTCCGTCTCTTCTTGTCCCGCTCTCACAGTGGGCGCAGTGGGCAGAATCGCGCGAGTGTACGGCTTGGAAGTCACGAAAGCGTCAGCAATCCAGCTCGACTGCCACATGGTGGTCGTGAGCCCAAGTTCCACGACGAGAGCATCTTGAACGATAACAAGGGCGGAAGCACGTGGCAGGAAACCACGGCACCGGATGGAACAGTGCTGACGGGGGCGAGAAGAGCGGCGAGCTTGAATCCAGATGGTGACATCGAGAAGGACACTATGGGTTTCAGATAGAAAAATCACACGGCCGGCGTGGGGCGTCCGATCCCAATATATCACAACAACTAGGTAAAAATCAAATATTCGTGCCGATATCCATACCTCCTTTCACCCTCTTACTTCAAACCTCTCTTCGAAAAACTTGCACCTTGCAACAATTCGAGCCGAGTCTTCCATCTCTCCTATCCAACCCCCTACGCTACAATCCCAAACCTCATACCTACTCCTATTGTCTCGCACCATCAAACCGTACCCCCTGTCTTAGTTCTCTCCTTCCTGCTCTCCACCTCCCCCACATCTCCCCCACTTCCTTCCGAAGCCCGCAAGTCGAGAAAACCCACCATATCACCATACCTACGCCACCAAAACAAGGAGCCAATCACAACAAAACCCAAACCCACAATTGCTCTAAAAGACGAAGCCAGTTACAACAAAGGGACTGCAAAGGCGCAGCTGCCAGCACAGAGGAAAAACACTCCTATAAGAGCAAAAGCGCAAGCTCTATCGCGCCTTCGGAGCAGGTAGACTGCTTCAGGGGGTATGACACTTGCCCTACTTTTCGTTGTGGTCGACTTGCGGCATGTAAGCGGAGGAGTGGAGTCAGTCCTTGAGGGCGTGGGATACTTGGAGAAAGGGGGGCTTGGTTGTTGAGGCGCTGAGGCTGGTGTTTCTAATTTTTGGGGGGATTGTAGAGGGAAGGTTGGAGAGGCTTGAGTTTGTTGATCGAGGAAGGTCGAGGGGTTGGTATTTCAAGAGGGACAAGATGGATGGCGTTTGTGACATAAGCTGCTCGCTATGCTGTCATACCATAGAGACTATCAGGAGAGTTTTGAAAAGGAGAATTTTGAGAAATGCCCGTATCGTCATTCGTGCGTACAAGCGCATCAGCAACTCTACTGGGCAAAAGCCCGAGTCCGGAAACATCAGAGACCAAACACCAGCGCCATGCTTTCTGAGAAAATTCTCCCCAATGTCACCCTCAGATTCCCACCCTCATCGCCCACTATTCGACAGCACAGCCTTCACCTGCCCAAACACCACCCTGCTCCCCGGAATCTGTACCTCACCAATACCAGTCTCCCCCCCGCTCCCCACCTCCAGCCACTTCCTGAGCAGGTCATTGCTCTCCTTAGGCTTGATATCCTGGCTTGCCGTCCCCACCGTAACATGCGCCAGCGCATTGACCGTCTCCCACCCCTCATCCAGCAGCCGCGCGACGATGCACATGACTCTTCGATCCCAGACCACGCGCTCGAGCTGCACGGGGCATTTTCCGAGGACGGGGTCCGGTGCTTGGTTTTCATTAGCTGGGGAGGTGGAGATGGCGGTGGAATGGAGGTTTGAGAGGCGGGTCCAGAGGTCGGGGTGGGAGTCTTTGGAGGCGCGGTGGATGAGGGTGACGTGGAAGGTGGGCTGGATGCGGCGGGAATGGCCGAGCTGGCGGTAGAAGACTGCCTGCTCGCTGGGGACGGAGTCGAAGAGCGGGTTTAGGGTGGAGAGGACTTCGACGGTGGGGAGGCGGACACAGAAGTACTCCAGAGGCCGAGGCTTACCGGGGGTGGCTCCAGTCCCCCCGTTCTGGTGCGTTTGGTCGGCGGAGCTATTGGCTTGCTTGTTGTGTCTTTGGTTGGCCTTTTTGCTCTTGAAGCTGAGGTCGTGTTTGATGTCGGGCTTGTAGTCGTTCAGGGCGGACTCGATGGCGGCGTCCAGATCGTCGAGGCCGGGTAAGTCGGGAACGAGCTTGGGGTAGGCGGAGTGGAGAGCTTTGACGACGGTTTCGAGGTTGGTGCGGGAATCAGCCGCGACGTCGAGGTCGATGACTTCGTCGAAGGCGTCGTCTGGTTTGGAGAAGATATCGAGGGGTTCGAAGCGCTCGAGAAAGCCTTCCATGATGCCGATGATGTCTTTTCGAGATTTGGAGCCAGCTTGGATGGTTTGATGGTTGTCTCCCCGGCTCAGGACTCGGTCCTGGGTGACTTGTCGTATCGAAGGTAGCATCTCAGACTTGGGATCGTGGACGTAATGAAGTGCGACAAACTTTGCTTCTGGGACAACAGCCAAGACATCGTCGATGATCTGCTGCCTCTCCCGTTTCTGGTGGTTGTTCCTATCCGCAATCATCGCTGGATGCCCAGCTAGCGTATTGCAGATCAGAGTTGCAAATTGCTTCGGCCTGCCTTTTGTGCCCGTAATATTGTCGTTTTGGACATGACCCCATCCAAACAGCTTGGTCAACGCGACGGCCACTGTGGTCTTTCCACAGCCAATGCTAGCAATAGGCACGAGAACAACATTCTTCGTCACTTCAGTCGATGAGCCGCCGCTGTCATGCATTTCTTGCCTAATAATATCTGAGCCTCTAAGCCCTCGCTCTTTTAGGAAATTTTCTCGCATCGCTATGATCCCGTGGTTCTGCATGTATGCTCTTCCGAGCTTAGGGTCTTTTGCCAGTTGCCGTCGAGCGTAAAGCAGATACTCCTGAGTGATCTGCTTATGCTTCTTGAATTTAGGTGGTTTGCCACCAATGATAGCCTTCGTACATTCACGCCATTGACGGTACATTAGGTAGGGTTCCTCGAATTTGTACTTGAAGAACCAATCCTGATAGTTACCTTGCACACCGTGTTCTTTTCTCTGACATCGGATGACAAAACCCTCGGTATCACGACCATGATACGAACCTGTTTCCGCACATTCTTGCAGAAAGGTCTGCATTGAAGCTATGTCCTCTTTCATGAGATACTCCGCGCTCTTGAGGTTCCACTCTTTGGCGAATTGCTGCACAAGCTCACCCGAATATGTAGCAAATTCCGGTAGGTTAAGGTTCATCCCATGTAGATACAGACCTGCCGTCCTCTCATCATAAGCAAGAACGTGTTCTTCGAAGGAATCATCACACAGCTCGGCGACGGCAGTAACGTTACGCTTGCGCAGCTCTCTCGCGAGGTCCGTTCTCGTCTTGCCAATCTCCTGCAGATGTCTGTCCACCCATTTCTCCCCTGCATTAGCATGGCTCACATCTGTGTCCTGGCGGGCACCTGTCGAATGTTTGCTGCACACCAACAAGTGATCGCCTTCTAGACCTCCAATGAAAATGATACATCCGTTCTCCTTGACACTCAATTCATAGGGGCCTCGAGTCTGCTTCTCTACGTTCTCGAGCTTCGTCTCATGAACCTCGCCTTGATTGAAAAATTTATCATAGCCTCTACAAACAATCTCAGGCGTGCCGTCTTTCCTATTGTAGGTGAAGAGACCTCGAGCATAAGTGGGCAGATCACGGCGTTTGTAGTCCCAATCTTGAAATCGCCACGAGTCAACAGTGACGCCCTTGGTCCCTGCAATCTCAAATGAGTTCTTTTTGCCATGGACGCCAGTTCTTTTTCCTGGGCCCTTCTTGCTGCAAGCCTCTAGACCCTTCATAAGAGTCGAGATCTCATGTGGGTCTTGAGCAGCATAAGGCGTGTTGGCCCTTGAAGCCATAGTTCCAATTGTGTGATATGCAGCGTACTGGCTTGTGTGAAAAAGGCAGACAGAAGCGGTGGAAACCCGCAGTAAGTTGAGCCGCAAAGCGAGTTTGCTGTGATCAAGTCCTCGTAAAGTAATCGACGGTCTTGCAAAGTTCATTGGGTTCTTTTTAATCCCAACGTCTTCCTCTGGAATGATTGACTCATCCACTACTCCTTCCCCACCTGGTCAAACAAAACCCAATGCTGTGAGTCAGGGTACGAGAAGTGCTAATATCACAAGGCTGATAATAAGCGAGCGATTGATTATTGCAGGCGGGAGATCAGCGTCGACGTCATGCCGCATTTGTGGGGGCAGTTCTGCGACTCATAATAAAGCAATACCTTACCATGCAATACCCTTCGTACTTTACGGTCTCAAGTACATCAAATAGCTATCTGGGAGTTCATCAAGTTTGGCGTCCGTGGTAGTGATGATGGCAGTGCCTAACCCTCTCACTCTTGCTGCAGACAACAATCCAAAGCTCTTACCGCTCCTTCATTCAAACCCTTCTCTCGCAGCCACACAAGATGAACATGGCTACTCACTGGTGCATGCAGCAGTGTCCTACAATCACCTGGACCTACTGAAGGCTCTGGTCAACGATTTTCATGTCGACGTCAACGTAAAAGACGAGGATGGTGAGACGCCGCTGTTCGTCGTGGAGACCGTTGAAGCTGCACAGCTGCTTCTCGAGGAGCTTGGCGCAGATCACAAAGCGACAAACGACGATGGCCAGACTGCAGAGGAGAAGATCCTGACCGAAGGAGAAAATCCGACAATTGCGGCCTTCTTGAGGGAATCACGGCTACACGATGGTGCGAAGACGGAAGAAACAGGAGAAACTCAACAGACATCACCGACTGGCCCTTTTAATGACAACCTGCATCATCCCCCTCCACTACCACCGAATGTGACAGTCAATATGGGGACAATGGAGGATTCATCTGCCGAGGCATTAGATGACGCAGATCCCGAGTTCAGGAGGCGGATTGACGAGCTGGCAGCTAGGGAAGATTTCCACGGTGAAGAAGGACAGAACCAGTTGAAAGAGTTGATTAAGGATGCGGTTCGGGGAGTGAACAGTAACGAGCGTGAGAGGGATGTCAGGCGGAGACTCCAATAGAGCAGAATAGCGGTGGTGCGACCGATCAGGGACCACAGGCGCCTGTAAGCTCAAATTCGACTTTTCATCCATCATTGGGCATTCTCGTCTTACGAACGTCTGCGAAAGCCGCCCTTTTAGCCAACAAATCCGACATCGATTTATCCATTACCGGCGCCATGCTATATGCAATAGATGCTACCATCTTTACCGGGTCTTCATATATGAAGGTGTGCACGTATGTACCTGGAAGGGAGGGCTCATGGGTCGCCACGCATCGTCTTGAAAAAGTCCATGACGCCGGTGAACACTACCAGCAGGATACCTCCACCGGGGCCAAGCCTCAGTACCTTCGGCAAGAAACCCTTGTATAAAGCTGAGAAACCCTCCTCCTTGAGGACTGTCCCGACTGCTGGCCACGCCCAATTGTACTTAGGTATTGAGCCTGCTATCTTGGGCGAGTTCTGAATCCTCGATTTGACAACGTCCATAGGTGTATTCAGTATTGTACCAACGGTTCCTCCAATGGATCCCGAGATAATATCGTTCCGTATCTGCTGCTTCTTGTCCGCAGCTTTAGGCAGGAGTTCACGGGTCTGAAAGATTATTCCAAAGTAACCCGCATTCCATAGAATGTGCCTCCACATGGTGCTTTCCAAACCATTGTAGAGGGCAAGAGGGCCTTCGTTCTTTACGGTCTTGACAACGCAGTCGACCATGCCGGTGTATTTACCAGCGGATGCTCGATCTTGAAGCCTAATCTTCACCAATTCGAAAGGCACCACGATGAAAGCCTCAGTAGCGCCGGCTGACGCGCCCGTAAGGATGGATAATTGCTGGTTCATCTTCGCAATACCGAACAGATCTCGGTAATATTTCCCCCACGCATCGTTTGCTGCAAATTTTGTGGCCCTGCGAATGCTCAGCGTCTCCAGACCAGAAGCAGTGTCGCTCGAGAACGGCTTACCGCTTGGGTGCCTCCATCAGGATAGGTGCTGTGATTCCCCGGTACAGCCGTGAGGCGCCTTCGTTCTTGATAATCTTGCGGAAACAATCCACCATCCCATTGTAGCCTTCTTCTCCGACACCCTTTCCTGTTTGCAGTTGTCTGAGGATACCGCCTTAGCAGCAGCGCGACTTATCTGAGCATCTGTAACTACTTACACCCGGGTCTTAACAACATCAAGTGGGTACCTGGGAATCTGATCAGTCTTCGGCGCATAACAATAGGGACGTCGATGAACTTACATTATCAGGATCTAGATTGATTGTCAGTCAGCTAAATGCGCCCTCGCTAGAATATAGAATGAACTCCTGACCTCAGAGACACCTGCGACGGCGCCAGCCGCGAATTGGTAAATAAAGGGTAGTGGTTTGTCTTGCGACATCTTGACGGCTGGAGGGCAATTGAGGCAGGACGATAAAAGAATAAGTCTTATGCAGAAATCCTTGCTCGAGAAAAAGGCCCGAAGTTTGTTGGGCATTATCTGGAAGTCCCTCGGCCCACTACTCGTGTCGCCACATGAATAGTTCCCTACCTTATTCGGTTAGTCGGCTACTACTCGCTTGCCCACCAATCCTTTTCCAGAGGAGATTGTCGATGCAACATGCAGCAGATCAAATACGTGACCTGATTGGTGGAAAAACGTACAGTAGTCGGCTAACCATATCGCGTAACTAACTATTCATGTGGCGACACGAGTAGACCGAAGGGGCCGATTATGTCACGTGCTCAAGCGCTAGCTCATAGAACGCGTTCCCTCGCGACGCGAATACTCGAAAGCACAAGAAGTCTTTGCCCCACCAATAATAACGCGCTTCTGGTGGTAGCTATGCCGGCGAGTCGGCAGAAGTCGTTCTTTGATCAGCCTGCGAAAGTGAGCACTCTTCTTCAACTTGGCAGCCATACAACTGAAATTTCCAGGTCCGTCCGCAGTGGCACAAGCCAACTGCTGTCAGCAATAACGACACTCGCGCACCCTTACCATCTACCAAGCCCACCGTAACAATGTCTCCGATAGCTGCTTCTTCTCAGTCCAGGAACAGACTGCGGAATTTTCAGTATGATCAGGAGAACGCGCCACAAAAGCATGGCAAGGCAATCGATAAGGCGATAGGAGCTGGGGAAGGGCTCGAAAGCCCATCCAAGGCTCGAGACTTTCAAGGCGTACAAGACACGGCGCATTTGCAACAGCACTCGCAGAAGGCAGGCCGGAGTGAATCGAAAGAATGCCCTCAGACTCCAGGAGGCAGGCTTCCGCTGGCTGAGCTTATTGCTAGTGGGGACGACTTCAATCAAGCGCTGAATCTCACACCGGTGGAACGCGTACTATGGAACAACTCTGCTCGAAACTCCGAACAAGGAAGCTCTCAAGAAACACCTGCATTACCTAAGAGCAGAAAGAGAGCACACAGTTCGTCTCCAATCTCATCCTCGCAGAAGAAGTACAGAACATCGGATTACTTTGCTGCGGGAGAGAAGTCAATTGACGTGCAGCATCTACAGAAAGTACTGAAGACCCCACAGGGAGACCCAGCTGGTGACTTGTGGAGAAAGTACTCGCTCAACGCTCATAGCAATGAGAAGTTGTCTCCGACACGGGCGTTTGGCCAACCGTTTTCGCAATTGCTGGATTCGTCGTCGCCTCAAACGCCGGCTCGCAAGCTATTGGGAAGGGAGAGTGCTGGTTTGAGAAGATCATTCAGTTGTGGTACTGAATGGCCGACATCAGCGGCTAAGCGTAGAAAACTGCAGGCTACCGCCGAAGATACTCCGATTGCCTTGGCCGCTATCGAGGAAGGCGTGCAGAAGTCTCAAAGATCCAAGTCCAGACTTAGTCTCCTTGTCGCAAAGATCAGCGGCGATCTAGCTAGGCCTGCCGGCGATGCGAGTGAGGAGGTCTCTGCTTCGACACCTCGCCACGGAGACATAACATTGGCCGGTCATCCAATATCATCTGAGGCACACCTGGGAGACGAGGAGGACGACAGAATGCATTATCAATCTTCAGGATCACAAAAAAGGACAAAGGCTCGCGACATCCTCGGCGAAAGCCATTTACCAGACGATACGCCGTTGCACGACCGAGCGGATGTTAAAGAAATCGACGCTCTATCAGATGACTTCGGTGACGATGGCCTTGACCTCGAGACTTTCGACGCTGTCGATGCCGAGATCGAAGCTCGCGTCTCCCAGTTGGATGTGACCACTGGTCCATCCGGCGGTAAAGATACTGGCAAATCACCCTCGCAGGGCATAAAGAGTACGGAGATTATGGTGAATAGCCGTGACAAGACTGTGCCGCGTGATGCTCTAAACAAACCACAAGAAGTCGATTGCCCGTCTGTTCCGGGCTGCTTAAGCGCTTCAGATGCGCCTAAGGAACTACATCGTGACGAATTCGACGACGAAGACTCTAACGATGTTTCCGCGGAAGATTTGGAAGATGCCATTGCTATGTTCGATCAAGAAGCAGAAATGCGACCCACCCAAAAACGACCCACCCAAAATGCGACAATCGGCCGGCATGAAGACCCAGCTCCCTCACAAAAGCCGTCTACTATCTACGGCTCCAGCCCTGAAGATCCTCAAATGACGCCGATAGCAAAAAAGCAGGATCACACTGACCCCACCGCTCTATCGGAGGATGAGTATGGTGGCGATCTTGAGTTCGAGGACATCGTTGCTGAATGCGAAAAAGCCACGCAGGGCCAGCCATCTACTTCACAGCTTTCCACCAATGTATGTATTAGGCGATTTGGCTCTTCCACGTAGGATACTAAGTAATGCAAGAGTGACAGAAGTTGTTCCCCAATCCATCGCTACGTGATCCAGACTGTCGCTGAAGGTTATTATGAAACCAGTAAAGGCCATCAGGGACCTGAAAAGGTGCATTGGCAGTGTCCTTGGATCGCTGGAGGTGTTGCAACTAACAATCCATTAGGTTTTACTTGTCAAGAGCGAGTCAAAAAAGCTCATCAGGGCCATCACGCTACGACAATCTTGGGTGGACAGTCTGTGTACCCCAGGGTCTTTTATCAATGTAATCGGCGACTTCGATCGTGCAGGGCAGTGCACCATAGATGATTCGCAGAACCTACTCATACTCCATCCGGACTACCTAATATCGGCCACCGTGGTGGCCGATTCATTTGCATGCACTCGTCGAGCTGTACTTCAGGATCGCGTCAAAGCCACTAATGCCTCCAGTCAGCCACAAATCTACGGGCATATACTCCATGAAATCTTTCAGGAAGCCATGAAAGCGAACCGTTGGGATACTGAATGGCTTGCTGCGACGATCGAGAGGACTGTCACTAGATATCTTGAACAGCTGTTCGAGATCAACGTTGAAGTGGAGCAGGCCGTCAACCATCTGAAAAGCAGGGCAATAGAATTCCAGGCTTGGGCGGAGGTTTTTGTCTCTGCAAAACCCAAAGTAAGTGCATGCATCTTTGCTCGATGATTGAATCTGACAGACGAGCAGGCCACGTCAATTGTGAAAGATCGCAACGGTGGTCACTCGCTAATGAGTGTTAACAAGCTTCTGAAAGTCGAAGAGAAAATCTGGTCTCCCAGGTATGGCTTGAAAGGCAATATCGATGCCACAGTGCAAGTTGCTATGCAGGATAGCCAGGGTGAGAGGACGTTGACTGTTCCACTTGAAGTGAAGACGGGAAAGCATGCCAATGCGGCACATAAGGCCCAGACGGCCCTCTATACTCTTCTGTGCTCGGACAGATATGGTAAGTACCCTGATCTAGCTACATCAAGCTTACAACACCCTAACAAGTGACAATCAGACGTCGAGATAGCCTGCGGTATCCTCTACTACATGGAATCTTCCGACACATCGCGGGTTCCAATGGTGCGGCATGAGCTAATACATATGATCAAGCAACGCAACGAATTAGCACTTTATGTCCGTCATCGAAATGAGCTACCTCCAATGCTGCAGAATAGTCCGCATCTGTGCGGCAGATGTTATGCTCAAACATCTTGCTTCATCTATAGTAAGCTTGTGGATGATGGCAATGGGCAAAATGTCGGCCTGGGGGACACCTTCGATGACTTAGTCAAACATCTCAAGCCTGCTCACCAGACATTCTTCAGGAAGTGGGACGATTTGCTGACTAAGGAAGAGAAAGATATCGTCAAGTTTCGACGAGAGGTTTGGGCAATGCAAAGCTCAGAGAGGGAAAGACTCGGTCGATGCTTCAGCGGCGTAGTCATCGAAGCTGGATCCTTCAGCGAGATTCAAGACGCGCCCAAGATCAATCGCTACAAATACACGTTTGTCAAGCCAAAGCCCGGACAACGGTTCTCCTTCACAGAATCACAGATTACTCTTGGCGAACCCATTGTGATATCGGATGAGAGAGGCCATTTTGCTTTAGCAAGCGGATACGTAACGAGCGTTCGGAGAACCAAGGTACAGGTGACCGTTGATCGTCGTTTGCACAACGCACGAGCGCGAGGGCGGCATTTCGACTCCCAGAGACATCAAAGTTTCGCCGGTATAATGGAACTTGTCGAAGACAGCACCGGACAGTCGACATTCACGCCCACGCAGCCGAGTGACAAGGTTCTTTACCGGATCGACAAGGATGAGTTCAGCAACGGCATGGCAACAGTTCGCAACAATCTGATCAACATTATGGAAAAAGACGCGTTCAATGCTCAGCCTTTACGAAGACTGATTGTCGAGAATGCTACTCCAACCTTCAGACCTGTTCCTTCATCATACGGTCTCGGCGACTCTGCTAGTCAAGCCAGCCTGAACGTTGACCAGAGAGCAGCAATCGAAAAGGTCATGAGTGCCAAAGACTACGCATTGGTCCTTGGAATGCCTGGGACGGGAAAGACCACTACTATTGCCCACATCATTCGCGCTCTGACCGCTCAGGGAAAGAGCGTACTACTTACCTCCTATACTCATACAGCGGTCGACAACATCCTTCTCAAAATCCGTAAAGACAACATTGGCATCTTCCGCCTCGGCGCAGTCTCGAAAGTCCACCCCGAAGTCCAAGAGTTCGCCGACCTCGGCGGCGTCCCCATGAAGACGATTGAAGAATTGAAGCGAGCATACGGCCAGCAAGTCGTAGCAACAACCTGCCTAGGCATCAACCACCCCATCTTCTCGCAACGCATCTTCGACTACTGCATCGTGGACGAAGCCAGCCAAATCACCCTCCCCGTCTGCCTCGGCCCGATCCGTATGGCGCGCACCTTCATCCTCGTCGGCGACCACTACCAACTGCCTCCCCTCGTTCAAAACCGCGAAGCCCAAGAAGGGGGGCTCGACATCAGCCTGTTCAAGATGCTATCCGACACCCACCCAGAATCGGTCGTGAACCTCGAGCACCAGTACCGCATGTGCGCCGACATCATGCTCCTCGCCAACACGCTCATCTACAACGGCCGCCTCAAATGCGGCACCCCCGCCGTCGCCGCCCGCTCGCTCACCATCCCCAACATGTCCGCCCTGCGACACCACCACTACAACCCCTCCACCCTGCCCTCCTCCTCCATTCGCATCTGCCCCCACACCACCACAGGCCCCTGCTGGCTGCGCGACCTCCTCTCCCCCACCCGCCGCGCCACCTTCATCAACACCGACGCCCTCCTCCCCACCTCCCACGAAGCCGCCTCCGGCTCCCTCATCACCAACCCCCTCGAAGCCACGCTCTGCACGCAGCTCGTCGAAGCCCTCCTGACCATCGGCGTCCCCCCCCGCGACATCGGCGTCATCACGCTCTACCGCTCGCAGCTCGCCCTCCTCAAACATTCCCTCCGCCACCGGCCGCAGGTGGAGATGCACACGGCGGATAAATTCCAGGGCCGCGACAAGGAGGTCGTGGTGCTGAGCCTGGTGCGCAGCAACGAGGGGGGGAATGTGGGCGAGTTGCTGAGGGATTGGCGGAGGGTGAATGTTGCGCTGACGAGGGCGAGGACGAAGTTGTTGGTGGTGGGGAGTGGGAGCACGATGCGGGGGAATGAGCTGTTGGGGGCGTTTGTGGGGTTGGTAGAGGGGAGGGGGTGGGGGTA
>JAABUQ010001500.1_pt1 | contig 49808 bp, 54 predicted proteins | sample 5560001 | NCBI WGS metagenome assembly JAABUQ01 (sample SAMN10711888, study PRJNA513371) | rock metagenome | isolation source: Antarctica rocks | place: Antarctica: Victoria Land, Finger Mt nord | collected 2015-12-18
TCAACGCCAGCGATCGTGATGGTGGCAGATGCGAAGTTCTTGAACCCGAGCATCGGCCTGGTTCTGAACTTGATGCCGCGATGGTCCTGGTCAATCAGGTTGTTCAGATACTTTGAGGAGCGCAGTCTGGTACGTTTGGGCAGCAGCCCGACGGTTCGCAGCTCGCGTACAGCTCGATGCGACGCGGCATAGCCATCCAGGGTGATCGTGTGTGGCGGCCGGCCTTCATGGCTGATGGCTCCATCGAGGTGTTGTACTCGACCGGAGTCCGCCGCATGGAGGTGATCGCTCTGAAGCTCTACGACCTCTCGCTCGACCGGGGAGTGCTGCTGGTCCGCCAGGGCAAGGGCAAGAAGGACCGCTACGTCCCCATCGGCAGACGAGCTATCGCATGGCTCCAGAAGTACATGGACGAGTCCCGTCCCCAGCTCGCCCTGGAGCCGGACGATATGACCGTCTTCCTTACGGCGCAGGGCGAGCCGTTCAGCCGCGACCACATGACCTCAACCGTGAAGGCCCGCATCGACGCGGCCAAGCTCGGCAAGACCGGAGCCTGCCATCTCTTCCGCCACACGATGGCCACGCTGATGCATGAGAACGGGGCCGACATCCGCTTCATCCAGGAAATCCTCGGCCATGTGAAGCTCGAGACGACGCAAATCTATACCCACGTCTCCATCCGAACCTTGCAACAGGTCCACGCCACGACCCATCTGGCGGCAAATCTCGGACATAACCAAATGCCCTCCGCCAAAGCCACCGGCCCAGAGGCCGAGGAACTGTTAGCCGCCCTCCGATCCGAAGCCGAAGAGGACCGCGAAAACGCTTAATCTCTTCTTCTTTTAGTAGCTCTTTTAGCTGCTAAAGAGAAAACCCAGCGAGGTATCATCATGGCTATGGCCGTCATCCACATCTCGGAAGCCGACGCTGCCCGCGACTTCGTCGGCCTGATGGCCCGCGTTCGCGCCGGGGCCGAGATCGTCATCGAGAATGGAACCTACCCGGCGGCGGTACTCCGCGCGGCAGCTCCGCTCCGCCGATCCATCTCCGAATGCATCGCGCTGGCAAAGAAGCATGAAGAAGAGATCGGGGAGGCTCCCGTCCTTGATCCCGACTTCGCCGCCGACGTGGAAGAGATCGTCCGCAATCGAAAGCCTTGGAACCCTCCGGCGTGGGACTGATCCGATGGGTCTGATCCTCGACTCCAGTGTCGTTATCTCCGCCGAACGCCGAGGTCACACCGTCCGGCAAATCCTGGAACAGATACAAACTACACATGGTGAAATCGACATCGGCCTCTCCGTCGTGACCATCGCGGAGCTGATGCACGGCGCGTACCGGGCGAAAACGGATGCCCAAAAGCAACGGCGGCTCGCCTTCATCGACCGGTTGTGCAGCGATGTTCCCATCCATCCCATGACCATCGAAATAGCCAGGATAGTTGGACGGATCGAGGGTCAGCAGGCGGCTCAGGGCATCGCCATTGGCTTCGAGGACCTCGCTATCGGCGTCACGGCCTTGCAGCTCGGCTTCGACATCGCCACGCTGAACGTGCGCCACTTCGAGCGCATCCCCGGCCTCAAAGTCGTCCCAATTTAGCCCGAATCGTCTTCCCCTTAGCCGCCGTTCTTCGCTCGGAATCGCCGCCGGTCCCCCGCAGAATGTGCTCGGCTTCCCGCCCTTCCGAACCGTACAATCGAGTGCAAATGCAGCTCGCTTCCGACTCCCAAATCCCGGACGGTCTTCTAGCGACGATGACGCTGCTAAGCGAAAAACCGCGTCATGGGGTCACGAGCTGGGAATCAGGGCTTTGGTGCAAATAGCGAACCCGTTTCGGTAGAGTGGTCTTCGGAGGAGGTCGAGAACAGGCAATGGGCAAGCGAAAGGGTATCGAAGCGTTGTTTGCGGGGCGGCACTTTGACCAGGACCATCGCGGCATCAAGTTCAGAACCAGGCCGATGCTCGGGTTCAAGAACTTCGCATCTGCCACCATCACGATCGCTGGCGTTGAACTGCTCCGGCGCATCCACAAGGGCCAGTTCGCCCTTGATCGGCTGCGGCTCAAGACTCAAGCTACGCCAGCAATCTGGAATGCGGTGCTGGCCGCGTCATCAGATCCACTCTCAATGCCTTGATTCGCTACACCCCGCTATTTGCACCAGAGCCGTATCGACGACGCTGTAGCCTGCAGTCTGTTGATTGTAGGTTGCGGTGATAGCATTCCCGTTCGATCGACGATCGAGGTGAAGACGTGTGCATAGGCGTTGAACTCGATATATCCCTGAGCATCACCAGGGTTGGATAGAGATGCTCCTTCGTTCTCGTTTGGACCTGCTGGACTCAAGCAAACTTCCATGCCACAGTCGCCATCGCCTGCTGCTCACGATGGCTCAGACAATATGTCGATACACCCTAGTAAATCTAGAACGCAGCGGAAGCCCATGTTGGAGGTGCCGCTATCGGGTGTGTTGGAACTTCGAGCCGCAACACGATACCGGTTGCAGTAGGACTGATGGCACAGGTACGAGCCGCCCTTCAGCACACGTGTTGTTCCGGCTGGTGGTCCCACTGGGTTCATGCGTGTGGCGTCAACGTGGTACTCCGCGTCGAACCAGTCCGCACACCACTCCCACGTGTTGCCTGTCATCGAAAAGAAACCGAAGCCGTTTGCCGGAAAGGCATGCACGGGACAAAGACCTGCGAACCCGTCTTCTGCGGTGTTTTGGAGGGGGAAACTGCCCTGCCAGATGTTGCAGCGATGCTCGCCGCCTGGCATTAACTCGTCCCCCCAGGAATACAGCTTCTGCTCTAACCCGCCACGCGCCGCGTACTCCCACTCCGCCTCGGTGGGAAGCCGCTTCCCCGCCCAAGCAGCATAGGCCGCGGCATCGTTCCAGGACACCTGCACGACGGGGTGATCCGAACGGCCGCTCAAGCTGCTGTCCGGGCATTCGGGATGCTTCCAACACGCGCCGTCAATCCGCTTCCACCACTCCACACCGGGTACGGCTTCGCTCGCCCGCAGGCATTCCGGCAAGTCTCCCTCAAAGACGAAGGACCACCCAAAGCGCTCGGCCTCCGTCCGGTATCCCGTCGAGTCTATGAAGCGCGCGAAAGCTTCGTTGGTTACAGGGGTGCGATCCATCAGAAAGGCATCGAGAAATATGCGGCGCACGGGACCTTCGCCGTCAGCCGGAAATCCATTCGGATAGTCGGTGCCCATCAGGAACTCGCCTCCAGGCAGATGGATCATGCCCTCTGCGGAGCCGGCCGTGACGTGTTTTCGCTGCGTGGCATGCTCGGTCGAGGCCAGCAACCGGTGCGCTCGTTGCTGGCTTGGAACACAGCAGGCGGCAGGCGATATCGGCTTCATGCGATCACCTTTTCAGCCGGAGCAACTTCAATCGAGGCAGCCCGAATCGCCTGCTCTGTAGTCCCTTCTACAACGCAGTGCCTGCGCTCTTCGAGTATGCGTCGGGCCAGCATCGGGCGAAGCTCTTCCAGCGGCTGAATTCCCGCCGCCTTCCGCTCGAGCACCGTGGCGATATGAAAGCCAAAAATTGTACGGAAGATGCCCGACCGGCTGCCCTCCGGCAGGGCAAAGACGACTTCCTCAAATTCTGGCACCATTGCTCCACGCGCCACCCAGCCAAGGATGGCCTTGCCCCCACAGTCCGAGTACCGAACTGCGACTTTGGCAAAGACCGCACCTTGCACCAGCTCATGCTCGGCCTGCTCGATTCGAGCGCGAGCTCCATCCTCGTCTGCCGGCCACTCGATGTTGCAGACGATATGCGCGGCCTTCACGCGCTCAGGAAGCAAATATTCAGTGCGATGCTGTGTGTAATAGTGCTCGACCTCTACGCGGGATGGGCGAGGCTCATGTCGGCAGAGCCACTGGCAGAATTTTCCCACCAGCACTTCGTTGGCAAGCTCCCGTTGGACTGCGATACCACACACGGATGCGCTCGATGTACCCCACTGCTGAGTTCGTCGTTCATTGACCTCCTCGGCAGAGACATCAAAGCCTGCCTTGAGGGCCATCTGGCAGAGCAGCACCTGACTTACGACACGCCGCTCCGCCACCTGTCGGAGCCGCGCTGCTTCACGCTGCCCACCTTTGACCGCTGGATCGATCTCGAAGCCGCCGAGTTGGCGGAAGACCCTGATAAAGCGATCGTCTTCTACGAATTCGCCATTCACGATAAGGGCCATGCACCTCTCCAAATCTAAAGACTCCTGTCACCGAGCCAGGACAGGAGTCTTTAGGTTCGTTCATGGCTCTTAGAAGGTCAATCGCGCGGCGATCTGGACCTGCCTCGGCGCACCTGCTGATGAAATGACCCCGTACAGCGGGTTACCCAACGTGCTGCCCGGGCCGTTGAATTGCGGGTGATTGAAGATGTTGAAACCCTCTAAACGCATGTTCAGATTGGTCTCTCGCCACTGCCGAATTGCGAAGTTGCGCTGCAGACTTAGGTCGAGCTGGTTGCGGCCGGGTGCGCGGAGCGTGTTCCGCCCTGTGTTGCCGAAAGTGTATGAGGCGGTACTCACATAGCAGGCCGTGTTGAACCATTGCTGCTTCGTTCCCGCGCCGCCCACGTTACCGTTGCAGACCTGAGTCGGCCGTGTCACCGTACCGGCGTTTGCCGCGTCAAAGCTCATGCTCGGCGTAAACGGCAGCCCCGTCTGGAATTGATACACGGGCGAGACTGCCCAGCCACCAAGGATAGCCGAGGCCACCCGTTGGTCGCCCAGGAAGGCCCGCCCTCTGCCAAACGGCGACTCTACAATGCCGGTCAGCACGTACCGGAACCGCACGTCATTGTCGGCGGATGCGTAGTTCACCGCTCGGTTGTAGTTGTCCTGTATGGTGTCGCCCGCGCCGCAGCTGTCGCACAGGTCCAGCGCCGGGTTCTGGAGATCGAACGCGTGCCCGTACGTGAAGGAGTTAAGGAAGGAGTACCCCTTGTCGTAGCGCTTTTCGAACTTTGCCGAAAGACCCTCGTAAAGGCTTGAGTTCCAATTGCCCACTGTCTTAAGGGGCGCGATGGTATACGCAGCGAGCGGCCGACGCGAATTGACCGGGGTGTTGTTGAGCACCGTAGGCTGGTTGCCCTGGCCTACGCCAAGCACCTGCGAGCCGTGGTTCCCGACATAATTCACCTCCGCCAGCACTCCCAAGGGCAGCTGTTTCTGCACACTCAGGCTCCACTGCTGGACATAAGGGATCTTGAAGTGAGTGGGCCAGCTCACCAATGCCGCTGTTGCACGAGGCAGGAGAGTGTAGCTGGAGGCCGGGATGGGGTTAGGCCGTGCAACCGTTGCCGTGGGCGAAAGCACGAAGCCGGTCGCCGGGTTCAGCTGATTGCTTGAAAGCGTTGTGGAACCGTAGCCGAAGAACGGCGGGTTGCTGGTCAGCCGGTTTGATACGCCCGTACCCTCGTCCTGCGCGTAGAAGATGCCATAGGAGGACCGGATGGTGAGATCCCGCACGTTCGGGACCCGGTACGCAATGCCAAACCGTGGCGCAATGTTATTCGTGTCGGTGTACAGCAGGCCACGCGGCAGAGCTGGGTTGCCGGCGAGAATGAGCTGGCCATAGAGCGGGCCTGGATCGAGGATGAAGTTTCCCTGGCGGTTCTGCGTTTCAATGGATGGCGTCGCCAACTCGTAACGCAGCCCGTAGTTAAAGCTCAAATTCTGAGAAAACTGCCATTGGTCGGTGGCATAAAAGCCGAGCCCGATGCTGCGCTCTTCGTTTTGAGCCACAGTGCCACTGGTAAGCGTGTCGGCATCGCCCAAGAGGAGGTCGGCAAGCGGACTGCCGGAAGCCCCGCGCGCCTTTGGGTTCTGCGTGAATACGCCGTCAAAGGTAAAAGCGGCGCGCCCATTCAATGTGGCAAAGGTGCGTGGGCGAATCTGGATAATGTCAGTGCTGAACTTGAGCTGGTGTTTGCCGCGAGACCACGACAGGTTATCGGCGTAGTCAAAGACGCCGGAGCTCTTCGCCAGCGGGGCGCTGGTGCAGCACGGGCCCGTACCTCCGACGCCGCTCAGGTTGGAGACGTTGAAGCCCGGGATACCCGTATTGACGGCCGGATCGAGCGACCCGGGGATAATTTCGTTGCGCGCCTGCGTACCGCCTAAGTTGATGCTGACCGTGGTCCAGGAAAAGCGGAACTCGTTGACCAGAGACTGCGTAAAAATACGTGTGTAGCCGACGCCGATACCTTTGGAGATACCGGTGGAGATACCTGGGTTCGCGGCTGGCGCGGGCAGGGTCGCCTCATTCGAGGTCTGAGTGATCTGATGTGCATAACGGGCGAACGCCGAATCTCTTGTCGAGATCTGCACATCGCCGCGCGCGATACCGTTCTTAGCATCAATGCGTTCTGGCGCGTTGCGCTTATAAATGTTTGGACCAAGAGAGGGAGCGTTCGGCAGTGGGTAGAACTGCGCTAGCGCGAGCCCAATCGCATTCAGGCTCCCGGCAGGAATCCTGTTACCGGCAAACTGTGTGCGCGTCGCCGCGCTGCCGGCTCCCGTGGTGGTTCCGGGATCGTAAACCGGAATGACAGCGCCTGCTGCGTTCCTCGTCTTCGAGAAGTCTCCCGTACGTTCCAGCGCGGTTGGAACGGTGGCCGTCCCGGGTATCTCATCGCGTTGATGAATCCCCTCATATGCCGCGAAGAACCAAGCTTTGTCCTTCTTGATAGGGCCACCGAGCGAGCCGCCGTACTGATTGCGCACCAGCAACGGCCTGCTCGCGGCGAAGTAGTTGATTGCATCCAGTCGATCGTTGCGAAAGAAGTCGTACGCCGAGCCGTGGATGGCATTCGATCCGCTCTTGGTGATGGCGTTGACCACGCCGCCGGCAGCCGCGCCGTATTCAGCGGAAAAGTTGCTGGTCTGCACGGTGAACTCCCGCAAAGCATCAAGTGGCGGCCGGACCATGTCTCGCTGCCTGTTATCCAGACCGCGCAGGTAGTTCACGTTCCGCGAGCCGTCCAGCAAAAACGCGTTCTGGAGTCCCGTGTTCCCGTACGCCGAAAAGGAGTTGTCCCGCCCGGCGGAGGTCGGGATTACCCCAGGTACGTAGTTCGCCGCCGTCAGGTAGTTACGCCCGTTCAGCGGAAGGTCCGTGACCTGCTTGCCACTGATCACCTGAGAGATGGTCTCTGATTTGTCGTCAATCAAAGGAGCCTCGCCGCTCACCGTAACGGTATCAGCCGACTCACCCAGCGTCAGCGGGATGGCAAGCGAGACCACATCGCCCACCGAGACAGTGACTCCGGTGCGGTCGATCGTCTTGAAGCCCGGCGCCACAACGTGCGTGTTGTAACGGCCCGGCTGCAGGAGCGGCACCTCCGCGATGCCGCGGTCGTTGCTCTTCATCACGCGGACGGTGGCTCCAGTGTCTGTCCCGGTGATTGTCACCTCGGCATCCTTGATGACGGCGCCGGAAGGATCCGTTACTGTAATGCTCAACTCGCCGGTCGCAGCTTGCCCCCACACAGTGGCCGGCATCGCCAGCAGAAGAAGGAGCAGGATTCGGGAAGAAATAGGAGATCGTGTATATGTCATGTGTTTACGGCTGGTGCCGCCTCCAGAGTGTTCGATACTTCGTAAGCAAGTCGTTCGCCGCTATGAGGGGCCGCCGCAGACTCTGCCTTGGGTCCCTCGCTCGGACGTTGCAGTCAGTTCAAGGCAACAGCCTTCTTCTTCGGGTTGTCGATGTCCATCGGATCGCCGAGTTCGCGTTGCATCTGTTTCAGCCGTGCGATCAGATCGGCTTTGACCTGGGTATAGGCCGGATCAGCGACCAGATCGTGCATCTCCCACGGGTCCTTGTCCAGATCGAAGACCTGAAAGCGCCTAATCTGCGGATAAAAGATCAGCTTGTGTTGCCGCGTTCGGATCGATCGCTGGACGGTGTTCAGCCAGCCGAACATCGCGTCGTAGAGCGGCTTCGGTTGCTGTGTCCGCAGCATGGGCGCGAGCGACGGGAACTCTACATGCGGCGGCACGGGGACGCCCGCCAGCTCGCAGGTCGTCGCATACATGCAGTGCTGGTAGACCATTTCGTCCACGCGGCTCCCCGGACGAATTCCAGGGCCTGCCATGATCAGCGGCATGCGCATGGAGCACTCATATGCGTTCTGCTTGCCCATCAAACCATGCTCGCCGCAGGCTAGCCCGTGGTCGGCGGTCAGGATCACATAGGTGTTATTGGCTTTGCCGGACGCCTTCAACGCGGCCAGAATGCGCCCGATCTGCGCGTCCATGTGCGAGATGATGGCGTAGTACTCCCGGCGGTGCACCTGCACATCGTGCTCCGTCCGAGGGAACGGCGCGAGCAGCTCGTCGCGGTCCCGGGACGCGCCCTGATCGAACGGATGCTGCGGAACATAGTTCGGGGGAAGGACGATCTTCTCGACCGGGTAGCGGTCCAGGTACTCTTGGGGTGCCTGCCGTGGGTCGTGCGGAGCGTTGAAGGCGACGTACATGAAGAAGGGCGTCTGCCGGCCTGGAACTGTGTGGGTCAGGTGATCGATGGCGGCATCGGCGTACATCTCGCTCGAGTGCTGGATCGTATTGTCTTTGCGGCCGACCCACAGACCTTTGGGCTGCCAATGGCCGAGGAGCGACCGGTCTGCCGGGTCCCAGCTGTTTCCCGGAGCAGGGCGGTTGTATTCGGCTGGCGTGGAGGGGAGAAAGCCCGGCGCGACCGGCCCCTGCTCGGAGAACGACCGCTGCAGCGTCGTTGCGTCCAGGTGCCATTTGCCAGTTATGAAGGTGTCATAGCCCGCCTCCCGCAACGTCTGTCCCCAGGCCGGCTTGTCGCTCGCCGTATTGGCCATATCGAAGCGATTGGCATGAAAGGCTGTCAGTCCGGTGTTGAGCATGGTTCGGCTGGCCACGCACACGGCACCAGTCCAGCTTCCCTGATGGAAGCAATGGGTAAAGTGGCAGCCGGATCCGACCAGCCGGTCGATGTTCGGCGTGTACACCTCAGGATTGTTGATCGCCGCGATCGTCCGGTACATCCAGTCATCCGCAATGATGAAGAGGAAGTTCGGCCTGGCGGGGCTGCCGGCAAGCGCCATGGCAGGTCGCGCTTTGGTTGCGGCAACAGCGGCCGAGGACAGGCTAAGAAACGTACGTCGATTCACAAGGCCTCACGTGAGATTTGAGGAAGCTCCTAGGTGGAGCATCGCCATAAAGCTGGTTTGGTTCTTTGCTCTGGACGGGGATTACCGGCCAGCGAAAGGATCTGAAGGAAACGCCGGCCTTCACTCGCAACCGAATCTAGGCAGCGTCGCTAAGGAATGTCACGGGAAATGAGGTGAATACACGGTGACAACACGGTGTCTTGTTCGAAATGCTGGAGTTAAGAGCGTCATGCTAGCGTCGTTTGTGCGCCTGGCACGTAGTGCTTTGTGTTTAACCGCGCGCCCAGCTCCGACGGTCGCATCCTCCGTCGCACGCAGGTGGCTGTTGCGAACCATGAGAGAGATAATGGAAAAACCGAGTCATGAGTAACAGGAACTTATTAGAAAGACGCGAGATCGAACCAACTCTTTGTCGGCAAGAGATGGGAAGAATCCTTGCTAGCGACGCCTTTAACAAGGCTCCCCGCCTGTGCTCTTTTCTCACGTACGTCTGTGAGAACTCGCTCGCGGGCCGCTTGGACGAACTCACGGAACAGCAGATTGGCATCCACGTCTTTCAACGCTCTCCTGGTTTCAACTCCAGCGAAGATACGATTGTGCGTGGAACTGCTCGCCATGTACGCACGCGGTTAGAGTCCTACTACCGCGAGGAGGGCAAGCACGATCCGGTTCTCATCACCATGCCGAAGGGTGGCTATGTCGCGTCCTTCCACCAGGTTGCAGAGAACACGGTGGAAGATTGCTCGCCCGGGTTACAGGAAAGCACCGCGGTCGCTTCTGTCAACGCCTCGTTCCTAGATGTGTCGATCTCGAACTCTGCAGCAGCCTTGCGACAAAGCTGGCCTCTGGCGGCCAAAGTCTGGCTCGCCTGCGTTTCGGTCCTTTTGTTCGGTACTGGACTGACCGTCATGTATCTCGCGCACGCAAGAACTGCGGACCAGACTACAGTCGGTCCGACAGCACTTTGGCGGGCGCTCTTTACGGAAGGTCGCCGGACTCTCATTGTTCCAGGGGACGCTAGTCTGGACGCCTACATCGCTTGGGAACAACGGGCTGTCTCGCTCGACCAGTATGCCAACCAGACATATCAGCGAGAAGTCACAGTCAGCCAGCCGCCCTCTGCAACAGACGTTCCGCTCAGCGTTCGCTCGGTCACGCCCATGGCGGATCTCCGCTTGGTCGCAGAACTCGTACGGGTTCCCGACCGGTTCGGCATGCCTCAGGCTGACAAGTGGGTGGAGATCCGATATGCGCGCGATTTAGCCATCGCGGATACACATGAAAACAACCTCATCCTGATTGGGCCTGAGACATTTAACCCATGGGTGACCCTCTACCAGCCGCAAATGGACTTCAAGGTGGGATGGAATTTCCGAACGGATGTTTATAGTGTGACGAATCGCGCGCCTAAAGCAGGCGAATCCGCCAGGTACGAATATCGCAGAGGCGCTCCCGGAAGCAAGGCTATGACACTGATCGCCTTTGTTCACAACTCGCAGGGGCACGGGCACGTGTTGCTCATACAGGGCAGCTCTATGGGGACAACCTACAGCGCATTAAACTTTTTGACGAATGAAAGTCTCTGGAAACCGGTTATCGATGCCGCTACAAGCTCAGATGGGTCTCTGCGAAGCTTTGAAGTACTACTCAGTAGCAATTTCATCCGCGGCGGCGTCAGCAACACGCAGCTTCTAGCCACGCATGTGCACTGAATAGGATTTCCTCTTGGCGGCCTAAGACCTAAGACGATTTCATCTGGGGCGTATCAGTCCAGCTTCACGGAACAGCTCCACTTCTCAAAAGAATGAGCCAGCCGGAAGGCTCTGGTGTCAATCTCCTGTCGGCAGTGCGAGCGATGCCAAACACTAGACTAGTCGTCCCGGAGCCCGGACTTACCGAGAACCCGAGTTTTACGGAACGTCTCTGTGTCGGCCAGCGCAACAGCGCTCGGTAGACAGATGCGTATCTCGTGGTACTGACAAGCGGATGGAGAGCCCGGAAGAGAGCTCCCCATCCTGCCAATAAGCGCTCACCACGGGAACTGTCATCCTTCGGGACCAGGAAAGTTAGCTGGCTCGGCACGCCATTGACTGTCGTTCCGGCGCTTGGCACGCGGCAACTCCTCCCAGCGTGTTGTCCAGCGAGGGGAACGGTGCTGCGCCCGCAGTCTTCAACTAGGGCCTCCAAGCTCCGCGCCCAAGGTCGTGACCAGGAGAACACGGCTCAGTCTAGCGTGCTTCACTTGGCTCGGGCCCGGGCAGCCCCCTCCACCGCGTCGTCCACCGAGGCGACCGATGTTCATCCCGCAGCTCCAGCTTGCGGCCAGCGACTTCGCAACGCGGTCAAAGACGAATTGAACTGGGGTCGGAGCTTCCCTAAATCGCGTTACCCCTCCATAGCCGACTCTGCAGGACTCATAGATCGTCTACGTAAGGTCTAAGGCGTGTCGCTTCCTGTGCTCGCTCCGTAACGCAGGCCATTCACCAGCAGTTCGACCATTCTTCGCGCGTATGCGGGCTCTTCGTCGTGAGGTCCCCGGCATAGGGTAGCGACGGTTCGTAGCAGGTCGTCGGCTTCAATACCTAGACGCACTGCTCTCGCTGCAACGGCCGCATCCAGCAAAGTTCTAAGTGCCGGCTGCAGGCGTTTGTTGAAGTAAACCGGTAGAGCGGTGTAGGCCGGGTCGCCTGAGTGCAGCGCCCCTGCAAGCCCTCGCTTCGTAGCAATGAACTCCACGTAGCGTTGCATCCAGCGAGCCAATGCTTCACCCGGCTCGTACTCCCCTCGCGATGACAGAGGCCGCATCCGCGCAGGCATCCACCTCCGTCTGAAAAACGGCCACGATGAGATCCGAGCGCTGCGGGAAATGACGGTAAACCATGCCAAGGCTGACGCCCGCCCTTTCCGCAATCTCACGGACCGGAGCGTCCACTCCTGATCTTCGAAATACCTCCACAGCCGACTGGAGCAGGGAACTCATCTTGCGCTGCGCATCGGCACGCATGGGGCGAGGCTTGCTGTCTTCAGGCTCCTGCTCGTCCGTTCGTTCTGTAACTCTTTTACTCATGGGCTGGCAGTTGAAGCGGAACCATGGTCCATTTTACTATATGGAACATGGTTCTGGCTGTATTTAAGCACAACAGCCTTCGTCTAGTTTTCTATAGATTGATGCGGGGCTCTCGGCGACAATGGCCTCTTATTTCGGAAAGCTGAGTCCGTGCGGGTCGGCGAAGCGCATCATCAGGCCCCAGCCGAACCTGGTGCGGGGGCGGAAGTCATCGTGGACGGAAGCGTACAGAGCGATGGCGATTTCGTTGTTTCCCTTCTGCAGCGGGATGTCGAAGGAGCCGTTGTCGAGCGAGAGCCGGCCGTCGGGGTCGCGGCGTTCGCTTTCGGGATCGTAGAAGTTTTTACCCTCGGTAACGAGATGCCCATTGACGAAGACCCAGACCTCGCCAAGCCAGCCAAGCGAGACGTGTCTCGTTCCGGTCTGCGCTGCCTGGACGTTGAAGCGAAGCCAGCCGATAGCGGGAGGATCCTCGGAGACGACGTACTGACGGTTGAGATTAAGAAGGCCGCCGCGGTCGGCATTTTCCTTTGTCCACGCGCCGGGGTCGGTGGGCATCTCGGAGTACACAGGGGTTCTGGGGTTGGGAAGAGGAGCAAGGGATGAGAGTTGCCAATGCTGGACCATGCCGGGATCGCTCGCCGTGGAATCGGGCAAGGATTGCGCGGAAAGGCCATCCACCTTACCTGGAGTAATGACAAGATTGGCGAACACGGCTGGACCACGGAACTTGATGGATCCTTGGCCGGAGCCGCTCTCAAGATGGCCGATACCAAGCGCCGGCATGGGCTGGTAGTTGACGTAGACGTTGAGGCGGTTCGCAGAGACGACAAGCCGGACGTGGTTCCAACCGTCGAGCACGAAGGCCTGGTTCTGGTACTGCGGATAGATGTTCCAAAGCATGAAGCCATGGATTTCGGGGGCGTACTGGACGCAATCGTTTGACGCACGGCACTCGCCGAACATTCGGAAGTAGACCTCTTCGCCGTCCTGCTTGCCTTCGGGGCCGCTATCGCGAAACTGAATGCCGGGCATATCGGCGGCAAGTGGTTTGAAGTCGTACTCAATGGTCCCGGTCCGGAAGGTCAAGCCGGTAAGCTCACTGGTGCCGGCTTTGACTATGAGCAACCCTTGCGAGAAACCTTCCTTCTTGAGGAACTCGAGGTCGGCTTTAGGTCCCATGCTGTCTGGGCCGAGCGGACGCCAGTGCTCTGCAGTCATCGGAATCTTGATAGGTTCGGTTCCGTAAGCACGGAGGGTGAGGAGCAGTAGACCGCAGCAAAGGGCAAGACGTACGTGCTTTGACAAAGTTGAATGTCCTTGGGGTAAATGGCCATCCCCGATGGCCTGCATAGGGAATACGTTGGTTTGGACGCGAGTCCTGGAAATCTGTAAACCGGAAGACAGGACAAAACCGCCGGTCAGACGAAGCAAGATCAGGTCAGCGTTCATCATCTCCTACTCAGGGAAGTATCCATGCTGAACCGTCCGGGCCACATATGATGACTAAGAAAAACCCGCAAAGATGAAGGACCAAAGCGCATGTCCATGCTCGAAGCTGAAGATCCGGAGTGGAAAGTAGTAAAGGCCCAAAGCCGCTCGGACGCTCCGCCTACCTGATGGCTTGGGATTCGAGGATCGAGACTGACGCCGCTCACATGTGGTTGCGCGATATTGTCGAGATGATAGGAAGGTCTATTCAGCCGCTTGGCTTTGCCACGGTCGGAAGGAGAGAAGACTAAGCTCCGTCGCGCTCACAAGGGGCGCGTTTGTTTCACGAGACCAGAATGAGCGGTGTGGAGGCAAACACGGCCGCTCAGGTCGTGGCACAAGGGATACACCAAACGTCACAGGCTTTCAACGAAGTTCCCAAAGAACGCACATTGTGCGGGCCGAATCGTTGAATAGGTGGCGAACAGGAGCTCTCATCGAGGAGCCGAGCACTGGCGACCAGTGTGCCGTGACACCGTGCCTGCTCATACTCTTTGAACTGATAGACCGCTGTCTGGCCGGCTTCGCGGGCGAGCTGCAGGAGACGATTTTGATGAAGTTTCTGGCTCGTATCCGTCGGTAAAGCAAGAGCCCGGATTACACTCAGCCGCTCGATATGTCCAAGGACGGCTCGGGGCGTAGGCGCTCCCGGCGGCATTCGCAACCAGGCGAGCGTACTGTACGGACTGCCCTCACGCTGCTCCAGGAGTCGGTCGAGCTTGGTGTGCTGCTCATCGTCCAGTCCTTCGCTGAGGAGAGCGAAGACTTTCTCTGCGCGCGCGTCATTGTCTCCGCACAGAGCCGTTCGATGACTGCCATCGGAGGCAGTACGATCAGGCGTTTCCGGAGTTCCTCCACAACCGCTTGAGCGAGAACAACTCCGCGTGATTGCAACGCAGTGGGTTCGAGCCACGCCGAGGTGGACCGGTAGTGCTTGGTCCCGAACTGCTCCAACCTCAATCGGGGCAGCAGCTCAAGCAGATGGCTTCGCCGCGTTGCATCGCGCTCTGCGTAGACATCCCATACATCGACAGGAATCCCGAGCTGCCCGGCGACGATATAGAGAACACGGCCGTGCGGCCTTTCGTCACCTGCCAGCACTCTTCCCGGAAACGGAGATAGCTCTTCAGCACTGCAATGCCAAGACGATTGTGATCCCCGCGATGCTGCCGAACAAAGGCCTGATCATCTTTCGTCAACGTGTACAGCCGAATCAGCTCTCCCTCATCACTCGGGAAGGCGAGCAGTTTAGGCGCTCTGAAGAGGGCAGCAGCTCGCGGCGTGGCATGGTTGAGGAGTGTAGCGAATACGGACTATTTCTCCGACATTCGGGAGATCGGCTACTGCGAGTGCTTCCACTCGAAGCTCAGAGAGGAGTTCCTAAATGGAGAGATCTTTTACTCGCTGAAGGAGCTGCAGGTGCTGCCCAGAGCGTTGGCGTGTTCACGACAACACGATCCGTCCGCACTCATCACTCGGCTATCGTTCACCGGCACCAGAGACGTGGCAACCCGAACTCAGAACAGGGTATGGAGAAGTGGAATTCCTAGATCGACGTGTCATTCACGTATGCAATTCCTCCGGCTCAGGCTCTAAAAAGTTAGTTTGAGCCGATTTACATCATTGCAGAATTAAAGAAAAGCTATCCCAGCGTAGTCCTTGAGATGGTTCGCCCTCCGTCGATGTTGTTCATACAAAACACTTCATCTAAGCTTACGGCCACCCTTGAAGAGTGGCAAATGATATCTGTGTCAAATTTGGGAGAAGGCTGCGGGAGTTGCGAGAGGAGCATGGCTGGAGCCAAGATTACCTCGCAGAAGCGTCCGGCATCGGACGCACCCATATCTCTCAACTGGAGAATGTCGTCGCGAAGCGGGTTTGCGCATACTAGAGACACTGGCCGGCGTTTTCAACCTGTCAGCGTCTGAGTTGTTGAAGAATGTCTGTCAGATGTTAGAGAGACTATTTGTCTGTGACTGTCCTTTTCAACTCTGCAAGGAACACTGTACCGATATTTCGAGCTTCGTCAGCGGCTCTAACGTCAATGTCCATGCCGTGAGCGGCTGCGTTCATTGACTTAAAGCGCGAAGAAAATCAGATGTGCCCTTGATGTTTATGCCCCGGCTCTCCAACTCCCGCAAAGATTTGTTGATGCTGGTCGGCTGCAATGACGGGACTCCAAATTGATCTAGGAGCGCGCGCATGGCTCGTTCTATCTCCATTCGTAGCATCACAAGCTCCATGCTGGGGAACTCGCGCGCAAGCTCTTCTGATGTAGGCAATTCGCTTTGTAGCTGAAGTGGCAGTGCTCCTGAGAGGCTATAGCCAGCCACGCCCATCGGTTTTGTCGAGTCGCGGAGGGCATACTCGACAACGACCTCGTTGCGACCCTTGCACAGAATAATGCCGATGCTTGGGTTGTCGTTCAGGTGGCGCAACTGGTCGTCAACGGCTGAGAGGTAGAAGTTCATCTTCCCTGCAAACTCAGGCTGAAACTCTTCGATCTTCAAGTCGAATACGACGAAGCAGCGAAGCCGTAGATGGTAGAAAAGGATGTCAAGGTAGAAATCTTTGCCACCTACCTCCAGGTGATACTGATTTCCGACGAAAGCAAATCCCTTGCCGAGTTCGAGGATGAGCGATCGAAGGTGCTCCAGCAGCCCGCTCAAGATCCCGCTCCAGCATGTCCGGTCCGATTGCCAGAAAGTCGAAGCAGTAAGGGTCTTTGATCAACTCCTGCGCCAGTTCGGACTGGGTGGCGGGGAGGTTTCGGCTGAAGTTCGTGAATGCCTTTCCCTGTCGGTCGAACAGGCCACTTTCGATCTGGTGGACCAACACGTTGCGGCTCCAGCCATGTTCGAGCACTTGCCGGGCATACCATTCGCGCTGAGCTGGAGTCTTAACCGTCTCAAAGATCCGGATATTGTGTCCCCACGGCAATCGTGCAACAAGCTGTTGCACAATTGTGATCTCGGGGTAAGCTTCGGCAAAAGCCCGCATGTACTTCAAATTGCGCGATGGAGACCGCTCATCACAGGAAAATCACGGTGAAGATCGGCAGCGAGCCGGTCGATTACCCGGGTTCCCCAACCCTCAATTCCTTGTCTAAGGAGGATCTCCCGTCCAATGCTCCAGTAAAGCTCGACCAGCTCCTGGTTGACCGTGAGCGCGGAACGCAGGCGAGCCGACTGAATCCGCTCCTTGAGAGAATTTAGAAGGAGAGCGTAATCATCCGGCAAACCTGTTGGCAGGGCTTTCTTCATCGCATCGCTTCCTACAATCTTACCCATGCTGTCACAGTCGCTTAGTGTTCGCTATCGTGAGCCGTGACGAGTCGAGACCGTGGACGGGCTCTCGCAGGTCTTCGCCGTCAATACGCTCGCCCCGTACCTGCTCACAGCTTTAATTGACCGCCCAAAGCGCCTCGTTTATCTGAGCTCTCGTCTTCACGAGAACGGTGACCCAAGCCTCGACGATCTGACCTGGGCAAAGCGTCCCTGGAACGGCCAGCGGGCCTATTCGGACACAAAGCTGCACGACGTTCTTCTGGCGTTCGTCGTTGCCCGGCTCTGGCCAGAGACCTTCTCCAACGCCCTCACACCAGGCTGGGTCAGAACCAGGATGGGCGGTCCCGAGCTACCGACGATCTCGATGCCGGCCGTCGTACGCAGGTGTGGCTCGCCGTCAGCGACGATCCAGCCGCCCTCGTTTCAGGCAGTTACTTCTACCATCTGCGCCAGACCCCTCCCCTCCCGGCGTCAGAAGAGGTCGCAGTTCAGGACAAGCTGCTTCATGCCTGCCATAGCCTCTCTGGAGTCGCCCTCGCCTGAGGTCTTCACCATCCCAGAGCGGCGCCTACAAAAGACCCACGCCATCGTCCACAAAAGGTACGATCATGCTGACGTATCGCACATGGGAGATTCCGCAATGGAACCCCCGCCAAAGAACGTCAGACCTCCTCGAAACTGCGTCTTACCTGTACGAAATGCGCTCTAAAAAACCATGATCGACATTCATAATCACCTGCTTCCGGGCCTTGACGACGGTTCTCCCGACATGGAGACGTCGATCGCGATGGCTCGCATGGCGGTAGCCGACGGTATCACCCACATCGTTTGCACGCCTCACGCGAACCACCGCTATCCTTATGACCCATTTAGAGTTGAGGATCTCATCACCAGCCTCCGAGCACGTCTCGCAGATGCTGGTATCCTCCTTCAACTCGCCCGCGGAGCCGACTTTCACCTCACCTACGAGAACATCCAGGAGGCTTTCGCCGACCCCGCCCACTTCTCCATCGCAGGCCGTGGTTACCTTATGACGGAACTACCTGATTATGGAGCATTTAGCAGCTTCGACGAGATCTATTATGAGCTTCGACTTGCAGGTATGACCCCGGTTCTGACTCATCCAGAACGCAATCCAACACTTCAGGAGAATAGAGCTAAGTTACTCGATTGGATTCGCTTAGGCGTTCTAGTTCAGGTCACGGCCAACTCTGTGCTTGGCCATATGGGCAAAAAGGCACAGCGCATGTCCTTCGATCTCCTAGAAAAGAAGCAAGTTCACTTCATCGCCACAGATGCGCACAATACTTCGTCGCGACCGCCGAAGATGCGCGAGACCTACGACCTAATTGCTAAACGGTACAGCGCGCCCTATGCCGACAAGCTATTCAAGTCAAATCCAATGTGTGCCTTCGAGGGAAAACCTCTTGCAGAGGATCTGGAACTACGAGCATCTGAAGAAAACGAAGAGTCAGGCAAAAGCTGGTGGCAACGCCTAGTCCGCCGCTGACCTATAGCCCCAAGCCCCCATCTACAACCAGCAGCTGACCGGTGATAAAGCTCGGCGCTGTAGCGAAAAAGGCAACAGCATCAGCAACTTCGGACGCTTTCCCATTTCGCTCCATAGGGGTCTTCTGCGCAAAGTGTTCGTAGCGGACGCCCACTTCTCCCTGCACGATCATCCCCGGAGCAACGCAGTTGACACTCACATCCGGTGCCCATGCCTTTGCCATGGTTTGTGACAGCATGTGAAGCGCCGCCTTTGACGTACAGTAGTGCGCGTGCGTCTCCCATGGGTGCAGACCACCAAGGGAGCCGATATTTATGATCCGTCCCTTCGCCGATCGGAGCGCAGTAAGTGCTGCCTGCGCAACAAGAAACGGGGCGCGTGTGTTGATCGCGAACATTCGGTCCCACTCCAGCACGGAGATTGTCTCCATGGAGGCGGAAGCAAAGGACCCAGCATTATTTACCAGGAGATCAAGGCGTCCAAGAAAGTCAACTACCTCGCTCATCATTGGCTGGATCTGTTCGGCGAGGGTGAGATCGCAGGGGAAAGCGGCCGCCCGAACACCAAGATCTTTAAGGTCATGGACAGTCGTCTCAGCCTCACTTTGGGACTCTCGATAGGTGATGCAAACATCCGCACCACGCCTTGCAAGAGATAAAGCAATCTCTCGTCCAATACGTTTTGCTGCCCCTGTAACTAAAGCCGTCTTCCCTGAAAGTTCTCTCAATCCGAGCGTCATGGTTTCGGGGCGGTCGCAGGCGAAACCGGCGGAGTGTCCGCGGAGGAACCTTTGGGGCCCTGCTTCAGAGAAGGAGTGGAAGGAGTAACCGGCTTGGCAACAGGTTTTGGCTCCTGAACGCCTGCTTTCCGTCCTGATTCCTTGCCGCTGTTGTCCTCGTAGGCGGAGACCTGTTCCTGCGGCTTCAAAAGAGCGACATGGATCTCACGGTTAGGTTCGTCAATCTGAAAAGAGTCGGCGTAGGTTGCCAAGCCATTCGCGATCACCTGCACCTGAACCTGGCTTCCCGATGTGATGACGTCTATCGTGGCTTTCCCGTCCGGGTCTGTTTTTACCTCGAGATTCCCATCGTCCTTACCTTCTCGGAGCGCCCTGAAGATGACAGCGGCGTTCGCAACGGGCTTTCCGGTCGCTTTTTTAGTGACGTATACCTCGATGTGTGAGGTCGGCGGCGGAGCTTTGTACTTGCGTCCATGCCGGCGCGACATATCGTCCTGTGCTGCGATGTGCAGAGCTGACGTAAGCAGGAGACCAGCGACGGCCAAGCGAGATGGACCCTTTCGTAGAAACATGATGGTATTTTACGCGCGACGCCAGCGCTTTTAAGTTTGGTAATGAAGGCAGAGGAGACATCGCTTGTGCGATTGGATGTGTAAGAGAAGTCTGCGTGCGATTCACTTACATTTCACGCGTCTCGGTTGACAGCGGCAGACTTCGTAGCCTATGTTAGCAGTCGTGATGACGGAGTGCTAACGCACCGCATCCCGCTGTACAGGCAGGTTCACGCCAGCAGTGTTTCCCAGCTCTATTGAGGGCTCCCGAAGCCGGGCGCTACCTTTCAACCGCGACGGCACTCCCTGCCTTCGCCAGAACCTTGTGAAGGAGATGTAGCAATGGCAACAACTTCATTTACTCCCCTGCACGATCGTATCCTTGTCCGCCGTGTTGAAGAGGGCGAGACGCAGCGTGGTGGCATTATTATCCCGGACTCGGCGAAGGAAAAGCCACAGCAGGGCGAGGTAATCTCGGTCGGCAAAGGCAAGTCGAATGATGAGGGCAAGGTGTTCCCGCTCGACGTCAAGGCTGGCGACAGCATCCTGTTTGGCAAGTACTCCGGCACGGAGATCAAGCTGGATGGCGATGAGTTCCTGATTATGCGCGAAGAAGAAGTTCTCGGCATTCTCAAGAAGTAAGCGTTGCGCCGCTGACGCGGCTCCGCTGCAGAGGTTGAAAGACAACGGCACATGGGTGCCGGAACAAATAGCAATCGGCTTCGGTCGATGAACTAACAGGAGCAACAAGATGGCAAAGCAGATTCTGCATGGAGAAGATTCGCGGCAGGCGATCCTGCGCGGCGTGAACATCCTCGCCGACGCGGTCAAGGTGACGCTCGGACCGAAGGGTCGCAACGTTGTTATCGAAAAGAAGTTTGGTTCGCCGACAATCACCAAGGACGGCGTGACTGTCGCCAAAGAGATTGAGCTTGCGAATGCGCTCGAAAACATGGGCGCGCAGATGGTGCGCGAAGTGGCCTCGAAGACCTCGGATGTTGCCGGCGACGGTACCACGACCGCCACTGTCCTCGCGCAGGCAATCTATCGCGAAGGGGTGAAGACGGTTGCAGCCGGCGCGAACCCAATGGCGCTGAAGCGCGGTATCGACAAAGCCGTTGAAGCCATCATTGGCAAGCGCGATGAGCATGGCATGGTGCAGGGCGGCGAGCTCTCGAAGCTCTCGAAGCCTGTCTCGGGCGACATGATCGCGCAGGTCGGCACCATCTCGGCCAACTCGGATTCGCAGATCGGCACCATCATCGCCGAAGCGATGAACAAAGTTGGCAAAGACGGTGTGATTACGGTAGAAGAGTCGCGCACGATGGAGACTCAGCTGGATGTAGTTGAGGGCATGCAGTTCGATCGCGGCTATCTCTCTCCCTATTTCGTGACTGACGCCGAGCGCATGGAAGCGGCGCTTGAGAACCCCTACATTCTGATCTACGAAAAGAAGATCAGCTCGATGAAAGACCTGCTGCCGCTGCTTGAGCAGATCGCCCGCACAGCGAAGCCGCTCGTCATCATCGCAGAAGACGTCGACGGTGAAGCGCTGGCAACTCTGGTTGTGAACAAGCTGCGTGGCACGCTGAACGTTGCGGCCGTCAAGGCACCTGGCTTCGGTGATCGTCGCAAAGCGATGCTCGAGGATATTGCTACCCTGACGGGCGGTAAGGCGATCACGGAAGACCTTGGCATCAAGCTTGAGGGCGTCAAGATCGAGGATCTCGGCACTGCTAAGCGGGTCACAATTGATAAGGACAACACGACTATCGTCGATGGTGGTGGTGAGGATGCCAAGATCGAGGGCCGCGTGAAGGAGATTCGCGCGCAGGTCGACAAGACCACCTCGGACTACGATCGCGAGAAGCTGCAAGAGCGCCTGGCCAAGCTGGTGGGCGGTGTTGCGGTGATCAAAGTCGGCGCGGCAACCGAGACCGAAATGAAGGAAAAGAAGGCTCGTGTCGAGGATGCGATGCATGCAACCCGTGCGGCTGTCGAGGAAGGTATCGTCCCGGGTGGTGGTGTGGCTCTGGTCCGCTGCGCTTCCGCGGTCGACGCGTTGGTGAAAACGCTTGAGGGTGACGAGAAGATCGGCGCCAATATCATCCGCCGCGCGATCGAAGAGCCACTTCGCATGATCGTGTCAAACGCTGGCGAAGAGGGTGCGGTCGTCATCGGCAAGATCCACGAGTCGAAGGAGTCCAACTACGGCTACAACGCCGGAACGGGCGCCTACGAGGACCTGGTTGCTGCCGGTGTCATTGATCCGACCAAGGTCACGCGCACGGCGCTGCAGAACGCAGCTTCGATCGCTGGCTTGATGCTGACTACCGAAGCCATGATCTCCGAGATTCCGGAGAAGAAGGAAGCGGGCGGCGGTCATCAGCACGGCGGTGGCGGCGGTATGGATGGCATGTACTAAGACCGAAGTTGATCAAAGTGCAATAACAAAGACCCTGGACCAATCCGGGGTCTTTGTCGTTAACTTCTGCGTGGGGAACCTACTGTGGCTCTCCGCCGGAGAGCTGAATCTCTGTCGCGGCACGCAGTTTGACGCCGTGCTCTTTTGTCTTGAATTTCATAGAGACGAGGTCTTTTTTTGCCGGCGCATCGAAACTAGCTACATACGTGTGATTGATCGCGTTCAGAAACTGGTCTAGGAAGGGGGCTAACGAGGGAAGTGGCCCGCGTAGTTGATTCAGGGCAAGACCACCTGTTCCTTCAGCGATCTGATTCAGATAACTTTGCCCACTGAAGGCGGCCGCTCCACCACGGATACCCGCGTCCGAGGAGTAGATCGAGTACACCGAAAATCCAGCCCGCTGCGCATCCGTTGTGGCGTTATCAACGTAAGGGCTGTTCTGATTCAACGGCGAAACGCTGCCGTTATATGGATCAACCCCGTTCGTGATCATCAGGACGATTCGCGTCTTGTGGGTCTGAGGTGTCACTGGCCGACCATACTCAGCCGACTCTCGTGGCCAACTCTTGGCAAAGTCCGAGAGGCAGATGTATGGACTTGCACTCAGCCCGGGACTGCCAAAGGGAAGCCGCAGCTTCTGTGCAGCATCCGCGTGATTTGTAGTGAATGGCTGGGCAGTAACAACTCGGCCGTTTTGCATGTAGCCAATCATCACTTGCACGCCCGGTTTCAGGCTGGTAAGGAAGTGCTCGATATCAGAGAACTGCCTTCCAATCGAGGTCCGCAGACCATCATCGAGAAGAAGAGCAATCTCAGTGTTTTCGGGGGCGAGTGGCTCGATCGTCTGAACCGGCGTGACGTGGCCACCAAGGTCAAGGGTGACGTTTGCAGGAGTGACCATGGCCGACTGCTTCGAATCCACAACCAAAGCAGTGTAGGTGGAGCTCTGCGCGGTGGCCGAAGTGTGGAACAACATGCTGGCAGCAAAGAGGAGTACTGGAATCTGTAATCGTGGACGGAGCGACATTGAACAACCTCATCGTATTAGACGTCCGTGAAGCAATTGGCGACTCCTCATCTCAGCACGGGCGTGCATACGAGCTATGAGCCGTTTACCTCGCGGTTACGCCGTGGTTAGAGATTGGGCCAAGGATTGAAACAGGCGCAGGCCATCAGCGGAGCCAAGGAGTGAATCGCTCGAGCGATCCGGGTGGGGCATCAAGCCAAGCACGTTTCGGCCAGCCGAGAGGATGCCAGCAATATCTCCGACGGATCCATTGGGGTTGGCTGCGGGGGTGATGTCACCACTTGCTGTGGCGTAACGGAAAGCGACGCGATCATTTTCCCGTAGCTCGCGAAGTGCCGCCTCGTCGCAGAAGTAGTTGCCTTCCATGTGCCCAATGGGCATCTGGAGCACGGTTCCGCGCGGAATGGCCTGGGTAAAGGGCGACGCACCGGTCTCGGTTCGGAGATAGACCTGTTTGCAGACGTAGCGTTGATCGCGGTTGCGCATAAGGGCACCGGGAAGGAGGCCGGACTCGCAGAGTATCTGAAAGCCGTTGCAAATGCCCATAACGAGACCGCCGGTAGCGGCGAACTTCGCGACCGACTGCATGATCGGAGCGAAGCGGGCAATAGCACCGGTGCGAAGGTAGTCGCCGTAGGCAAAGCCGCCGGGAATAAGAATGGCATCGCAGCCTTCAAGGTCGTGTGAGGCATGCCACAGGTACGTAACCGGTGCGGCGAGTTCAGTGGCGAGCACGTTGTGCGTATCGTGATCACAATTGGATCCGGGAAAGACAAGGACGCCAAACTTCATACCCAAAGCGTAGCAGAGCGCATGGGCTGCGATGCAGAGAGTGGCCGCAAAGGGTGGCATCATGAGTTTACCCTCTTTGCGATTCACCCTTTGCGGCGGGATGGAGCTTGCCGTCAGTCGCTAGACGTATTCCATTGTTGCTCGAGAGCCTTCCGGATCGTGATGAGATCGACGACGCGCCATGGCCGCGTAGAAAACTCCGCCGCAGAGGCCAGTGCCGAGCAATGCCAGGGGAGTGGGTTCGGGTGTGACAGTGACCTCGGCCGAAAGCGTAACCGGCATGTTCAAAGGGGCCGCATTGCCATAATATGAGGAGCTGTCCAGGGTAACGGTGTAGTAGTTCCCAAAGTTAACCGGGGTGCCGGCAAAAAAAGTGAGGACGTCAGCAGTCTGTGTAACGTTGTCCTGTCCGAAGATGGTTACGGTCTTGGTAACCCCATTCACAGTCAAGGTTTCGTTGAACGAAAAGGAGATCATTTGGTCCGGGATGTCAGAGTTGCCAATATAGAAGTTTCCGGTTTGGAGGGCGAAGTGGCCTGGTCCGGTGATGGTGACATCACCAGCAGAAAGGCTGAGAGTATCGCTCGAGGGATTGAGTGCGATGGTAGGTGAGGCGGTTGAGGTGATTTCGATCGTGTCTGCGAAGGCGGCGGAACAGAGGCCAATACAGGCTGCGACCAGGATGCAACGTGATTTGAACTTCATGGGGAGACATCCTTTTCGCGAGGGAGCGGGCGCGTGTTATGGGTAGTTCAGAAACTGATTAGCCTTGCTTACCTCTCTATCGGCAGAAAAGCAAAAAGTTTGAACGAGGGGAACTGATGAATGATCCGGGGCAGGTAGCACGGCGCGAGGAGGATCCGGCGCCGGAGAATGCCGGGGTGGTTCGGCCATCGGCACTGAACACGGCGGGAGGGGCGCTGCTGGGCTGGTGGCGGGCTACCACGCTCGATGCATTGATTGTGGGCTGTTTGTGGTTTGTGGGTTTGGAGTTGCTCCACGTTCCGCTTGCTCTGCTTTGGGCGTTGCTGGGAGCGCTGTGCCAGTTCATCCCAAGCTTTGGCGGAATGATCGCGCTGATCGGACCGGTGCTGAGTGTAGCGGTAACGGTCCAGACAAGCGAGGATTGGTACCGATTGGGATATGTACTCGGCCTGTACGCGATCATCGTAGCGCTGGAAGGGCTGATCATCGGCCCTTACCTGCTGCATCGATCGACGCTGGTGCCATGGTGGGCGGCGCTGGGAGGGCCGATCGTGCTCGGCATTCTGATTCCACCATGGGGCGTGCTGATTGCGCCGCCTTTGCTGGCAGTGGTGTTCGCCTTCGCTGGACGGAAGGGTGGACAGCGGATCTAGATCAGACGCTAAAGGCGATAGCGAGTTTCAGCGAGGCGAAAAAGAGGTCGCCAGACTAGACGGTTAATCGTGACAACCATTAGCGCCATGACCATAGTGGCCAAAAGTAAGATCTGGAACTCACCGGCAGCGGTTGCAACCGAGATCTGGTTGCCTAAACCAGTGGTTTGGAGAATCTGGTTTTTGAGTGGAAAGTATTCGGCCACAATGGAAGCGTTCCATGCGCCACCGGAAGCGGTAACCAGACCTGTAACCAGAAAGGGAAAGATGCCCGGCAGGATGACTGTCCGCCAGCGTTGCCATCGAGTGAAGTGGAAGAGGGTGGCAACCTCCTTAAGGTCGGACGGAATAGCCATGGCACCCGCGATCACATTGAAGAGGATGTACCACTGCGTTCCAAGGAGCATTAACGCGATTGAGCCGATACCCATGCCGCCGCCGAAGCGAATCAGGGCAAGAAGGAGAACAGGGAAGAGCGCGGTGGCGGGAACGGAGGCGGCGATCTGTGCCAGCGGCTGGGCGATGCGGGCGAGCTTGGGCTGGAAACCGATGGCAACACCGACGGGTATTGTCCAAAGCGAAGCGAGCAAAAGTGCGATATTCACGCGCAGGAAGGTAGCAGCAGCTCCCTTAAGGATATTGAGCACCTGGTACAGCCGGATGGTGCGAAGCAGACCGAAGGCGTGGGCGGCTAGGGTAAGGACGCCGATCAGCAGCAGCACACCAAGGCAGATGCGGAAGATGAACGAGGCGGGATGGCGAGCCGGAACCTCTCCTTTTCCGGCGAGAGCGATGCGGTTCTGACGCCGGCGAGCGACAGCGCGATAGTGACGTTCTTCCAACCGGGAGGTAGTGGCTCCGCTGAGGTGCTGGAGGACGCGGGAGTTCTGAACGAGGTGGAGGAGAGGGGAGCGAACGCGGGCTATGCCTTCGACCTGCTCGAACTTGAAGCGGTCGCTCCAAGCGATGACGGGACGCCAGACCAGCTGGTCGGTGAGGACGATAATGGCGACCATGGTGGTAAGGCCCCAGGTGATGGCGTGGCCATCGCCGACCGAGGCCGCGGTTTGGAGGTAAGAGCCGAGGCCGGGAAGGCGGAAATCACGGGGGCCGAGAACAAACATCTCGCAGGCCATAAGGAAGAACCAGGCGCCGGCCACCGACATGATGGAGTTCCAGATGAGGCCAATGGCGGCATAGGGAAGCTCAAGCTGGAGAAGTCGTTGTAAGCGGGAGAAGCTATAAATCTCGGTTGCCTCGCGGAGTTCTTTTGGAATGCTGCGGAGCGAGGAGTAGAAGGAGAAAGCCATGTTCCACACGGCACCGGTGAAGATCAGCAGAATGGCGCCGAGTTCGACGCCGATCTGGCGAGTGGGAAAAAGAGCAACCATGGCGAGCATAACGCCGGGAAGAAAGCTGAGGACGGGGATGGACTGTAGAATATCAAGCACGGCCAACATGAGAGCTTCAAAGCGCTTGCTGTAGGCGGCCGTGTAGCCATACGCGATAGCAAACGCGAGCGAGAGAAAGTATGCCAAGCCGATGCGCACGACGGAGTAAAAGGCGTACAACGGGAGAGCTCGGGGGCTGAGGGAGATCTCAATTGCAGGTGTGGGATGACCGAACCAATAGTGGCCGATGCGGACAACGCCATAGAAGAAGGCCAAGCCGATAATGGCTACAAGGAGATCGAGGACTACGGGCCAGGTACGCCTGAGGGCTTGCGAGCGGGCGAGGGTTTCGCCGGGGCGCATGGAGCCAAAGCTGTTGCGAAGGTCAATCAAGCATCGATCTCCGCTGAACTCTCGATTTCGGGCTGAAAGTCCTCGGACTGGAAAAAGCGTCGGCGGGAGGCGTCGAAGTCGAAAAGTTCAGCATAGCGCCCCCAATTGATCGCGGTTTCGAGCTGGCGGAGCGTTTCTTCTTCCGAGAATTGCTCGTCGAGCATGTCATGAAAGAACTCCTCAGAGACGGTGCGATCGCTCTTTGCCTCAATGGCGCGGACGATTTGGCGCAGCAAAAGGACATGCTCGACGGCGGCGTTGCGGAAAAGTTCTTTTTGACGAAGGATCTCGGAGTTGGCAAATTCCGCGCCCGTAGCGGTGATGCTCGCGTCGCCCTCGGTGACGGTAAGGAAGCCGAGAAGCTGGGCGGCATCTACGATGGGCAAAAGGTCGTCGACCTCGAACGCAAGGTCGTCGGCCAGCTTGTAAATATCATCTTTGCCGTTGTGGTCAAGCAGAAGTTCCAGCAGACCGGCGATGCCGCCAGGTCGGGCATGGGGCAACATCTGGTAATGCATCAGGCGCTGGTCACGGACGCGCTTGCCAGTCGCGGTCTGCGGCAGCGCAGGTGGCTGGGCATCCGGCTGGGTCAGCACCTTGTAGATATAGTCCACCAGCTGGGTAAAGGCGTTTGCCTTCCGATCTCGCGGATGCGCAAGCGACACCTTGAAGTCAGTGCGGACATGGCCGGGATTACGGCCGAGCACGATAATGCGATCGGCGAGCAGGACGGCTTCCTCGATGTTATGGGTTACGAGAAAGATGGCCTGCGTCGGGATAGTCTTTTTTTGCCAGAGCTCCAGAAGTTCCGAACGAAGGTTTTCGGCCGTGAGGACGTCAAGCGCGGAGAAGGGTTCATCCATGAAGAGGACCTCCGGCTCGACGACGAGGGCGCGAGCGAAACCGACACGTTGCCGCATGCCCCCGGAAAGTTCTTTGGGATAAGCAGCTTGGAAGCCATCGAGACCGACGGTATCAAGAATGTGGAGAGACCGGCGACGGCGCTCGGCGGCTTCCATCCCGCGAGCCTGGAGCGGCGCCTCGACGTTCTCAAGAACCGTGAGCCAGGGGAACAGGGCGAAGCTCTGGAAAACGATAGAAACGTTGATCTGCGCGGAGGCGATGGGCTTGTCATGCCAGAAGACCTCGCCGGCCGAGGGTTTGGACAGGCCAGTAAGCATGCGGAGTAGCGTGGATTTTCCGGAGCCGGAAGGCCCGAGCAGCGCGATAATCTCACCGGCGGGAATCGACAGGTCCGTAGGGGAGATGACCTGAATGCGATTTTCGCTCGGTTGCGCGTAGTACTTCTCCACACGTTCGGCACGGATGATGGATGGCTGCATAGGCGTTTTCGGCTGTACCGGGCGGTCGAAACGGCCCGGGAGTTTTTCGTCGGGCACGTGTCTTCGAAGGCCTGCGCTCAGCGTATCATTAGCTTGTTTGCAGCTTTTCAACGAGCCGAAGAGATCGCACTCGGCCCATTCGCAGTAGAACAACCTGGGGACATTGAAACGTATGTCAGAGTCAACAACGAATCACTCCAAGCCTCGCGTGCTGGTTGCGGACGATGAGCAGGTGATCGCAAATACACTGGCGATTATCTTGAACCAAGCCGGATTTGAAGCTCGTGCCGTGTTCAGCGGAGAGAAGGCCGTTGAGGCGCTTGATACCTTTCAACCAAATATGCTGATCAGCGACGTCATCATGACGGGGATGACTGGAATTGAAGCAGCGATCATTACGCGCAACAAGATCCCTAGCTGCAAGATCCTCCTGTTTTCCGGGCAGGCCGCAACCGCCGATCTGCTCGAAAAGGCACGCATCCAGGGTCATGAGTTCGAGATCCTCGCAAAGCCAGTACACCCCACAGACCTGCTCGCAAAGCTCCGATCGTAGTAGAGCGTACAAACACAAAACCCTCGAGGCCGAGGGTTTTTCTATGCGCCGAAGGTAGCTGCCGGCCGATCCCGAAGTTTGATGCGGCGAGCCGGTACGCCGGCATACACACCCCAAGGCTCGAGCGATCGAGTGGCAATCGCGCCCAAGCCAAGTACGGCACCCTCTCCCACGTTGACACCGGGCGAAACAATGGCGCGAGCACACACCCATGCGTACGGGCCAACTTCCATGGAGTACGCCAGCAACGGGAAGTCCGCACGGTTGTAGTCGTGCGTGGCTCCGCACAGGAAGGCGCCCTGGGAGATGATGGCGTGCGAGCCAAAGTGCATCGGAGCAGGATTGTAGATCTCGGCGCCATCCGCGATTGCGACAGAATCAGCAGCATGCAGATTCCATGGCGCCCAGATCCTGGCTCCAGGGTAGATGTGGCACTCCGGTCCGAGACGGGCGCCAAAGAGACGCAGCAGGGCACTGCGCCAAGCGTGAAACGGCCGCGGGGAAGGTCGAAACAACACCAGCCAGCAGAGATTCCACCCAAGCCGGCGAGTGCGGTCTGATGCCGAGAAAGCTGGCCGCTTGTACGGGTCACCTGCAGACGTCGCGTCAATGCTGTCAGCAGCGTTATAGTGTGGCCGCCGCGGGTCGACAGGCGTGCTCACGGCTTCGACCCCGCTCGGTGCTGCATGCCCGGCGCCTCATCGAAGAGGCGGATGATGCGAGTGGCGTTATGGCGCATGTCGTACCGTCGTGCAAACGTCTGGAACGCACGCTCGCCCATGAGCCGCTTCTCTTCCGCAGTGAGGCGAATCCAGCGCTCAAGAAGGCGAATTGTGCCGTCAAGGGTGTCCGTCTCCATCAGACCTCCGCCATCGTCGGCGATCTCCTCGGCGATGTTAACCTTATCGGCAAGCAAGACTGGCCGGTGGCAGCTCATGGCTTCGGCTACGGCGATGCCGAAGTTTTCCTGGTGCGAGGGAAGAACAAAGGCCTCGGACGCGCGGAAGGCACCCCATTTCACGAGGCCCTTCAGCATGCCCGGCCAATGAACCCGGTCGGCGATGCCAAGTGACTCGGCCCTAGCTTTGAGTTCTGCGGACCAGCGCTGCTGATCCGGACCAGCCATGACAAGCTCCAGGGTCGGGTCAAGCTCGGCAATCTTCGCGAAGGCATCGACAAGCAGATCGCAACCTTTTTTACGATGAATACGACCGAGGAAAAGAAGAAAGCGCCGCCCGCGAAGCTCCGGACAATGCGTGTAGAAGGCCTCGAGCTCGTCCGCAGGATCGGCCATAGAGCTTGACGCCCCATACGGAACTACGAATCCCTTCCACCGATGAAGCCAGAAGCTCTGTCGTGCAAGCCGCTCTTCGGCATCGGTCGTGAATAGAACCCGATAGGCCCCTCGTAGAATCCAGTACTCGGCAGACACCCAGTAAAGCCACTTTTTCAGGTGCTTCAGCGGGAACTGATTCTTGAAGTATGGATCCAGCATGCCGTGCGTAAAAACGACGTATGGCTTCTTGCCGGCAAAAGTTCTCCATGCCGCGAAGCCGACATACTGCCACAGCCCGTTGACGACCACGCCGTCAAAGCGGTGAGCGTTCGCCAGAAGCCATGGGCGGAGCTTCGCGGAGTACGCGTAGACACCCTTCCCGGGACCAAGAGGATGAACAGTGAAGTTAAGTTCTTTGAGGAAGGGAGCATCGGGTGGGTCGAGCGTCACGACCTCACCGCGGTAGTCAGGTGGGCCAAAGTTCAGCAGGGAGCGAACGGACTCCGTAGGCCCGCCAGCTTCAGGGCTGATGGTTCCGATGATGTGAAGAAGGCGCATGGTGGGAGACGTGGATTTGTGCATGGTACCAGCGGACCCGCGAAGCGCTGTCTCTGTTGCGGCGCAAATGGTCATGCGCGGAGACGCCGACCGACGTGCTCAAGTGCAGCTCGCAGGCCAAGCATATCCTCTTCAAAGCCCCAGCGGGAGATCCGCTCGCGGGCGCGGGCGCCCATCGCAGCGGCGGTACCGGGCTCGGCGAGAACACGGAGGAGCGCAGCGGTGAGTGCATCGACATCGCCTACGGGAAAGACACACCCTTCAATTCCATCAGTGATTAGGTCTGGCTGACTTCCAACGTCATCCGAGACAATCACAGCCCGACCGGCGTTCATCACTTCATTCACAATCAGCCCCCATGGCTCGTGGCGCGAGGGAAGCACGAAGACATCGCATAGATCAAAGAAGCGAGGAAGCTCTGACTGGTTGCGAAAGCCGCAGAAACGGATGTTGGTCGTACCTGCTTCGGCGACCTTGCGCTCGAGATTGCTGCGCTCTTCGCCGTCACCAACAATCAACAGATACGGCTGCCGGTCCGGCGACAGCTGCGTTGCCAACCGACGCGTTGCCTCCAGAAGATCGTCGCATCGCTTGCGGGTCTGGAGTTTGGAGGCAAAGAGAATGACGGGCCGGCCGAGCTGCAACTCAAGCTCGCGGGCAAGTGCCTCGCGACTGGCGACGGCGGCGCGGCTGCGAGCCTGGAAGTAGTCATTATCTACGGCGTATGGCATCAGGAACTGCGGCATCTCGTCGCCAAGATAGTAACTCCAATACGCGGAGTTGAGACTGCCGATAGGGAGCACGGCGTCCACCATTTGGCGAAGGCCACGAAAGAAAGCCTGCTTCGCGACCAGCTTAACGCCGGAACGCTCACGATCCTTTAGCCAGGATTCGGCTCGCAGAAGAACGGGAATGCCCAGAGCACGAGCAGCGATCATGCCATGCATCGCATTGACCGTGGCATACCCGTGCACCCAGAGAACATCAATTGCCGGTGCACCACCCCTGCCGTGGAGGCGGTCATAGATGCCCCGGTTGACCGGGGAGGCAACCGAGATCCGACGTTTGTCTCGAACGCTGGGAAGGAACTCCGAACTGTAACCCTCAAGCAGTGGAACATCCCATTCCACGTTGGCACCGAAGCCTTCGTCTTTGTAGCTGCGAACCGAGAGATCGGAGCCGAAAAAGACATGCAGATCTATATCGGGTTCTGTGCTGATGCGGCGGAGCAGGGGGGCCTGATACTGAATCGGATGACTCACGAGATAGCCGAGCCGGAGATTTCTCGAGGATGTCACGTCAGGGCTCCCAGGCGCATCGCGTGCAGGTGCTGGCTAGCAGCGGGAATAAACAGCAACCGCCTGCTGCTATCGAACGGAGAAGATGATAGTTGAAAGAATACCGAACAGAGTATTGATGCCACCGACCTTGATGGCAGCTCGAACGGAGCTGGACGGCAGATAGACGATGTCGTCGGTCTGCAACACAGGATCGGGCTCCCGGCCTTTCAGGACCTTCTTGAGATTGACATGGACGATGGATCGGCGAAGCCCGACCGTTCGGACAAGCTGAACGTCATCAAGTTCACCCTCCCAACCATAGCCATTACCGAGCGCCGCAACCTGCATGAGCGTTAGCGGGGAGTTCTGTACCAGGGGAATCGCGCCCTGGTTGCGGAAGGCGCCCAGAACATAAACAACACCCACACGGGACACAATCACGGTATCGCGAGCATAGACGGGAATGTTCGCTTGCGCGCTATGGAGCGGGTCGGGGCCGAGATCAACGGTGATCGGGTCGGCCAGACCCGGGCGGTTGATTGTGATTAAGTGACTGGCGTTGGCTGGAAGGCCGCCGGCAACCGCAAGCACGTCGAGAAGGCGCTTGTTGCCGCCAAGCGACGGAACGACCGCGTGCACCTCTCCGGTCACCGTAATGATCTGGTTCGGCGATTCGAGCAGTTGAATGCTGACCTGTGGATCACGGTACATACCCGCCTCAATTAGGCGGCGGCCGACGAGGGCTTCCGCCTGATGAATGCTGAGCCCGGCGAGACGCACGATTCCAATAAGCGGCAGCTGAACTGAGCCATCCAGACTAAGCCGCAGAGGAGCGTTGCTGTAATCAATCGACTCGTACAGATGCACGCTGATCTGATCTCCGGGACCGAGCTCAATCTCGCGCTGGCCCGGATACAGAACGGCAGGGTCGGTGGTCAACTTCACCGGAACGTTTGCTGCCGGGGAGGCGGTTGGTGTAGGTCCAGAGAACTGCGCCGCAGCACGCAATGGCCCGAGCAGAGCACCCATGGTCAACAAAGCACACACCAGCCATGCAGGCGGAAGGCTGGTGCACACGGCGGAAGACCAGGGGGCTGAATATCGAGGCATCATCGCGTTTCGTTGTCCTCCGTTGTCGCGTCGTCGCGCTCCGCTGCCCGTTGGCGAGGCTCCCAAGTTCCCGAGTCGGCCGCCGCATAGTTGTACTTCGAATAGCCGTAATACCCGTAGTACTCCGGCGAGGAGACGTCGATGGCATTGAGGACAATGCCGGTGATCGACGCACCAGAGCGCAGCAGAAGATCGCGGGCGCGGCGCACCACGTGTTTATTCGACTTGCCGTGACGAACGACCAGGACTACCGCGTCAGCCTCCCGCGACAGAATGACACCATCAGTAACGGAAAGGATCGGCGGCGAATCGATGATGACGTGGGTGTAAAGGCCGGCAACCCGTTTGAGCAGCGATCGCATGGACTCGGAGGCAAGCATCTCCGTGGGGAGCGGTGGAACCGGACCGCTCGCAATGACGTCTAAATTCGGGATCTCGGGGACGTGCTGGATGGTCTGCTCGAGCGTCGTTGCGCCTGTAAGCAAGGTAGTCAGGCCAAGTCGACCGTTCAGACCGAAACGATGGTGGACATTCGGCCGGCGAAGATCGGCGTCGATCAGCAACACACGGGAGTCGCCTTGCGCGAGCACTGCTGCCAGGTTTGTGGCGGCCGTAGTCTTCCCTTCGGACGGCGTGGCGCTGGTGAACAGCATAATCCGAGGCGGATGGCCAGCCGTGGACAGCATGAGCGATGTGCGAAGGGAGCGAAACGCCTCCGCGAACTGCGACTTCGGCTTTGAAAGGACGGCAACATTCCGCTGCGCCGTGGTAAGTTGCGCAGCCTCCTCGGCCGGCGATCGCCGCGCCCGTGGAATCACCGCGAGCGATGGAAGTTCGGTGATCTGTTCGATCTCCGCAACGCCGCGGAGGCCGGTATCCAGGCTCTCCAGAAGGAAGGCAACTACAATCCCGCCCAGTAAACTGAAGATCAGCGTCGACATAATCGTGCTGGTCTGATTTTGGATTACAGGAGTCGACGGCAGCTGCGCCTGGTCCACTATGTCAATCTCGAGGGACTCAAGACCGGCCTGAATACCGGCTGTTCGAAGACGCTGGTTCAGGCCTTCGTAGAGTGTTCGATTGGTCTCAAACTCTCGCTGTCGCAGCTGATAGTCAATCAGCGCGTCGCCCAGCTTGTACGCTTCCGACTTTTGTTCCTCAAGCGTTGCGTTGGTTTGCTGCTCGTTTGCCTTCGCTGCGATGTAGGTTTCTTTGGCCTGGATCAGCAGACGGTTCTGCTCGGAGGCAATCTCACGTTCGAGTTGATCCATCTGCGCCCGAAGCGCCTTCGCCTGGGGATGGTTTGGACCAAGCGTTGATGTGAGCTGTGCGTAACTCGCGCGAGATGTGGCAATCTGCCCGCGCAGCGCGTTCAGCTCTCCTGGAACCGTTCCGGGTGTATTGTCGATGGTCCCGGTGATCGTATCCGGATCCATCCCGGAGATAATCCGGTAGCGGGATTCAGCAACAATGCGTGCAAGCCGCGCCTGACCGGCGGCCCGCGAAAGATCTTCCACTTCGCTCGAGATCTGGTTATGGTTCGGGTCAAATCCGAGAATCCCGAGCTTGCGTTGCAACGGAATCAGCTGCTCTTGCGAGGTCTCCACCTGCTGCTTGAGATCGTCAAGTTGACCCTGCAACCATTGCGAGACACGCTGCGTCGACTCGAACCGCGTTTCGTAGCTACGGTGGATGTAGCTCGAGATCACCGTATTCACGATGTCGGTGGCGAGCTTGGGGTTGCTGGCGGTGTACCCAATGCGGATAATGTCCGTCTTCGGCACCAGTTGAAAGGAGAGAGTACCTTGCAGCTGTCCCACAACCGCATCGCGAACAGCTGGATCGTCGAGCGATGTGTGCGGAACCGGTCCCTTGACCCCAAGGAAGTCGGGATTGTCTTGCAGCTTCATCTGTCTGGCGACACTCCGCATCAGGGAGTCGCTCTGAAGAATAGCGACTTCGGTCAGCATTTTGTTCGATCCCGTATCGAAACCGCTCGTGCCACTCACGCGGAACTCGTTCGAAGAGCCGGCCCGCACCTCAATGCGACCGTAAGCCTCATACACCCGAGGCTCCGACAAAACTTTGTAGACGCCGTAGGCAAGGCCCAGGATCCCGGCAACGATCAAAACCCATTTTCGTTTGCGGAGGGTGAGGAGCGCCTCCGCAAGAGTAGTTTCGCCGCCGGAGCCAGTGACGGGCACACTCTCAACGGAACCCATCCCGGGCGGGCTCGGCACTCTCTGCGGGTCCATTCCACACAGTTTACCTGAGTGCAAGAGCTGTGGTGCGTTTCGCTCGTGACCCGTTACCCCAAAGGCATGTCACTTTTGGGCACTGCCCTCCCACCATCGTCGGGTATTCTTAAGCAAAAAGAGGAGTATCGCAAAACCCATGAGTGAATCTATTTCTATTGCTGTTGTGGGGTCAGGGTATGTTGGGCTCGTCGCGGCTGTCTGTTTCGCGGAGATCGGGCATACCGTGATCTGTGTCGATAACGATGAGCGCAAGGTCGCTGCATTGCAAGGCGGCGATACTCTGATTCATGAAAATCACCTTCCGGAACTTTTGAACCGGTACCGCAATAAGCAGGTGCGGTTTACGACAGACCTGGCCGAAGCAACACGAGAAGCCCAGGCCATCTTCATCGCTGTGGGAACTCCGCAAAGCGAGACGGGTGATGCCGACCTCTCCTATGTGGAGGCCGTCGCCTGCGAGATTGCGCGCTCAATCGATAGCTATAAGGTCATCGTTGAAAAGAGCACCGTGCCGGTCTACACCAATGAATGGATTCGCCGAGCTATCGAACGGAACGGCGTCCAGCAACGGCTTTTTGACGTTGTGTCGAACCCGGAGTTCCTGCGCGAAGGCACGGCCGTTGAAGACTTCCTGCATCCCGACCGTATCGTAGTGGGTGCGGATACGCCGGAAGCCGTAGAGGTGCTGGGCGCGATCTACAAGCCGCTGACCGATGGAAGCTACTACAAACAAGCCGGCGCCATCGGCGGCTGCTGCAGCGCTGGCTCACCGCCTGTGCTCCTGAACACCTCGATCAAAAGCGCGGAGATTATCAAGCATGCGTCGAACGCGTTTCTGGCGCTGAAGATCTCCTTCATCAACGCCGTCTCGAACCTGTGCGAGGCAACGGACGCAAACGTTGAGCAGGTGGCAAAGGGGATTGGTCTTGACAGCCGGATCGGACCCAAGTTCCTCCGCCCCGGAATCGGGTATGGCGGCTCCTGCTTTCCCAAAGACGTGGCCGCCTTCCGCTCGGTGGCGGACCAGTTCGGCATCAACTTCAACCTGCTGAGCGAGGTGGAGAACATCAACATCGCGCAGAAGCGCCGCTTTCTGGCGAAGGTTCGATCAGCGCTTTGGACCTTGCGCGGTAAAAAGCTTGGTGTGCTCGGGCTTGCGTTCAAAGGTGAGACGGATGACATTCGCGAGAGCCCGGCAATTGAGATGATCCGTATGCTGCTGGCGGAAGGTTGCTCGATTGCAGCCTACGACCCGGCGGCAAAGGAACGATCGGCTGAGGTGCTGCCACAAGGCAAACAGCTGCGATATACAGACGACGCGTACGAGGCGGCCAGGGACGCCGACGCTCTGCTCGTCCTCACCGACTGGGCAGAATTTGTCACGCTCGATCTAGCACGCATCCATCAGACCCTGCGCTACCCGATCGTGGTGGATGGGCGGAATCTATACGATCCGGCCACCATGGGATCGCTCGGCTTCACTTATATGAGCGTTGGCCGGCCGACGGCACACCCCACTCGCGAATCCGCGGAAACAACGCTGCCACAACGATAAAAAGCGGCGTCTGGGACGGCTGCGGCCGTTCCCTCGCTGCCTGACTGAGCTTTTGAGGTCAGAAACGGGCCGTGTCCGCTTTCTGCAACAAGTGGCTGTTGACCAGGCGAGACCCTGGGAGATCGGCCACAGGAGAATGATTTTGGCGCAAACCATACTTGTAACGGGAGCTGCGGGTTTCTTGGGATCTCACCTGTCTGACGTGTTGCTGGCTGAAGGAAACACCGTCCTCGGTGTGGATGACCTGTCCACCGGCAGCGCCGCGAACGTCAGCCACCTCAACAGCGAGCCGCGCTTCAGCTTGGTTGAAAAGAATATCTGCGATCCGTTTGATCTGGGTCATGTCGATTACGTGTTCAACCTGGCCAGCCCGGCCAGCCCGGTGGACTATGCCCGACTTGGCATCGAAACGCTGCTTGTTGGGTCGGCCGGGACCATCAACACCCTCGAGATCGCGAAGAGGTACAACGCCGGCTATCTCCATGCATCGACCTCTGAGTGCTACGGCGACCCCGAGGTCCACCCGCAGGTCGAGACATACTGGGGCAACGTGAACCCGATCGGACCGCGTTCGGTCTATGACGAAGCAAAACGTTTCAGCGAAGCGGCCACCATGGCCTACCACCGCTATCACGGCGTCAGAACCCATCTGGTACGCATCTTCAACACCTACGGTCCACGTCTGCAGGCCAACGATGGCCGGGTCATCTCCAATCTGATGATGCAGGCGCTTCGAGGTGAGCCCCTCTCCATCTACGGCGACGGATCGCAGACCCGAAGCTTCTGCTATGTGTCAGATCTGATCGACGGGATCGTCCGCCTGTCGAAGTCCGATGAAGTGCTTCCGGTGAACATCGGTAACCCTGAGGAATGGACGATTCTGGAGTGTGCCGAGGAGGTCCGCGCAGTTACCGGCAGCACGGATCCAATTACGTTCAAGCCGCTCCCGCAGGATGATCCGCTACGACGTCGGCCAGATATCACTCGAGCGAAGACGCTTCTGGGATGGGAGCCAAAAATCCGTTTGCGGGAAGGTCTCGAAAGGTCTCTTGATTACTTCCGCTCCTGCCTGACCTCAGCGAAACCGGGGTAGCGCCATCATCGGTTCAGAGCGACAGAAGACTGAGGCTGGAACCTAGCCAACGTCGACGATATCGAGCGAGTAGCGCCGCTTAAGCTTCATACTCGCAGCACCCAGGATGGTTCGGAAAGATCGGGCCGTTCGGCCTTGCCGGCCAATCACTTTTCCGATATCACCGGAACCGACGCGCAATCGTAGGATCGTCGTGTCTCCTTCGGGGATGGTCTCCACGGTGACGAGATCAGGTGCATCCACGAGCGATCGAGCAATCGCCTGAACGAGAGTGTGCATGTCAGTGGATTGCTCGACGGGCTCATTCGAGGAAACCGTAGCTTCGGTCATTCTCTCAACCTCCTGGGAATGACGCGGTCTGTTCTATGCTCCTGCTGGATCCTATCTGGTGTGGGATCTTGGGGCAGAAGCCTTGTGCGAACGAAACCGCGACATGAGGGTCCGAGATAGATCGTGGGATCTCATGAGCGGCACCCTGGAAGGGGTACCGCATACAAATGAGTTTACGTGCTCACTTCCAAAACAAGGCGACATTCCAGCGCAAGTGACGGATCTTTGGGAACCGCGAAACCACTCTTAAACTCGCTGTCAGAGTTACCCTAGGATGCGGCCGGCACTTCCACCGGAGCAGCGGCTGATAGGAGCTTGCCGACCCGCTCGGAAAGTTGCGCGCCCTTGCTGGTCCAATACTCAATGCGCTCGCGCTTTAGATCAACGGTCGCGGGACTGGTTCGCGGATTGTAAGTGCCCACCACTTCGAGCGATCGGCCGTTGCGGGCCCGGTCTTTCTCAATCACAACAACACGATAATGGGGCTGCTTGCGGGCGCCAACGCGCGCCAAACGAATCATCAACACAGGTAATTGCCTTTCAAACCAGGGTGAGGGCGAGGAAGATGCCCGGAGAGGCGTGCCTTCGGAAACAAATCCGCGCGGCCACGCAACACCTAAGTATCGCGGAAAGCGGATCAAGATGCAACGCTTGCCACACTCCGGGATGATCGGAACCAGTTACCAGAGATCACCAAGGTTCGTCGGGAGCCGGCTCTCCCATCAGCAGGGAGGGACGTCTGGCAGGAAAAAGAAAGCAGAGTACGTCGCCGAATCGGTCGGCCCAGGCGTCTTCGTTGTGCAAGCCACCGAGAATGCGTTGGTACACCAGCGTACATCCCGTCTCCCATCCTTGCTCGATCAAGATGCTGAAAAGCAGATCCGTGTCGCACAGGTGATGTGCGCCCTCAGCCCTACCTAGGTAGGAGGTCGTGCCGTCAAAGAGGTTCTGGCCATCATGCAGGTAGAAGACCGGGAACCGGCGATCGGGCTCGTCACGGTACGCGACCGGAAGATAGATCGAAATCGTGCGATCCGCCGGGATGGTGGCGCCTCGAAGCGTTCGAAGCTGATATCGGGAATTGCTGGCAAACTGCGGGCTGAGCACCGGAGAAGGATCGAGGATGGCAGACGACCTCAGCACCGGGGAAGGGTCCGTCCGGACTTAGACGCGGCCAAATTGGTGTGATCTCGCGATTCCAGGCTCAGCGCCCCCATGCGCTACGATGGGCACCAGACTAGCAGAGGAGACGGGCTTGCAAAGGGGAGTTCCACCGGTGATTTCAGGCGCGCTCGGCCGCGATATGGAGCTGTTGACCTTCGCTGCGGAGGGCGATCCGCTCTGGGCTACGACCTCAACACGGTCGAGTTTTGCTGTCGAAGCTGGTGTGCCGTACGCGATCGACTTCATGAATCCGGCGCCGGACGCGGACTTCTACTCGGTAGGGCAGGACAACTTCCACTGGATCGTGGATGCTGTAGCCAGCTTGGCTATCGAAAAGGCGCGAACAGTTTCCGGCACAAGCGATCAGATCCGCTGCCTGAGCCTGCTCAACGGCGAGCCGAGAATTACGAAGCAGCTGCAGGCCACGGCGGCGACCTCGCCCACCGGACAGGGAATTTCCGCCTCAAAGAGCCGTACCCCAGCGAAAAAGATGGAGGCATCCGCAACGGCGCCGCCAGCGAAAAAATCTTTCTCACCGAAATACGCAGCAAGGCCGCACAGCCGAAATGATCAAACAGTAACCAGGCAATCGAAGTCAGCAGAAAGCGGTGCACTCAGCCGACCAGGGAATGCGATGCGCCCAGCTTCACGCTTGGAATGAAGAGGAATACCAGACGGTCGATCCCGAGACCCGCGACCTGCGCTCGCACATCCAGACGGAGATGCTCGCACAGGGAAAGCTGCGGCTTGAGGAACGCGTTAAGGCCGAGATGCACCAATCCGTGATCGAGGTCGGCACACGCATCTGTCACAACATTCAGGAGGCAGCGGAGGATCTCTATGACCTTCGTCGCAACATGGTGCGGTTGGCCGAGGAGCATGGTTTAATGCTGGTCGCCGGCGCGACACATCCTTTTGCGGACTGGCGCGCGCAGGAGATCCATCCCGATCCCGCTATGCGCAGGTCGTCGAAGATCCGCAGCTGGTGGCTCGCTCGAATTTGATCTTCGGCCTGCATGTGCATGTCGGTATCGAAGACAAGGAAGCCGCCATCCGCATCATGAACTCGTTGCTCTATTTCTTCCCCACATTCTCGCGCTCTCGACGAACTCACCCTTCTGGCAAGGAACGGAGACGGGCTACAAAAGTTATCGCGCCAAGGTCTTCGAGAACTTTCCCCGCACCAATCTGCCGGATGCCTTTGCGAGCTACTCGGAGTTCGAGAGCTACATCTCTCTGCTGATCAAAACCGGTTGCATTGACAACGCCAAGAAGATCTGGTGGGACATCCGGCCAGATCCGTTCTTTAACACCATCGAGGTGCGCATCTGCGACATTCCCCTACGCGCGGAGGAGTCGATCGCGATCGCGGCCTTGATCCAGGCAACTGCGGCCACCTTGTGGCGGCTGCACTCGCTCAACGTAGACTACCGGCAGTACTCACGGGCCTTGCTGATGGAAAACAAGTTCCGCGCCGTTCGGTATGGGCTCGATGGCAAGCTGATCGACTTCCGCAAGCAGGAAGAAGTGCCGCTGCGATTGCTCATCGACGAGTACCTGAACTTTGTCGGAGACGAGATGCGAGCTCTCGGCAGCGAACAGGAGATTGGCTATGTCTGCCAGATGCTCGAACAAGGCTCAGGAGCGGACCGCCAGTTGAAGGTCTTCCGCGAAGCAGGAAGTGTGCGGGATGTGGTCGACTATGGCACGGGAGACGCGGGTAGGCTTATAACGGCGACTGCATTACCTCCGCATCGGACAGCATCTGAGCGGCAGCTATAAGGGAGATGTAAAGGGATTGACTGAAGCAATGAGCGAAGCAACAGTGAGGCAAAAGACGGACCTGAGAGATCTGCCGTACCCGAAGGCGTTTGATCGCGGTGCGGAAAATGCCGTTGTGACGTGCCTGCGGGTGCAGCCCGAGGAAAAGGTAACCTTGATCGCCGACCGGAGTTGCCGGGAGATTGCGGCGTCGCTGGCCGTAGCGCTTGACCACGTGGGCTGCCGCTGGAATGCCTTCGTTCTCGAAGAGATTGCCTCGCGGCCGTGCCTCGAGATGCCCTTCGTTGTGCTCGACGACATGGAAGCTCGGATGTGAGCATCTTTGCAGTCACCGTTCAGCCCAACGAACTGCGCAGCCGCATGCAGATGACCGATGTCGTCAACAGGCGCAAGATGCGGCACGCGCATATGGTCAACATCACGCCTGAGATCATGGTCGGAGGCATGTGTGCGGACTTCGCCGAGATCGATCGGCTCAGTCAGGCTGTGCTCGATCGAGTCCGTAAGGCGACCTATGTGCGAGCCACCACAGCAGCCGGAAACCGACCTCCATGTGGAGCTCTCGCCGGACTTCCGCTGGTTCAAAACTTCCGGCATCATCAGCCGCGAAAATGGGGAAATCTGCCAGGTGGCGAGTGCTTCACCGCACCGGCCGAGGTCAATGGTGTCTTTGTCGTCGATGGGGTTGTAGGAGACTTCCTCTGCGCGCGCTTCGGTATCCTGCGCGAAACGCCGCTGACTATCTACATCGAAGGCAACCGCATCACGCGCGCCAAGTCAAGTAATAAGGTGCTCGAGCGCGAGTTCTGGGCCTACACCCACACCGACGCCAACTCGGATCGCGTGGGCGAATTCGCTATCGGCACCAATATCGGCGTCAAGCAGGTGATCGGTAACATCCTGCAGGACGAAAAATTTCCAGGTGTGCATATCGCCTTTGGCGACCCTTACGGCGCGCACACCGGAGCTCCCTGGAAGTCGTCGACCCACATCGATGTCGTTGGCCTCGGCTTCAACATCTGGCTGGGCGATGCAGCAGGCGAAGAGCTCATCATGCGGAACGGAAGTTTCTGATCGAAGGCTGACGGAGCAGGCGATTGTGTAGTGAGAGGCAGGGTGATCGCGTGATCGAAGATCTTCGGCGAGAGTTCAACGCCCGTTACACAGACAAGGCGTATGCGCGGCTCTGCGATCAGTCGACGTTGCCATCCGAACGCCAGTCGGCTTTCGCATCGCGGAGACGCCGGTCTTCCTCCCAGAAAACCTGCTTGCAGGGATGACGGCGATCGGCACGGAGTTAACCCGCCAACTGCTCGACAGACCGGGATATCTAGAAGCCAGCACCGACGTCATTCCGGAACGCTTCCGCATCCCGGAGCCCGATGGCGTGCAGCCGCCTCACTTCATGACCGTAGACTTCGGTTTTGTACGCGAACCGGATGGCCAGATCGGATTCGCCTTGTAGAGATGCAGGCGTTTCCGTCGGTCTTCGGCTTCCAGGATGTTCTGGGAGCCGCGCACAACGAAGCATAAGGGCTCAATGGCATCTCAAGGGGCACGACCGCGAGAGCTACTGGAAGCTGCTGGATGACGTTATCGTCGCCGGTCACGATCCGTCCGAGGTGGTCCTGCTCGAGGCTACGCCGGAGCTGCAGAAGACCCGTGCCGACTTCCAGGTCTACAACGATCGTCTCGGCGTGCGCACCGTCGACATCGCCAAAGTGCGGCAGACCGGCCGGCATCTCGAATACCTGCGCGACGGCCAATGGACGCCCATTCGCCGTATCCTCAATCGAGCCATCGCCGATGAGATGGAACGGGAAGGCGTGCAGCCAGGGTTCGACCCGCGATCGGAGCTCGACGTGGAGTGGGCAGGACAACCCAACTGGTACTTCCGCGCGCGCAAGTTCTCCCTGCCCTTTCTCCGGCATCCTGCCGTCCCGCGAGCAGTTTTCCTGGATATCTGGCTGGATGACCCTTCCACATTTCCGCTCGATCTGCCAGAGATGCTTCTCAAGCCACTCTTCTCGTTCGCCGGCAAGGGAATCCAGTTTGCACCAACCCTGGTCGAGCTGCAGGCGATCCCGAAAGCGAAACGCCAGCTATACCTGCTGCAGGAGCGCGTCGCCTTCCATCCCGTCATTTCAACACCCCTTTGGGCCGACTCAAGCCGAGGTCCGCCTGATGTTCGTGTGGCCAACAGGACGATTCATGCAGCCCGTCATCAGTATGGTCCGTCTTGGCCGTGGGTTGATGATGGGGGTGGACCATAATCGCAATAAGGCTTGGGTCGGTGGATCTGCCGTATTCCTGTAGCACGACGGTACTTAGATGCATCGAAAAAATAAATGTTGCTTGGCCAAACTGAGCTACACTCGGCTGAGCCTGTGGAAGGCATCTATGGACATATCACAATCAGAACCGCGGAGAAGAGAGTTGACCCAGTGGAAGAAAGCATCAGGGGAAAATCCTTTGCGCGCGTCGGTACGCTTTCCGGTGAAGCTGGCCATCCATTTACGCGCCGACAAAGATGAGTTCGAAGCCACGACAAAGGATATCTCCGCGAACGGTCTGCTTTTCGTGGGAGATCGTCTGCCACACGTCGATCGTGTGATTGAATTCACCATCGACATGCCGTCCGAGATTATGGGTTCGACCAACGACGTAGAGATCCATTGCCGCGGACGCGTTGTCCGGCATGAAAAGCAAGGGGATCGGGAACAAGCCGCTGCAGTTATCGACGAGTACTACCTGAAGGCTTAGACGGATGAATCCAACACCTATTAACGGGTTTACACAGGGCGGGGAACGGGAGCAGGACGGCGGGTCAGGTGGTGGGATCCGGATTATTCTTGCTGATTCGCAGGCAATTTACCGCGTGGGCATGAAAAAGATCTTCGCCGTCGAAGATGATGTGCGCGTGATAGCGCAGGTCGAAACGCTTGAGAACCTCTATGCAGCCCTCGCACGGTATCCCACGGACGTTGTTCTGCTCGAAGGCCAGCTCATCGCCGGCATGGTAGATGCGATTCCGGAACTGGTCCGGCAGGCACCCAACGCCAAGCTCATCGTCCAGATTACCGAGAATGACGAGGCTAACACTGTGGAACTCTACCGACGCGGCGTTCGCGGGGTGGTGCCCCGCTCCATTTCGCCAGACCTGCTCGTCAAATGCGTTCGCAAGATCGCCGATGGCGAGACCTGGATCGACAACCAGTCCATTAGTTGGGTGATCGAAGCCTATCGCGCCCAGGCCACCGCACTCACCAACCCCAAGGTGCAGCCGAAGCTCTCGAAGAAGGAGCTCGCTATCATTAGCTGCATTACCCGCGGCATGCGCAATAAGGAAATTGCTTACCAGATCGGAACCACCGAGCAGGTCATCAAGAACTACCTGCGCAAGGTGTACGACAAGCTAGGCGTCTCCGACCGACTCGAACTGGCGCTCTACTGTCTTCACCATGAGTTGCTCAAAAACTACAACGAGGCACAGGATGGTGTGACCGCCGGCAGTATGAATGGACTTCAAGCCGCCGGAGCAAAGGCTTAGCTCGAACGTTGCCTTGTACGTAGCAGTCTGCGCTTCGGCGCAGGCCGTCTCCGTTGAGAACGTGCCTGGGACGACCGTAGCTGAACCGGAACGATCGCAGCTGAAAGGGTGGGGTGGACAAAGCTATACAGAAACTGCCTCGGGTGCCGCTCACCCCTATGCAACGAAGCACCTTCGCCGCCTGCTTTCTGGGCTGGTCTCTCGACGCCTTCGACTTCTTCCTTCTCACCCTTTGCCTGCGCTCGGTTGCGGCAGAGTTCCACGCAACGCTCCCCATGGTGGCCGAGGCGATCTTCTGGACGCTGGCTATGCGCCCGGTCGGAGCTCTGCTGTTCGGTCTCATGGCAGAGCGATATGGCCGCCGACCGACCTTGATGATCAACGTCGTCTCGTTCTCAGTCTTTGAGCTCCTCAGTGCCTTTGCCCCGAGTCTGCCGCTGTTTCTGCTTTGCCGGGCTCTGTTTGGCATCGCCATGGGTGGAGAGTGGGGTGTCGGCGCGGCGCTGGCGCTCGAAGTCCTCCCCGCCGATCGCCGCGGCTTTTTCTCTGGTCTCCTGCAGGAGGGCTATGTCGTCGGCAATCTCTTGGCCGCGGCGCTCTATGGCCTTCTTTTTCCCCATCTGCACGGCATTGGTCTGTGGACACCGTGGCGTGTGCTGTTCATGCTGGGTGCGCTTCCCGCTCTGCTAGCCTTCTATCTGCGGTTCAAGGTTGAAGAGTCACCGGCCTGGCTAGCCTCCCGAAAAGCTAAACACAAGGCCGCCAATCAGCCTCCATTGCCACTCGCTCCCACAACATCTCGCCGATCTCCACTCTGGCGGTATCTCCCATCGCTGCTGTTTTTGGCGCTCCTGATGACGGCTTTTACGTCCTTCAGTCACGGTACCCAGGATCTCTATCCAACCTTGCTCGAACATGACTACGGCATGAAGCCAGCCATGGTGGGCCTGCTCACAGTTATCGGTAACTTTGGCGCGCTCGCCGGAGGCATCGTTTGCGGGACGCTTTCAGAGCGTTGGGGCCGCCGGCGCACAATCGTGGTCGCCTCTTTGCTCGCGATCCCGATGGTTCCATTGTGGGCGGGATCGAGCTCGATCCCACTGCTGGCCATCGGCGGATTTTTGATGCAGTTCATGGTGCAGGGCGCCTGGGGCGTCATCCCCGCACATTTGAACGAGCTCTCACCCGGGCCGGTACGAGCGACCTTCCCTGGATTTGCCTACCAGCTCGGGAATCTGCTCTCCTCCAAAAATGGGGTGGTACAGGCAACCCTGGCGGCTGGCTTGTTTGGCGGCCGGCTAAGCCCCGTGCTCTCGCGAACCGTGATCCTGGTAGCCGTCGTCGTTGCTGGTCTAACCGCACGAGGACGTGAGCGAAAGGGCGCCTCGCTCACAGCTGCTGAAGCGGTGTAACGCCGTCGTCCAGCGCTAAACCGCGCTACTTGGCTGCAGGCAGCGCCACAAAAGAGCGGCCAAGATATAATCGAAACTCGCTGCCATCCGGCGAGGCAAGAATTTGTAATGGCCGTGGTCGCTTGAATCCGGCATCCGTTGTAGTTGGTGTGGTAATCAGATCACGACCGGACACATCCGTAATCACAAGTGTGTTGTTTGCCAGAAAACCGGCGCCATAGAATCCAGGAGCGAGAATCTTTTCGCCGAAGCTCAGGCTTCGTTCCGTATACAAAAAGAACTGATACTTCTCTCGAATACCGGTTGAGTACCCGGAGCTGTCGACCAGCGAGGCAATTACCAAAGTGCCGTCCGCATACCGAATTGCTCCGGAGTTGCGCCCCTGCACCGGAGCCTGCTGACCCTTATAGAGAACCGAGGGTGGCAGAAGCTTTTCGGTAAGGAAAGGGGAAAGCAGGCCGACTGGCAGCTTCTGCTCGCTCGAACTCACCGCAGCCGATAAGGTTTGTGTGAGAGCGACGCCCGGAAGACCGAGCAGGAAAACGAGAACAAGGGTTCGTGTGATCATCACTGCGTCATACTACGCCTGAGCTCGCAACCGAAATCCAGTCCGGACCGAAGCTCAGCGCAGTCTGCCGCGAAAGTGCTTGAGAACCGTGGAGAGATCCCTCTTTGCTGATTTGGGGAGCTCTTCAAGCGGGACCAGCCGAATCCGCAACTCCTGTTCAACCTGGACGGCAACCTGTTCAAGCTTGCGGGTACGAAGTCGTGTGGCGTGCTCTACAAAAGTGGCTGGCGGAAAGATCAAGGCGTTTGCCATGTCTGCACCATACCGGCGCAAGTAGGGCGGCAGCACTCCCCCAAAGGTGCGCGCGTGTGCGACCTCCGCGCGGAAGGTTGAAGCGACATGGTTAGTGGAAATCATGTGAGCGAAGCCATCGGCTGCATCTGTAACGGCTCGATAGCCGTGGCGCAAACATGCAGAACACCATCCGGATTCTGCAGCCTACCCGTCACCCGCAGAAACTGCGATCGAGTCACGGTCACGCGGTCGGAGTCGTATAACTCGGGATGAACTATGATGTTGGCAGTGCCGGTTTCGTCCTCCATCGAAAGAAAAATACACCCCATGGCCGTTCCCGGACGCTGCTGCGCAATCACGCAGCCGGCTGTAGCAATGTGCGCTCCATTGGCCACGAACGCAAGGTCGGTTGCAGCGAGAATGCCTTGCCGGGGCAACTCGGCGCCGGTAAAAGAGCGGATGATGATCGACGGTGAGGCCGGTGCCGGCATAGTCCGCCACCAAGCGATCCTCGGTGGACATCCGCAGCAAAGGCGTCTCTGCAGCGGGATGCGCAGCTGCGTTCAGCAAGGTACCCGCAGAACGGCCAATCTGCTCTACCTGCCAGAGTGCGTCCCGTCGATGTTCGACCCCCCCGTCAATCCAGTTCAGCGCGCCCACATGCGCCAACTCACGCAGCTCCTTGCGGTTCAGCTGAGACACGCGAAGAGCCAGATCTTCTGCAGAGAGAAACGGTCCAACCCGCTTGCGCTCGCGCGTGATCGCGTCTGCAGTCTGGGTCCGCAAACCTTTCACGTAGCGCATGCCAAGTCGAACCGCCAGGGAGCCATCCACTTGAGCTTCGATCGTGCGTTGCGTCTCCGAACACTGCACGTTGATAGCTCGGACGCGAAGGTGGTGCCGCTGTGCGTCCTTCACCAAGACGGCTGGCATATAGAAGCCCATCGACTGGTTGAGCATGGCATAGGTGAAGGCCGCAAGATACTTCACCTTGAAGAAGGCCGAAGCATACGCGAGCAGCGCAAGCTGGCCGCGTGCGACTCCGTCATACCGTCCAGCGCGAACGACTGAATGCTTTGCACGATCATGTCCTGCGTCTCGGCCTCGATAGCATTTTCCGTCATACCGTCGCGCAGTTTGATAACGAGCTGCTCCGTTCGTTGCTTGGTACGGCGCATGCCGACTGCCTTGCGCAGCTCTTCGGCCTCAGCCCCGGAAAGCTCGCGGCAATCATGGCCATGCGCAGCAGTTGCTCCTGAAATAGCGGAACTCCCAGCGTTCGTTCGAGAACCGGCTTCAAAGATTCGGTCGGGTAGGTAACCTCTTCCAGTCTCTGCCGACTGCGCATATAAGGGTTCATCATCTTGCCGACAATGGGTCCGGGACGAAATTGGCTCTGTTGCATTAGCTTGTCTAGTCGCAGTTTAGCTCTCTGCTCTTTTCCATCAGGCGGCGACGGCGAAGGTATTGAACACCTTATTTACGAAACGGACCTCGTCTTTGACGCGCGGCTTACAGGGGAGGCAATGCCCTGGCCGGATTCTATGCCTTACTTCAAAGCCCTTGATCGTGGTGGCCGCTGTCCTCATCGTCTGAAAGTCTCGGGTCGGATGAAGGACTCGCTTCAAGGCGCCATGATCGGCTTCAAGGATGTTGTTCAGGAAGTTCGAGGTCCTAGGGTGTGTGTCCTCAGAAAGCTTGCCCTCCCGCTGCAGCCGATGGATTGCTTGCGGGTACGAGCCGAGTGGGTCGGTGGGAATCGAGGAGGGTGGCCAGTGGCGCATGGTCGTCAACGCTTTGCCCAGCAAGCGACGGGCCGCCCGAGTGTTGCGGCGATCGGCCAACATGAAATCGATCAGCCGGCCATGCTTGGCAACGGCCCGAAAGAGGTCCTTCCACCGGCCGCCCCCCTTCCCCTACGTCTCGTCCACGCGCCAAGAGGTCGCTCGATAGCGCTGGATACCAGCGCACCCGCGTCTCCAGCTCAGGCGCATAACGATGCACCCAGCGCCTGATCGTCGAAAGGTCCACTTCCACGCCACGTTCCTGCATCCTCTCCACCAGATCCCGGTAGCTGATGCCGTACTTGCCGGCCCAGCGGACACAGAGCAGGATGATCGCAACGGGAAAGCTCCGACGCTTGAACATGCCCCCTCCTTCCGCCCCACCCGCCTGGGGCTGGACAGATCGAGTTCATGCAACAGAACCGGGAATATCGTTTGACCAGAAAATCGTAGAGGTGATTCTCTGGCTTGAGTCGCAGGATCGTATTGATACGACCCTGCGGATCAGCGTCCACAAGAAGGGTCTTTCTGCCTTCATTTGCGAACAGCCGGCTCAAAGTCATAGCAGTCGTTGTCTTGCCAACGCCACCACGCTGATTCATGATGACGAGTTTCTCGGTACCGACTTCTTCGACGTTAGACATTAGCTTTCCGGTAAGCGTCCTGTGTTGGCGCGTGTACATGGTGCTGTTGAACCGTGATGATGTGTGGATGGTTGACGTTGATGTGAGCGTTGGGGGTGGAGACGGGT
>JAABUQ010001501.1_pt1 | contig 49797 bp, 45 predicted proteins | sample 5560001 | NCBI WGS metagenome assembly JAABUQ01 (sample SAMN10711888, study PRJNA513371) | rock metagenome | isolation source: Antarctica rocks | place: Antarctica: Victoria Land, Finger Mt nord | collected 2015-12-18
CGAGGAGATCCCCCCTTCGATGGCGACTACCTCGACAACCCATCCGCCACGAGCGAGCGGCCGTTGGGTTCGTTTCGCGCATCAGGCCGACGCGGGGCGTTGGGTTCGTTTCGCGCGGAGGGCGATGGAAGCCGGCGAGCCGATGCCCGGGGCATGCGGACCAACTTTATCCCATCCCCCGAGTTGGACTTACGCGGAGTTGGCTTCGTTTCGCAGGATCGGGGGATCGACGCGGGGCCGGGCCCGAGGGCGGGCGTTGGGTTCGTTTCGCCGTTCAGTGGGCGGGCCGATCACTCGGGGGCGGCGAGCACGGCCTGGAGGGCGGGGATGGTTGGGGAGCGGAGGTCGGCCTTGCCGAATCCGGGGAGGGCGCCGAGGCCCTGGGCCTCGCGCTGGGCCTCGGGGTAGTTGCTGACGAGCATGACAGGGATGTCGGCGAGTTCGGGGTCGGCCTTGAGGACTCGGATCAGGTCGAGGCCGGGCGAGCCGTCGCGGTCGATGACGCGGTTGACGAGGACGAGGTCGAAGCGGCCGGCCCGGAGGACCTTGAGGGCCTCGGCGGTGGTGGAGGCGCGGTCGACCTCGGCCCGGTAGGTTTTGGTCAGGTGGCGGGAGATCGAGCCGTGGTCCATTCCACACTGGCCGACGTCGAGAATGCGGGGCATGGGGGGAGTCTCGCGGTTGGGGCCTCTCGTCCGATTGTCGCGACCGGCCCGTCCCCTCGGCAAGACTGCTCAGGCCCCGAACTTCTGGAACCGGCCGGCGTGGGCCATCGCCAGGGGCATGATGTCCTTGGCGAGGAACTGGCCGAGCCCCCCCTGGAGGCAGGGGCGCTCGCCGAAGGTGGCGACCAGGTCGGGCCGGACGGTGGCCGGGGCCCAGAGCAGCAGGGGGACCGGGTGGAAGCTGTGCGACTTCATCCGGCTCGGCGTGGAGTGGTCGCCGGTGACGATCAGGACGTCGGGCTTCAAGGCCATCAAGGCGGGGATCTCGGCGTCGAGGGCCTCGATCATCTCGACCTTGCGGGCGAAGTTGCCGTCCTCGCCGGTGCTGTCGGTGTACTTGTAGTGGAGGAAGAAAAAATCATACTTCGACCATTGGCCTTTGGCCGCTTCCACCTGGTCGGCGAAGGTCTTGCCGGGCTCGACCACGGTCATCCCCACCAGCCTGGCCAGCCCCCGGTACATCGGGTAGACGGCGATGGCGGCCGCCTTGAGGCCGTAGACCTGCTCCATCGTGGCGATCGAGGGGAACCGGGCGAAGCCCCGCATCATCAGGAAGTTGGCCGGGTGCTCGTCCTTGAGGACGACCTTCGCCTGGCGGAGGAAGTCGGCGGCGACCCTGGCCGTCTTCTCCGAGGCGGCGTCGCCCGCCTTCGGCTCCAGGGTGTGCAGGCCGGTGGACAGGGGGTCGGTGTCGGCCACGTTGTCGCCCAGCCCCTCGCCCCGGAACCGGACGACCAGGCGGTACTCGCGGACCGGCTCGACCAGGGTCTCGACCCCCTCGACCTTGACCCCGGCCCGGAGCTTGGCGACGAGCTGCTCGCAGACCTCGGTGGGGATTCGCCCGGCCCTGCGGTCGGTCACCCGCCCTTCGGCGTCGATCGTGCAGAAGTTGCCGCGGATCGCCACGTCCCGCGGGCCGACCTCGACGCCGATCCCCAGGGCTTCGAGCACCCCCCGGCCGATGTCGTTCTCCAGGGGGTCATACCCGAACAGCCCGAGGTGCCCCGGCCCCGAGCCCGGAGTGATCCCCGGCGCGACCGGGGTGCTCAGGCCCACGCAACCCTCGCTCGCGAGCTTGTCGAGGTTGGGGGTCCGGGCCTTCTCCAGCTCGGTCGGCCCGCCCGGCTCGATCGGCAGGCCGCCCAGGCCGTCGGCCACCAGCATGACGATCTTGGTCGAGTTGGCTTCGCGGAGCTGGCGGATCAGGTCATGCATCGACATGCGAAACGAATCCCGATAGTCCAAGGGGCCCGGGCCGGCCCGAACTCGGCCGGCCCGACGCCGATCCTCCCAGGCGTACCCGACCGAGGCCCCAGACGCAAGCCGGCACCGCCGGGCCCGGCCCGGTTGGCGTCCGGGCACGATCCCCGGGGCTCGCCGCCTCGACGCGCCGTCCTGGGCAGGGCGCCTTCCCGCCGCTATCCTGGGAGGGGCCGATGCCCGAGCCGGCCGGCCGATCCAGGACGCATCGCGATGCCCGAGTTCGCCTCCTGCTCCCGCTGCCAGCAGGCCCGGCCCGCCGTCGGCGACGCCGAGGGGCTCTGCCCCGGCTGCCGGTCGACCACCGGGGCGGGGGCCACGACCGTCGACCGCCCGGGCGGCCCGGGCCTCCCCGACGACGCCCCGGAGGCCTTGGAGTCGTTCGGCGATTACGAGCTGCTCGGCGAGGTCGCCCGGGGCGGGATGGGGGTGGTGTACCGGGCCAGGCAGCGGGGGCTCGGCCGGGTCGTCGGGCTCAAGATGATGGCCGAGGGCCGGTTCGGCTCGGCCGAGGACGTCCGGCGGTTCCGGCTCGAGGCCGAGGTCGTCGCCCAGCTCGACCACCCGCACATCGTCCCGATCTACGAGGTCGGCCTGCACCAAGGCCGGCACTATTTCAGCATGAAGTTCGCCGAGGGGGGGAGCCTCTCCGGCCGGGTCCAGGAGCTGCTCGACCGCCCCCGGGAGGTCGCCCGGATGATGGCCCGGATCGCCGGGGCGGTCGACCACGCCCACCGGCGGGGCCTGCTCCACCGCGACCTCAAGCCGGCGAACATCCTGATCGACGAGCGGGGCGAGCCGCTGGTCAGCGACTTCGGCCTGGCCAGGCGGGCCGAAGTCGGCGGCGGGATCACGCTCTCCGGGGCGATCCTGGGCTCGCCGAGCTACATGGCCCCCGAGCAGGCCGGCGGCCGGGCCGGGGCGATCACCACGGCGGCCGACGTCTACGGCCTCGGCGCGATCCTCTACGAATTGCTCAGCGGCCGGCCCCCGTTCCGGGCCGACTCGCCGCTCGAGACCCTCCGCCAGGTCCGCGAGCGCGACCCGGCCTCGCCCCGGTCGATCCGCCCCCGGGCCGACGCCGAGCTGTCCTGGATCGCGCTGAAATGCCTGGAGAAGGAGCCCGGCCGCCGCTACCGGTCGGCCGCCGCGCTGGCCTCGGACCTCGACCGCTGGCTCGACGGCCGGCCGATCGAGGCCCGGCCGGCGACGGCCTGGGCGCTCGCCGCCAAGTGGGCCCGGCGCCGGCCGGCGATCGCGGCGCTGCTGCTGGCGATGGCGGCCGGCTCGGCGGCCGGCCTCGGCGGCATCCTCTGGCAATGGCGGCGGGCCCGGGCCGCGCTGGGGGAGTCGATCGAGGCCCGAGGCCGGGTGGATTCGCTCCGGGTCGAGGCGTCGAGGCTGGCCGCCGGCCTGGCCCTGGACCGTGGGCAGGACCGGCTCGAAGCGGGCTTCACCGGCCGGGCCCTGCTCGAGACGGCCCGGGCCCTCCGGCTCGCCCCGGCCTCCGAAGCCCACCTCGGCTGGCTGATCCGGGTCAACCTGGCCGACCAGCTCCGGCAGGTCCGCCCGCTGTCGAGGTCCGAGGCCCACGACGGGCCGGTCCGGGTGGTCGAGCTGTCCCCAAGCGGCGCGACCGCGATCACCGCCGACGACCGGTCGGCCCGGATCTGGGAGGTCGCCTCGGGGCGGACGCTCGGTTCGATCGCGACGCCGGGGGGCCGGGTCGCGATCGCCCGATTCTCCCCCGACGGCCGGTCCATCCTGACCGCCGAGCCCGAGGGCCTCCGGCTCCGCGACGCCTCGGACGGCCGGCTCCTCGGCCCGACGTTCGGGCATCCCGGCCCGGTCTCGGCCGTCCGGTTCTCGCCCGATGGCCGGGTCGTCCTGACCGGGTCGGACGACGGTTCGGCCTGCGCCTGGGACGCGGCGACCGGCTGGCCCCTCGGCCCGATGAGGCCCCATCCGCAACCGATCCTCGAGGTCTCGGCCCGCCCCGACGGGCCGGGGTTCCTCACGTTCTGCAAGGACGGGGTCGTCCGCCGCTGGGCCTTCGAGGGCGGCGGGCCCGAGGTGTTGTCGAGCCAGGCGGGGGGGATGCTCCGGGCGGCGGCCTCGCCCGTCGGCGATGTCGCCCTGATCGTCGACGCCGCCCGCGTCCCCCGGCTCTTCGACATCGCGACCGGCCGGCCCGTCGCCGCGGTCGCCGAGGCGGCGGGCTCGCGGATCGCCCGCTTCTCCCCCGACGGCCGTTGGCTCGCGATGGACCTGGGCGACAGGGTCGTCGGCCTCTGGGAGGTGTCGAGCTTGGGCGCGGCCGGCCGGCCGATCGAGCACCTCGGCCGGGTCCTCGACGCGGCGCCGGGGCCGGGCGGCCGGGTCGTGCTGACCGGGTCCTCCGACGGCGCCGCGAGGGCCTGGGCGGCGGCGGAGGGCGACGAGGGGGTCCGGGCCCTGGAGCACCCGGGCGCCCTCTTCGGCCTGGCCGCCAGCCCCGACGGCCGGAGGGCCTGGACCTGCGGGGTCGGCGGGGCGAAGCTCTGGGACCTCGGCGCGGACCCGCCGAGGCTCCTGGCGTCGGCCGGCGAGGCCGCGACCGCCGTCGTCGCCTTCAGCCCGGGTGGCCGGGCCGCCCTGGCCGGCGACGCGAAGGGGGCCATGCGGTTCTGGGACCCGACGAGCGGGTCGGCCGCCCACCCCCCGATCGTCCAAGGCGGGGCCCTGCTCGCCGCCGCGTTCAGCCCCGACGGCCGGCTCGCCCTGACCTCGTGCGGCGACCCCGCCGCCCCGCTCAGGCTCTGGGACGTCGCGACGGGCCGCCCCGTCGGCCCCCCTTGGGCCACCGTAGGGCAGGTGACGAAGCTCGCCTTCAGCCCCGACGGCCGGCTCGCCCTGGCCTGCTCCGGCGGCGTCGCGATCCACCGGGTGCCCGGCGGCGAGGCCGCAGGCCCGACGATCCGCGAGCCGGGCCGGAAGGGCGTCGCCTACGCCTCGGCCTTCAGCCCCGACGGCCGCTCGATCCTCGCGGCCCTCGGCGGCGAGGCCGCGCAGCTCTGGGACGCCTCGACCGGCCGGCCGATCGGCCCGCCGATCCGCCACCCCGACGTCGTCTCCGACGCCGCCTTCAGCCCCGACGGACGGACGATCCTCACCGGCTGCTTCGACGGCTCGGCCCGGCTCTGGGACGCCGCCACCGGCCGGCCGGTCGGCGGGCCGATGGACCACCGCTCGCCCGTCCGATCGGTCGCCTTCGACCCCTCGGGCCGGCTGATCCTCGCCGGCTGCTTCGACGGCTCGGCCCGGCTCTGGGACGCCGCCACCGGCCGGCCGATCGGGCTCCCCCTGGCCCACGGCGGCCCGATCGTCGGGCTCGGCTTCGGGCCCCTCGGCCGCTCGACGATCTCCGCCGGGGGCCGGTCGGCCCTGATCCGCCCGGTCCCCGCCCCCGCCCCCGGGCCCATCCCGGCCCTGATCCGAGAAGCCCAGGCCAAAACCGGGATGCAACTCGACGCCGACGGCAACCCCCGGACCCTCGACCCCGACGACCGGCCCGACCCGGCCCCGCCGCAATGATCGACGCCAGCATACATGCTCATCCGTTCCAACCGGGCGATCCCGGTGCACGGGCGGTTGACCCGGGCGGCTCGGGCGCGTTACGTTCGGGCCGGTTGCTCGACCCCGCTTGGAAAGGCCCGCCCCGACCGATGGCCCGACTCGTCCTCGTCCCCCTGGACAAGCCCGGCGTCGCCCCACTGGCGATCACGCCGAGGCTCCGCAACCAGCTCGTCTACTTCATGTCGCCCAGGGACACCCCGGGCCTGCCCGAACTCGGCGACGAGGACTTCTGGTTCGACGCCGACGACGTGGCCAAGTGGGCCGACGAGGGGGTCTTCTACCTCGTCTCGCCGCTCGATACGGATAATATGACCGAGGTCGAGATCTCCGAGGAGCAAGAATCCCTCCTCCTCTGGCTCCAGGCCAACAAGGTCTGCCACGTCCGGGCCGAGGGCCGCTGAACCCCCGCCGAAATCCACTTGACAGGGGTTCAGGGCGAGCTTACGATCCGACCCGGCGTCGAGGGGCGGCCCCAAGCGGGCGGGTCGGCCGCCGCGAGGTGGACCGGTCGCGCCTCCCCGGGGCTACCCCGGGGGAATTCGCCACGGATCGCATGCCGTCGCGTGGGCGTCGTTACGCTCCGCGTAAAATTGCCCACGCCGGACCGGACTGGTTGGGGCTCCCTTCGACGCCTCCTTCGCCCATGAGCACCACCAGCGCCTCGAAGGTCGCCTGGGAACTCGCCCAGGCCCTGGTCGAAGGGGCCTGGCCCGACGAGGGGGACCTGGTCGCCCGAGGCGCCCGGGTCCTCGGGCGCAAGCCGCGGTGGCTCAGGCCGCTGATCCGGCGGTTGGTGGCCGCGCTGCCCGACCGGCGGTGCCGGACGGAGGCGGTCGCGAGCTTCCTCATCGGCGACGATCGGTTCCGGAGGGCCTGGTGGGCCGACCCGGCCGCGCTCGGCCGCAAGGCCAGGCCCGAGCCGGTCATGGCCCCCGCGCCGGGGCCGCCCTCGACCTGGCCGGTCCCGGCGATCACCACTCCGTCCGCCCTGGCCGGATTCCTCGGGCTCGACCCGGGCCACCTCGACTGGCTGGCCGACCTCCGAGGGCTCGAACGGCTCGCGCCCGACGGCCCGGCCCGGCGGTACGACTACCGCTGGCAAGCCAAGCGGAGCGGCGCCCCTCGGCTGATCGAGGCCCCCCGCCCCCGGCTCAAGGCGGCCCAGAGGCGGCTGCTCGACGGGGTGCTCGGGGCGATCCCGCCGCACGAGGCGGCCCACGGGTTCCGCCCCGGGCGGTCGGTCCGGACGTTCGTCGAGCCCCACGCCGGCCGGGCGGTCGTGCTCAAGGTCGACCTCCACGACTTCTTCCCCTCGATCACCTCGGTCCGGGTGGCCGCCCTGTTCCGGACCGCCGGCTACCCCGACGCCGTGGCCCGCCTGCTGACCGGCCTCTGCACCAACCGGGCCCCTTCGAGCCTCTGGCGAGGGCCCGACGGCCCCCCTTCGGCCGACCCGGCGACCCGCCGGCTGTACCGGGGCCGCCACCTGCCCCAGGGGGCGCCGACCTCGCCGGCCTTGGCCAACCTCTGCGCCTACCGGCTCGACTGCCGGCTCGCCGGCCTGGCCGCGTCGGCCGGGGCGAGCTACACCCGGTATGCCGACGACCTGGCGTTCTCCGGCGGCGACGACCTGGCCCGCTCGATCGGCCGATTCGCCACGGAGGTCGCCGCGATCGCCCTGGAAGAACGATTCCCCCTGAACCACCGCAAGACCCGGGTGATGCGCCGGGGGGTCCGCCAGGTCCTCGCCGGCGCCGTGGTCAACGACCGGCCCAACGTCGCCCGCGACGACTTCGACGCCCTCAAGGCGACGCTCCACAACTGCCTCAGGCACGGCCCGAGCACCCAGGATCGGGCCGGCCTGGTCGACTTCCGGGCCCACCTGCTGGGCCGGATCGCCCACGTCGCCACGCTCAACCCGGCCCGGGCGGCGAAGCTCCGGGCCGCGTTCGATCGGGTCGCCTGGTAGCCCGGGCCGGCCGGGTCAGGGCTTCTCGGCCGTCGGGTCGAGTTCGAGGGTGATGTCCTTGTAGCGGACCTCGGTCGGGCCGCCCGAGTGGAGCTGGAAGGCGACAATCCCCCGGCGGGCCCCCTTGGGGTCTTCGAGGGTGACGCAAGGCTGGCCGTTGATCAATGTCCGGATCGTCGGGCCGACGGCGAGGACCTCGTAGGTGTTCCACTCTCCGGCCTTGATGAACGACTCGCCGGACCTGTCCCAGAGCAGCCCTCGGCCGTTCTCCTCGTAGAGCTTGCCCCACCAGCCGGGGCCGACGTCGGCCTGATACCCTTTGACCTCGCCGCCGGGGAGGGCCTCGCTCCGGAACTGGATGCCGCTGTTGCCGGCGTCGGCGACGAGCTTGACCTTGAGCGTCAGGCGGAAGTCGCCCGCGGCGAGGTCGGAGCGGAGGAACTCGTTGTGGCCCAGGCCCGAGGTCTTCCCGACCAGTTCTCCCCCCTCGACGGACCAGAGCTTGGGGTCGCCGATCCAGCCGGCCAGGTCGCGGCCGTTGAAGAAGGCCCGGGCGGCCTCGGGGGTGGCGAGCGCCGGGACCTGGCCGGGGCTGGCGAGGTAGGCCAGGAGCGAGCGGACCTCGTGGTCGGACAGGTTGGCCCAGAGCCCCTCGGGCATCATCGAGGCCTCGCTCAAGGCCCGCTCCTCGACCTGCCCCTTGGGCACGACCAGGGCCTCGGTGGTGGTGACGAGGGTGATCGCGTCTGGATCTTCCGATCGGACGATCCCGGTCAAGACCCGGCCGTCCTTGGTGACCACGACGTGGGCCTGGTAGTCCTTGCCGATCAGGGCCGAGGGGTCGTAGACGTTGGCCAGGACGTAGTCGAGGTCCCCCCGGTTCGAGCCGGTCAGCTCGGGCCCGACGTTGCCGCCGGTGCCGAAGAGGACGTGGCACTGCTGGCACGCCTTGGCGAAGACCGAGCGGCCGAGCATCGGGTCGGGGCCTCGCTCGGGCTTGGACCCGAAGTGGGCGCGGGCCTCGGCGATCGCCCGGGCCCGGTCGCCCGAGGTCTCCCGGGCGACGCCCCAGACCTCGGCGAGCTTGCGGTCGACGGCCGGGTCCTTGAGGTTGCGGACCTGGCGGACGAGGTCGGCCGACAGCTCGGCCCGGGAGACCCGCTTGCCCTCGACGGCGTCGAGCAGGGCCAGGGCCGAGGCCCCCCGGGCGGCCAGGGTGTTGAGGGCGTCGCGGCGGCCGGTCGGGTCGAGCGTGGGATAGGCCCGGAGCAGGACTCCGGGCGTGCCCGGGTCGTCGAAGGCGGCCAAAGCCCGGATCGCCGGCCGGCCGACGGCGGCGTCGGCCACCAAGGCTTGCAGGGTCGGCACGCTGGCGGCGTCGCGGGCCTTGACCAAGGCGGCCAGGGCTTCGAGCCGGAAGCCGGCCCCGGCCCCGGGGTCGGCCAGGACCGAGCGGAGGGCGGCCGGGGCCGAGGTGTCGCCGAAGGTCAGGGCCAGCGCGGTGGCCTGCGAGCGGACCCCGGCGTCGGCGTCCTTGAGCAAGGCGGCGAAGACCTCGGGCCAACCCGCCGGCCGCTCGACCGCCGGGCGGCCCTTCAGGGCCTCGACGATCCCGGCCAGCATCACCTTCCGCGTGTCCGACCGGTCCGCCCGGCCCAGGGCCTCGACCAGCGTCGCCAACGCCCCCGGGGTGCCGATCGCCGCGACCCGGCGGACGGTATACGGCAGGTGGATCGGGATCTTCGACCCGGCCGCGAGCTTCAAGGCCCGGCCCGGGTCGGCCGCCGCGAGCGGTTCGAGGGCGTACCATTCCATCAAAGGCAAATTATGATCCGAGGCGTCCTCGCCGTGCGCGACGAGGGCTTCGAGGATCGGCCAGCGCTCCGCGAGCGGCATCCGCTGGAGTGCCGAGGCCAGGGCCAGCCGGACGGCCGGCGAGGGGTCGGAGGCGGCGAGGCCGAGGAGCTGGTCGGGGGCCTTGCCGTCGCCCACCGGGGCGGCGGGGCGGGACGATCGCCCGTCGCCGAGGAGGCGGATGGCCCAGGACCGGACGCCCGGGTCGGCGTCCTTGAGCAAGGTTTCGGCCTCGACCGGCCCGACGCCCGTCGTCGCCTGGACCGCCCAGAGCGACTGGATGCGTTCGATCGCGGAGGCGGCCGACGTCGCCCGGTGCATCGCCGCCGAGCCCGACTCCGGGTCGATCCCGCGCTCGGCCAGGATGCGGAGGGCGTGGTCGACGTACCACCGGTTGACGTGGCCCATCAGGGCGAGGAGGCCCGAACTGGACAACGCTTTCAAATCGACCTTGACCGGCTTGGGATCGCCATAGCTGAGCTTGAAGATCCGCCCGTTGCTGCGGTCGTGGAGCTTGGTGTTCTTGTCGTGGCACTGCTGGCGGTCGTACCAGTCGATGAAGTAGACCTGGCCGTCGGGGCCGGTTTTCATGTTGATGATCTGCGACCAGGAGTCGTTGGTCGTCAGGAAGTCGGGGTTGTGGCGGCCGACGAAGCCGGAGCCCCTGGGCTCCAGGGTGTCGCGGTTGAGCCGGGCGCCGTGGATGTTATTCATCAGGAGGGAGCCGTCGTACTCCTTCGGCCAGGCCCCGCCCTGGTAGATCATCGCGCCGGAGTGGGCGTGGCCGCCGCCGGCGTCGCCGGAGCGGCCGTTGCCGGCGTGGGGGTTGCCGCCGACGTAGTGGCGGTGGTCGGCGATGGTCTTGATGTCGTCATACGTGTAGGGGTTGAAGTGCGAGCCGGCCTGGCGCTCGTACCGGGCTCCCGGGATGACGTGGTAGAGGTGGGGGATGACGCAGGCGGTCTCGAACAACTGACCCTTGGCGTCGAAGGCGATGCCCCAGGGGTTGCTGGTGCCGTGGGCGAAGACCTCGAACGTGCGGCGGGTCGGGTGGTAGCGCCAGATCCCGGCGTTGATCGGGGTCCGCTCGGCGTCGAGGCTGCCGGGCTTGCCGACCTTGGAGTGGGTGAAGACGCCGTGGCAGCCGTAGAGCCAGCCGTCGGGGCCCCAGGTGAGCGTGTTCAGGGTCTCGTGCGAGTCCTGATAGCCCCAGCCGTCGAGGAGGACCTCGGCCGGGCCGTCGGGCCGGTCGTCGCCGTCCTTGTCGGGCAGGAAGAGGAGCTGCGGCGCGGCGCCGACGTAGACCCCGCCGAAGCCGAGCTCGATCCCGCTGACGAGGTTGAGCTTGTCGGCGAAGACCTTGCGGGAGTCGAAATGGCCGTCGCCGTCGGTGTCCTCGAAGATCAGGATCTGGTCACGGGCCTGGTCGGCGGGCAGCTTGATCGGATAAGAATACGCCTCGGCCACCCAGAGCCGCCCCCGGTCGTCGACGGCGAAGGCGATCGGCTGGTGGACGTCGGGCTCGCCGGCGAACAAGGTCACCTTGAAGCCCGGCGGGGCTGACATCGCCTTCGCCGCCTCCTCGGGCGAGAGGCCGGCGTGGAGGAAGTCGTCCCGCTTGTTGGCCCGAGCGGAGACGACCGGCTTGCTGTCGTGGAGTCGGAAGTCGTCGAAGTTGACGTGGCCCCAGCCCCGGGTGTCGTCGTCGACCAGGCGGATGAAGACCTCTCGACCCACATGAGGCGTGAGGTCGAAGGCGACGCGCCTGAGGTTCTCGGTGTCGTCGCCCGAGGCCCGGGCGATCACCCGGCCGTCGTCGAGCCGGACGACCTCGGCCCGGGTGGTGTCGAACGACCCGGCGCCGATCAGGAAGCTGGCGAACGGCCTGGTCAGCCGGAACGGGGCCGACGTCAAGGTCCCCCGGGCCTCGTCCCCCAGCCGCTCGAACGAGCTGGCCCAGTACCGGCCGGCGTGGTCGGACTTCATGTCCTTCCGGCGGCGGGCCACCGCGTCCCCCTCGACCAGCCCGTCGGCGAAGGCGGCCCCCTCGGCGTGCCAGTCCTTGAGCGTCCCCGCCTCGAAGTCGAGGTTCAAGGGCGCCCCCTTGGCGTCGGTCGGCACCGCCCCGTCGTCGGCCGCCCGGGTCGGGTCGGACCAGACCGCCAGCGCAAGCACGATCGGGAGCCAGATTCGCCGGTCTCGCATGATGACCCGTGCCTCAACAACGTGATGTCCGCCGATTCGACGCGCCTCGGGAGGGGATCGATCCTATCACGTCCGCCCCGGCCGGGGAAACCGCGAGCCGGCCGGCGGTTGCGGGCCCGGGCCCGGCCGGCGATGATCGGGGCCCGCCGGCAACCTCGGCCGGCCGTCCGGCGATCCCGGGCCCTTGGCGACCGTGGGAGGCCCCCTCCGTGGACCCGATTCGCGACCACCCGGCGAACGAGGGCGTCATCCGCTGGCTCTGCCGAGGGCGCGGCGGCGTCGCATCGGTCGCCGCCCCGGGCTCGGTCCTGGACCCGTACTACGGATGCGGGAGCCACCCCGAGGTCGTCGAGCGGGTCTGGGATCAGTTGGGGCGGGGGATGCCGCCGGAATCCCGCGTTATCCTCTGCGGAACCCCGGCCCTCGTCGATCCGACGACCGGGCTCATCCTGGCCGTGGGCTATGGGACCAGCTACGCCCTTCGGCTACCCGAGGGTGCCCTGCCGGCGGCGTTGCGGGCCGGCTGCGCGACGACCCATCGCTGGGGGGACGGCACGGTCACCGACCTGTCCCGGCAATTCGGCCCGGATTGGGTGTTCGGCCGCTGGGCCGAGGCCGAGGAGGCGTGGTGCCGGGCCGCCTCCGTTCCGTCATAACCTACCCGCCCAGGAGCTTGCATCGTGCCCCCAAATCCTGGCCCCCGGATCGCATTCGGATTCGCCTGCGTGCTGGCCTCGATCGCCGGGGGGGCCCGGGCCGGGGACGGGCCGGACCCGGACGCGGCGAGGGCGCCGAGGTTCGAGGCGTTCGTGGTCGTCCCGCTCCGGGTCCACGTGCTCCGGTCGGCCGCCCTGCCCAGGGTGGATTGCGGCCTGAAGGACGCCGACGTCCGCCGGGTGGTGGGCAAGGTCAACCGGATCTGGCACGAGGCCGGCATCCACGGCCCGGGCGAAGCTGATCGGCATGGGCGAGGCGGCGAAGCCCTGAACGGTCAGGGAGCGGCGACGTCGGACGCCGCCCCGCCCGTCGGCCGGAACCACCGGTCGAACTCGGCCTCGGTCGACCCTCGGGCGACGGCCCGGGCCACCCTCGCGGCGGCCAGCGCCGGGGCCAGGATCGCCATCCCCCGGACGGCCCAACGCCAGGCCCCCATCCAGAGGTCGGGCGCGACCAGGGCGAGGCCGGCCAGGGCGGTCAGGGCGACGAGGACGACGTGGCCCTCGCAGGCCTTGGACGCCGGCCAGGTCAGCATCCCTGGGCCCGAGCGGGGCCAGGGGGTCGGGGGCGACGGTCGGCCGCCGGAGCCCCCGTCGACGCGGAACGACCCGGCCGACGCCTTGAGCCTCTGGAAGAACGCCTTGTACCGGCAGTCGTTCTGGAGGCCGAGCACGGCCCAGCCGCCGGCGACGGCGAAGCCGGCCAGGGCCCATCGGGGGTCGCCGGACCGGGCGGCCAGGCCGTAGCCGAGGCCGAAGCCGAGGGCGGGCGTGGCGACGTGGTGCATCAGGTAGTCGAGGTACACCCCGTCGAGGCCCGCCGTCCCCCGCCACCGGGCGACCTGGCCGTCGACGTGGTCGAGCCAGAACGCCAGGTGGGCCAGGGCCACCCCGAGCAGGAACCCCGGGCGATCGCCCGAGCCGAAGGCCGCCGCCGAGGCCAGGCCGGCGACCAACGCCCCGAGCGTGACCTGGTGGGCCGAGAGCCCCAGGCGGACCGCCGCCCAGGTCCCGTAGATCGCCGAAGGCCGGGCCACCCGCCGGGCCAGCCAGTTGCCGACCTCGCGGTGCCTCTGCTTGTGGCACCGGCCTCGGAGTTCGGCCAGGGTCGGCCGGGAGTCCGGATTCATCGGCGGGCCTCCCGGATCGCTCCCGAGGCCGGGCCCGGCCCCAGGTCGTAGATCGAGTAGCGGCGGACCACGGCGTCGGCGTCGCCGAGGTCCGCCCGGTAGAGCGGTCGGGCCCGGGCGAGCCAGGGGGCGAGGGCCCGGCCCAGGGTCGGGTCGAACTCGACGGCGTCCTCGGGCACCGGCGGGCAGAGCAGGAGGTGGGTGAAGCCGGCGCCCTTGAGCCGGGCGACCACGGCGTCGGCCCCCTCGCCGGCCCGGGCCAGGCCGGTCCTCCGGCGGTGGGCCAGCTCCATCGCATAAGGGCGGGGCAGGTAGAACCCCCGGTGGTCCTGGCCGACGATCCGGGCATCCGCCGGCAGGTTCCGGTCGATCCAGCGGCCGACCACGAACGTCGGCTCGCGGCGAGACAGGTACGACTCGGCCGACTCACGCCCGAGCACCACGCCCAGGCCGTGCCGGGCCCGCGCGGCGGCCAGGGACGCCTCGAAGGCGAGGCCCGCGACCAGGAGCCCGACCACGAGCCGGCCCGGCAGGGTCCGCCGGTCCCACCAGGCCGAGGCCAGCCAGGCCACGCCCAGGGCCAGCGGCCCGACGGCGATCAGGACGAACCGCATGCTCTGCCGCTGGGTCAGGCAGAGCGTCAGGAAGGCATACCCCAATCCCACCAGCCCGAGCACCCGCCGGGGCGGGCGCATCCAGAGCAAGGGGGGGAGGAACAGGAGGAACGCCGGGCCGAACTGGTGCGAGAAGCTGTCGAACCGGCCGGGCTGGAGCGTCAAAGGGCCGAGCGCGGTGAGCAGGTTCCCGAGGGTCACCGCCATCGGCCGCTTGATCGGGTCGAGCACCTCGTCGATCCCCGAGCCGCCGAAGACCTGGCGGAAGAACGGGTAGACGGGATTTCCCGTATGAACATACGCCCGGACGTACCACCCGCCCCCGACCACGAGCGCGGCCAGGCCGAACGCGGCCGCATCCCGGGCCCGGAGCTTCCACCCCTCGCGCCCGAGCACCAGGCATCCCAGGCCGAGCAGGCCGGACAGGACCAAGGCCGGGTACTTGACGCCGATCGCCAACCCGGCCAGGCTCCCCGCCAGGGCCGCCGAAGCGGCCGAGGGGCGATCGAGCCAGCGGCTCCAGGCGACGATCGCCGCGTTGCCGAACGCCGCCAGCGCCACGTCGTTGAGCGGCGCCCCCATCCCGTTCGAGATCGCCGGCACCAGCAGGGCGACCGCCCCCGCCCACCGGGCCCGGTCGCCCAGGCTCGGCCGTGCCAGCGCCGCCACGTTCGCCGCGAAGGCGACCCCCAGCAACCACTGGACCAGGCGGCAGGCTACCGGCCCCCGCAACGCCAGGGCCGAGGCGTAGAGCATCTCCGTCGTCAAAGGGTAGATCGTCTCGTGCAGGTCCGGCTCGAACGTCGCCGAGTGCCCGAGCAGGAACACCTTGGGCACCTGGAGGTGGTAGCAGAGGGCGTCGCCGTCCGTCACCGGGGCCAGGGCCGTCAACAGCGCCCCGACCAGGGCCACCGCCAGGGGGAGGTCGAAGGCCCACCCCACCCCCCGGCCCGGCCGGATCGCCCGCAAGGCCGCGACCGTCCCCGACCAGCCCGGACGCCCCCCGAAGGCCAGGGCCGACGCCAGGACCAGGGCCACCCCGGGCGGTCCCAGCGCCCCGGCCTCCCCCAGCCCGAGCATCGCCAAGGCCAGGCCCCCCAGCCCGAGCGGGACCGCCAGGGCCCAGGCGTCGGCCGGATGCTCCGGGGTCAGCCCCAGCCCCCGGAGCAGCCGGAAGCCGCACCCGGCCGACGCGACCGCCAGCACGATCAGGAATCCCAGGTCGAGCGGCATCCTTGCCCACCTCCGATGGCCCGATCAGCGAGCGAGGCCGACGAACAGGCCGTTGGGCCTGATCTTCACGCGGCCCCTCTGGAAATCGAACGAGGCGTGAAAGTGGCGAAAAAAGCCGGCTTGCCCGAGGTAGACGTCCTTCGGCCCGTCGAGGACAGAGCCGTCGCGGTCCGCCATGAAGGCGACCCGAGCGGCCCAGACGTAAGATTTCGGCGACTGCCTCAGTTCCATCGTCACCTCGCCGTAATAGCCGACCGTCGGGCCGCCGACGCCGCGGAATAGGACTGGTTGACTCCGATCGAGCGTGACGCCGAGCCTCTGGGCCTCGGAAAGGGGGATCGCGGTATCGTCGGCCCCGGTGTCGAGCAAGCCAAGATACGGCCGCCGCCTGCCCTCGAAGGCCCCGACCCAGATCGGAATTTTCGGCCGAAAGATGACACGAGACGGATGGGCCGGCGTCGGCTCGACGGCCTCGTCGCGGAAGGGGTAGATCAAGGCTGATGCCGCCCGGTGTGGCGCTGGAGGATCGGCTCGGGCTCGCCGGCTTGATTGGCGAGTTCGACGGCCTCGTCGCTGGTCAGGGCCGAGGCGACGATCCGCATCCCGTCGGCCGACCAGGCGACCCAGCGGCCGATCAGAGACAGTGGGAGGACCTCCTGCATGGGGTTGGCCCGCGAGCCGTCGAGGGCGGTCGACGCCGCATCGCGCTCAATCTTGGGCTCGGCCTGGTTCATCCGGATCGCCTCCCTCTTAGGTGGATGTCGCACTCTCTCGAATTGTACGACCGAAACCGGGCCGGCAACAGGCCGCCCCAGGCGTGGCCCCGGGCCCACAGGTAAAGGGCGGGGGCGAGCCAGGCCGCCAGGATCGAGCAGCGGGCGAGCAGGTCGGCCCGGTGCCCGGCGATCCCCAGGGGCAGGTGGGCGGCGAGCAGGGTCCCGACGGCGAACCCGGCCAGGATGCGGAACAACCGGACCTGATGCGACCGCCAGGCGGCCCAGCCCAAGGCGGGGACGAAGGCGGCGATCCCGGTCAGGGCGGCGACGGCGGCGTAGCCGATCGTCATGCCCCCGGCTACGCCGACGATGCCCCCGCGGTCGGCCCCGATCGCGCCGGCGACCGCGGCGATGGCCAGGCCGGCCAGGGTGGCCAGGGCCAGCCGGTAGGGCCGGCCGACGGCGATGAGCATCTGGCGGGCGGGCCAGGCCAGGCCGAGCAGGACCGTCCCCGGCAGCAGCGGGCGGATCGCCGGCAGGCCGTCGACGTAGCGGGGCATCAGGGCCCCGAGGAAGTCGGGGGCCAGCAGGTAGGCCACCGCCGCCCCGGCGGCCAGGAGCGGCCCTTGGGCCTCGGTCGCCGCCATCGCCTGGCGGGCGACGGCGGCGAGGTCGCGGGTCCGGCCCAGGGTGGTCTGGAAGTAGGTGTAGAGGACCGCCACGATCCGGCCGGCCAGGTCGAGGCCCCAACTCGTGCCCATCAGGGCGACCGTGTACAGGCCCGCGGCGCGGTCGCCGTCGGGGACCCGCCAGAGGATCAGCACGCGGTCGAGGTTCATCACCGCCGCCAGGGCCGCCGTGTTGGCCAGGATCGGCAGGCCGACGACCATCAGGCGAGCCGCCTCGGGCACGTCCCAGGCCCAACCGAAGCGGAGCGGGTGTCGGAGCCGGAGGTAGGCGATCTTCGCCCCGAGGATCACGCCCACCGCCGCCAGAAGGCCCCAGAACCCCGCCAGGCCGATCCCCAGCCCCACCGAGGCGATCGAGACGACCGCCTCGAAGATGTCGAGCCGGGTGGTCAGGGCGAACTCGCGGTGGGCCCGGAGCACGGCGATCAGGAAGCTTTCATACCGCTTGAGCAGGGCCAGGGCCGCGATCGCCACCAGGCCCCAGGTCCACTCGGCGGCCAGGGGGTCGGCCGCGACGATCGGGCCTCGGAGGTACGCCCAGGCCAGGAGGGCCAGGGCGTAGGCCAGGCAGGTGACGGTGTTGGCGGTGTGGGCGACGTCGGCCAGGTGCTTCGCCTCGGCCTCACGCCCCTGGGCCCGGAGGATCGGGATCTCCTGGACCGCGCCGAGGCCGACGCCGAGGCTGGAGCGGTTGGTGTGGTCGAGGTAGAGTCGCAGGCCCGTGTAGACCCCGAGCTGGGCCGGGTCGAGCCCCCAGCGGAGCATCAGGGCCGTGACCGTGCCCAGGGCCCGCTCGACCTGACCGCCGAGGGTGACGATCACGCTGTCGAGGACCGCCCGCCGGCCTTCGGCGGGCGGAGGCGGGGTCGGGTGCTCGGGCGCGAGGTCGGGGCGGGCCCGGGGGATCAGCGTCGCCACAGCTCGGCCACGCAGAACTGCGAGTCGTAGGGGGCGCTGGGGATCGGGCCGACCTCGGCCAGGGGAATGGCCCGATCGAGGTACCAGGCGGCGGTGTCGTAGCCGTAGCGGTTGTAGGTGACGTCGACGTCCTCATTGTGCGCGGCGAAGCGGGCGGCGACCCGGACGACCTCGCGGCGGATCGCTTCGGCGATCGGCGGGGCGTTGTGGAGGATCACCGCCGAGGTGATGACCATGTCGAACGACCCGTCAGGGAAGGGGAGCCGGGCCCCCGAGGCCAGGGCGAGGTCGACGCCTTCGACCCCTTCGAGGTACCCCCGGGCCATCCCGAGCTGGCTCGGGCTGAAGTCGACGCCGGTGATCGGGGCGTCGGTGGTCGCCCGGATCGCCCGGATCAGCTTGCCGTAGCCGCAGCCGATTTCGAGGATCGAGGTCGGCCGGTAGCGGGCGATCCGCCGGGCGACCCACCCGGCCCGCTGGGTCCGGTGCTCCTGCCCTTCCTGCTCGCGGAAGTAGTCGTGGCCGCCGCGGAGGGTCCAGTATTCGCGAGGGTCGGCGTAGACCAGCCGCCGCTTCATCCCGGGCCATCGGCCCAGGGCCCGGCGCATCGCCTTGTGCCAGGCGTACTTCGCCCCCCGAAGCCGCCAGGCCCGCCAGGCCCGGACGACCAACGGCGGGATCTCGGCTTGCTGCGAGTCCACGGTGCGGCCCCCCTTCCGTCCATGATGGGCGACGCCTTCGAGTTGGGATCGGCCGGGAGTGTAAAGGGCCCGCCCCCGACGGTCAAGGCGGGCTTGGGTCCCGCCCCCGGTTCGGTTTGCGGGGGGCTCGTCGGCGTTTTATAATGGGAGTGTGGCCCACCGGAGAGGGTTCGGGGCGGGCCGAGAGGGGGGGAGGTCAGGCGATGGCGATGGGTCCCGGCTCGAATCGGTCTCGGGTGGCCGACCTCGCGTTCCAGGTCTTCGATCGGGCGATCCACCCCGACTGGTTCGGCGTCCGCGCCCATCGCCGGGTCGCCGCCGACGGCTGGCAGGCCGACATCCGGATCGTCGACGGCGGCCACGCGATCACCTGGCGGTCGGGCGTGGTCCGCCTGACCGAGGTCCTCACCGGACCGCCGACGGCCCTGCCCGGAGACGGCCGGATCTTCCACTCGCCGATCCGCCACGAGCGGGCGACGACCCTCCGCCCGGCGCGCGGGGTCGAGTACCAGGCCTGCCTGGAGGTCGAGCGCGTCGACGCCGAGGTGTTCGCCCACCTCTGCGACGAGATGGCCGTCGACGCCGCCCGCGACCGCCTCTTCCACCGCTCCGCCGGGTCGAACCGGATGGCCCCCGCGGCGATCAGCCACCTCGCCTTCGAGTCGAGGGTCGGCGGCCTGCTCGTCCACGCCTTCCACTCCTACCCCGACGAGCGGGCGATCGTCCGGACCCAGTCCCTCTTCGAGGCCCCGGTGGCGCTGCCGGCCCCTCGGTGATCGAGGGGACGCCGGGGCACCCTCCGGGCGGCCAGGGCTACCGGACGGTGATGATCGCGGTGACCGGCTTGCCGTCCACGGTCGCGGTCAACTCGCCGGAGGGGTCGACGGCCGCCGCAATCGGGGGGCAGGCCAGCTCGCCGGCCTTGGCGGGGTCGGCGTCGCCGGTCGGCTTGAATTCCAGGGCGGAGGCCCCTCGCCCCCTCGGCAGGAGCTTGGCCGAGGTCGGCGCCGGGGAGATCGGCTTGAATTGGGCGTCGCAAAAGTAGAGCAGCAACTTCGACCCCTCGGGCTTGCCCGAGCCATCCTGGACGACTTCGACGCTGTTCCGGCCGTCGGAGAGCTTGTGGAGCGAGCCGCCGTGGGGGGCCTGGGGGGTCGGCGCCGGCTGCTGCCGCGTGCAGCCGGTCAGCGCCAGGGCGAGGGCGAGGGCCGCCCGGCGGGCCGTCGTCATGGTCGGGGGCTCCGGTTCGAGGGGCGAGGGCCGATCGAACGGGGCCGGCCTTCGGGCGCCGGCCCCGTCCGGGTTCGATCGCGGGTTGGTCCGATGCTCGGCGGCGTCAGAGCGAATCGGCGCTGACGACCTCGCCGCCGCTGCGGGTCGAGAGGGCCTGCCAGATGCCGATGGTGGCGCCCGCGTTGATCGTGTAGACATAGTTGGCGTAGGTCACGCCATTGGGCAAGAAGGCCCCATTGAGCGCGGGCGCCGGGTTGGTCGAATAGCTCCACGAGTTGACCGTGTTCTTGAGGAACCGGACCGAGCCGTCGCAGAGCGCCACGTTCACGCCGCCGGGGTGCTGGCTGGACATGGTGGCCGGGTAGTCATATGAGGTGCTGCCGGCGCCGGCACCGCTACCGCCGAGGCCGACGTTGGGCGGGTAGAAGGTGTTGACCATCGTGTCGTAGTACCGGCCCGAGTTCCAGCAGCCGTCGCCGATCGCATAGCCCTGGTCATAAACGAACAGGTTCCCCTTGCTCTTCTCGCCGAAGAGCAGGGTGTTGCTGGTGCCGTCGGTGATCGCCGAGATCTTGATGCTGCTGTCGTCGAAGATCACGCCGTTGAGCTGGTTGAACTCGGCCGAATTGTTGTACGACTGCTGGTAGTAGACCGGCCAGGTCCCCTGGTTGCCGCCGTAGCTGGTGAACGCGGCGAGGTAGACGCTGTCCGGCGGCTGGTCGGGCGAGTTGTTGACGCCGAAGTTCCAGCCGGGCGTCGTCCCCTTGGGCGAGCTGGCGTTGCGGAGCGGGACCGGGTCGTTCTTGATGTCGCTGGGGCAGTTCAGGGCCGACAGCCGGACCCCGTAGAGCGTCACGTTCTGCCAACTGCCGTAATTCCAGTTGAAGTTGACCGCGTTGTACGCCGCCGACTGCTCGGTGAACGGCAGCATCCGCACGAAGCAACTGAAATTCTGCGCGAAGTGCCATGCGAGGTTGGGCGAACCATTCTTGGCCATGAGGCAGTCGGGCGTCGAGCAGCTGTACGAGCCGCCGGGGAAGCAGCCGTTGGTGCTCTCATAGTTGTTCGCCGCCAGGGCGAGCTGCTTGAGGTTGTTGACGCACTGGGTGCGCCGTGCGGCCTCGCGGGCCGCCTGGACCGCGGGCAGGAGCAAGGCGATGAGGACGGCGATGATGGCGATGACCACCAGCAGCTCGATCAGCGTGAAGCCGCGACGCCTGGGGGGGAACATAGGATGATGCATGGGAGGATCGACCTCGGTTCCGGGCGACGGGCCACGCGCGCGGCCGTGGGCTCGCGACGCCGACGCCGCACCCACATCCATCGCCCATTGGGGAGGTCGATTATAGGCCCGCTTGGTGATGGTCGGATGATGATCCGAGAATTATTGCCGAGGATTTCGTGAATTTTCGGCGAGGCTTGTGTCACCACCCCGGGGCCGGACTGGGGCTCAGCGGATCGCGATTGGGACGGAGACTTCCTTGCCCTCGATCGTCGCGGTCAGGGTGCCGGTCACCTCGCCGACGTCGGGCAGGGGGGGCGTGATCAACGAGCCGTCGGGGCCGGCGCCGAGGTCGACCGGCGGGGTCGACTTCCCTCCCAGCTTCAGGCGGGCCGCGGTCGGGGGCGATCCCATCGCCTGGCGATTCGGGCCGAGAAAGTAGATGACCACCTGGACCTGCCCCTCCTTGTCCGGGTCGGCCTGCTTCGCGACCTCGACGAACCCCTTGTCCTCGGGCAGGGTGACGAGGGTGCCGTTGTGCGGCGTCTTCGAGGCGGTGGGGGTCAGGTCGGCGCAGCCGGCCAGCAGGGCCAGGAGCAGCGCGCCGGTCGAGGGGAGCTTTCGCATGGGCCTCGTTCGGGGGGGTCGGTGGGGCGGGACGGGCGCGGGCGGAACGGCACGGAGCCGGCCCGCCCGCGATTTCCGGGAATCGGTCCGGGCTCAGTACGAGTCGGCGCTGACGACCTCGCCGCCGGCCCGGGTCGCCAGCTTCTGGTAGACGCCGAGGTCCGCCGTCCCGCTGGCCAGGTAGGAACCGCTCTTGGTATATACCCCAGACTTGGGGACCGTGGTGAAGGTCGAGCCGTCGGGCATCGAGTCGCCGTAGCTGTCGGCGTTGCCGCCGGCGAACGACCAGGAGTTGATCGTGTTCTTGAGGAACCGGACCGAGCCGTCGCAGAAGGCGAAGTTGGCCCCGCCGGGGTGGTAGCTGCCGGCGGACGTCGGGTCATAGTAGGTGGCGTTCTTGATCGCCGCGCCGTTGCCGTTGCCCAGGTTCATCGGGTAGAGCGTGGCGAAGAGCGTGTCGTACCACCGGGCCGAGTTCCAGCTCCCGTCGGAGACCGCGTAGGCCGGGTCGACCTTGAAGAGGATGCCCCGCGAGTGCTCGCCGAAGACCATCGTGTTGCTGGTGCCGTCGGTGATGCTGGCGATCGGGACCGCGCTGTCGTTGTAGATCACGCCGTTGAAGTTCGCCAGGATCGACGGCGACATCAGGTTGGAGAAGCCGAAGGTGAACGTCCCGGCGTTGCCCGCGTAGCTGGTGAAGGCCTGCGTCCAGTTGCCGGGCGGCAGCGGGTAGATCAGATTGAAGCTCCAGCCCGGGCTGGTGCCGGAGGGCGCGCTCTGGGTGGCGGGCAGCGGGATCGAGGCGTTCTGCGGGTCGCTGGGGCAAATCAGCGAGTTGACCTGGACGCCGTTGATCGTGATGTTCTCGGGCGAGGACGAGGTGAGGTTGAAGTTGGTCGCGTTGTACATCGCCGACTGCTCGAAGAACGGCAGCATCCGCACGAAGCAGCTGAAGTTCTCCGGGTAGCTGCCGTAGTGGGGCGGGTTGTAGGTCGTGCCCGAGTACGAGCCGCCGGGGAACGAGCCGTTGATGTCGTGGTAGTTCGAGGCCGCCAGGGCGAGTTGCTTCATGTTGTTGACGCACTGGGTGCGCCGGGCGGCCTCGCGGGCCGACTGCACCGCGGGCAGGAGCAGGGCGATCAGCACGGCGATGATGGCGATGACCACCAGCAGTTCGATCAGCGTGAAGCCGCGGCGTCGCGACGGGGAGGACACGGTGAACATTGCAGGATCTGCCTTTGGGGATGGAGATCAGCCCGCGCGGCCCGAGGGCTTGCGACAACGATGCCGCCCGCCCGCTTCGCCTCGCCGGGATGGCGGACTGATTCTAAATGCCAACCAAGGGTGAACGAAAGACAAGGAGCGAAGATTTAATGAATATTGAATGAAGATTGTGGCGGCCCCTTCACGCAATCGCCATGACCCCGCGATCCGGGACGACCCCGACGGCCGACCGCGGCGTGGTCATCGTCCGGCCTCGGGCTGCGGTCGCCCCGCCGGGGCCGCCGGCTCCGGGTCGCGCGATTGCGAGGGTCGCGGGCGGAATCCGGGCGAATCGGGCCGGCTTTCCGGTGGGTCCGCGGGGGCCCCGGGGTCGATACCTCGACCCTGGGCCGGCCCCTTGGGCGGGCCGGGCGAGATCGGGGGCGTGATCTTCCGTCAACCGATCATGCGTCGACCACTGATCTTGGGGCCACCGGTCTTGCGTGCGTCCCGGCCGGGCCGGCGTCGGGCGGAGGGGGGCGGGGTCCGAGAAAAATCGAAAAACCCTCGGGGCACGCGGCGGGACCTAAGTGGAGATCGGGCCAAGCGCCCGTGCTGCCATCGTGGCGTCGCCGGCCCTCGGGCCGGGCCCCGGGCGGCCAAATTTCGATTGGCGAGCCCGGCCCCCCCCGTTACTTTCGTTCCGTCCCGGCGAGTGAAGGGGGAACCCTCCGGCGAGCGTCGGGACCCCGCGATTTGTAGGAGCCGTTCCAAGATGCCGTCAACGACCCGCCTCGACCGTGTCCGAGGGTGCTTGCTCGGGATGGCGATCGGCGATGCCCTGGGGGGCCCGCTCGAAGGGCTCGGGGCGCAGCAGATCCGGGCGCACTATCAGCAGGTGACGGACTACGTCGACGGGGCCAGGGCCTGGAAGAAGAAGCCGTATCGCTGGCGGATGCCGGGCCTGTACACCGACGACACCCAGCAGGCCCTTGCGATCTGCGACGTGTTGCTCGCCCTCGGCCGGGTCGACGCCGACCGACTGGCGGCGATCTACCTGGAGATGGCCACGCCCGAGGGGGGCTACGCCGGGGCCCATCGCGGGGTCGGCCGGAGCTTCCGCCAGGTCCTGGCCGACCTCAGGCGAGGGGTCTCCCCCCTGGCGACCGGGCAGGGCTCGGCCGGCATCGGCGCGGCGATGCGGATCGCGCCGCTGGGCCTGTACTTCGGCGACGACCTCGACGCGATGCACGAGGGGGTGATGGCGGCCAGCCTGATGACCCACCGCGACGTCCGGAGCCTGGCCGGGGCCCACGCCGTGGCCCACGCGGTCCGCAGGCTCGCCGACGGCACCGGGCGCGACCCCAGCTTCCTCTTCCGCGTGGCCGCCGACGTGGCCCGGGCCGAGGAGCGGATCGCCCTGGAGTGCCCCGACTCGGTCGCCTCGATCGGGGCCCACGGCCGGAGCCTCTCGCAGGCCATCGCCCGGGCCGAGGGGCTGCTCGACGCCCCCCGGGACCAGGCCCTCGCGGCGCTCGCCGAGGAGGCCAACCGCCACGGCGCTGAGCCCGCCTGCAAGCGGGCCACGATGGGCTTCCCCCCCGCCTGCATCCCCGCCTGCCTCTACCTCCTGTTGACCACCGAGAGCTTCGAGGACGCCCTGATCGAGGTCGTCAACCTCGGCGGCGACGCCGACACCACCGGCGCCATCCTCGGGGCCCTCGCCGGCGCCCACTTCGGGGCCGGGGCCATCCCCGCCCGCTGGCTCGCCGGCCTCCAGAACCGCGAAGGGGTCGAGAACCGCGCCATCGCCCTGCACCACCGCTCGGCCGAAGGACTGGAGATCCCCGACCTCATCTCCACCGAGCAGGCCCTCAGCGCCCGCGAGGCCGCCTGCCGGGCCCACCTCCTGATGGCCCACTCCCCCAACGCCAACGGCGGCGACCTCGGCGCCAACCGCCGGGTCTGACCCGCCGCTCCGGGGGCGGCGGGATGAGGCGTCAAAGCGTCGGCATCGGCACCGACCTTTTCGCGACGCTACCGATCCGATAGGATGGGAGGTCGAAGGCATGCCGGCCCCCGGCGCGGGGCGAGCCGGCCTCGCCCAGGGAGGCGACCGAGTGGGCGACCTGCACGTCTCTTACGACCGGATCAAGCGCCAGCTCGGCGAGGCCGAGGGCTACCTGATGCTCAACCTCCCCGCCAAGGCCCTGGAGATCCTCGAAGGCCGGGCCGACTGGGCGACCATGCAGTTCGAGGCCGCCTTCCTCACCGGCGAGGCCCTCCGGACCGTCGGCCGCTACCGAGACGCCCTCAAGCCGCTCGAGGTCGCCGCCGGGCTCAGGCCGGGCGATATCCGCGTGGCCATCGCCCTGGGCTGGTGCTACAAGCGGACCCACCGGCTGGCCCAGGCGATCGACGCCCTGGGCCGGGCCGTCGCCCACAACCCCGAAGAGGCGCTGCTCCACTTCAACCTGTCGTGCTACTGGTGCCTGGCCGGCAACCCCACCAAGGCCCTCGACGAATTGGCCGCCGCCCTCGACCTCGACCCCGACCTCCGCTCCCGGATCTCCTCGGAGCCCGACTTCGACTCGATCCGAGGGAACCCCGACTTCGACCGCCTGACCACCGTCGGCCCCTCGCCCTTGGCCTGACCTGACCGGTCGACCTGCCCCCTCGGACCGACCCACCATGACCGGCATCGCCGACCTGATCGAGCGGGCCCCAACCCCCGAGGCGGCCGAGGCGATCCGCAAGCTCGAAGCGGGCGAGCCCCTCGGCAAAGCGAACCCGCTCGACCTGATCGCGGCGATCGCCCGCGTCGGCCTCGGGCCCGAAGGCTCCGAAGGCCCCCCGCTCGTCCAGGCCCCCTCCGCCCGTCCCGGTCTCGCCCGCGCCATCACCGAACCCGCCCTGGCCACGCTCTTCCCCGAAGCCTCGCGCCCCGCACGCCTGGCCCTGGCCGCGGCCCTGCTCCAGGTCCTCGACGCCTGGGACGCCAGCCACCACGCCGCCCAGGAGGCCGACGACCTCGGCGAGCGCGCGTCGGCCGCCTACTGGCACGGGATCGCCCACCGCCGAGAGCCCGACCCCGGCAACGCCCTCTACTGGGCCCGGAGGGTCGGCCCGAACCATCCCGCCTTCCCCGCCATCAACCGGGCCGCCCGTCCCCTCCTCGAAGCCTCCGGCGACGAGGCCCTGGCCGACCGCCTCGCCCCGGGCGCCGGCTGGTCCCCCGCCGCCATGATCGACCTCTGCACCCGGGCCCGCCCCGGCACCCCCCTCGCCACCCTGGCCCGCCGCCTCCAGCGTCTGGAGATGATCGCCCTCCTGGACGCGACCCTCGCCCCCCTGGGCCCCACCCCTCAAGGCTGATCGAAGTCGCCATCTTTCGAAGTTGGCAACACCGCCTCGCCGCCCGCTCGCGTGATGAGCGCCTGCCAGACCCCGGGCACCGGCAGCTTGCCGAGCCCGTCGCCGACATCGACTGCCCCGACCGGCCGCGCCGAGGCCGGGGCGACGGGCCAGGAGCCGATGGTTTCCTTGACGAACCGGACGCTCCCGTCGCCCATCAGCACTTTGACACCGCCCGGGTGGAGCGAGGAGACCGAAGCCAGCCTGGTAGCGGGCTGCCCATTGTCGCCCGCCGGATAGTTCAAGGCCGCGTTGGGCGGTTCGGTGCCGAACAGGAGGGTGGACGCCCCGAGCGAACTGGCCCAGCGACCGACGGGGATGGCCCTCCCCCGGTTGATGTAGCTCAAGGCCCGCTCACTGGCCAGGACCGTGTGCGAGAGTCCGTCGGTGAAGTCGGCCGGCTTGATCACCTGCCGATCGTTGAACGAGCCGTTGACCTGGCCGAGGGGGTCGAAACTGGGGTCGGCCCGGGCTTCCCAGGCATAAGCCACGGTGCCATATAAGAACCCGTAGCTGGTCAGGGCTGAGGGTGGCCGGGCCCCCGACGCGCCGGGATTGGCCGAGCCCTGGCCCGGCCCGCTTTCACCGAGCCCCGAAGGGTCCCAGTCGCTCGGGCAGTGCAGAGTTCCCGGCCTGACCTGCGAGATCGTCAGGTTAGCCGCCGCGGTCGGGGGGACCGAGAAGTTGTACCCGTTGTAAAGATCCACCCCATCCATGAACGGCAGGACGCTCACGAACACGCTGGGCCCGAACGAGGAGTCGTCCCCGGCGATCAGCCGGGAGGGCCGGCCGGCGGGGTATTGCTGATGAGCGTTGGCATACTGGGCGACCGCCAGCCCGATCTGGCGCAATTGACTCGAGCACTGCATCGGCCTCGAATACCTACAACGGGTCTGCTGTAGGGCCGGGAGCAATAGGCCCAGCAGCAGCGCGATGATCGCGATGAGGACCATCAGCTCGATCAGGGTGATGCCGGCCCGAGGCCGGCGGGCCAGGGGCGCCCCGCCGGCCGGGCCGAGCCCGGTCGTCATCGGCGATCCCCCCTCGCCGGGGCGTCGGCCCCGACGGCGTCGAAGGGGTGCGGGACGGCCTCGACGGGGCTGTTGTCGTGGACGAGGGCCCCGAGCTTGCCGACGAAGTAGGACCGGCCCTCGGCGACTTCGAAGTTGAAGACCGGCTGGACCCGGCCCGGCTCGACCGAGGTCACCGTCGCCACCCCGCCGAGGGTCCGGACCACGTCGCCGGCCCGGAGGTCGCGGGCCATCGCCCAGCCCTTGCCCGCTTTCCAGAACCGGTGGATGCCGGTGGCGGTGACCGCCTCGCCGCCGAGGTCGACCCGGTACGTCTGGTTGGGCGGGTTGTGGAAGACCGCCACGACCGGCTGATAGCTCAAGGCCCCGCCCCGGGTGTCCTGGACCAAGACCAGGTCGCCCGGGCGGATCGATTCGATCGCCCGATCGCCCTCGATCGTCCGGATCGGGGTGCCACCGGCGAAGCAGGACGGGTGGACGACGAAGCCGATGGTTTGACCCGTGAGCAGCCCGAGGGGTGCCGTGGGTGTATAGCCGAGCGGCACTTCCTCGAAAAGAGTCGGCTTGGCCGAGTTCGGGTCGTCCGTGACGGCGAGGCCGTTGTCGAATCCCATCCGCTCGCTCCACCAACGCCCCCAGGCCACGGCATCTTCGCCGATGTCGGCGCCGGTGACGGCCTTCAAGGCGACGAGGATCGGCTCATTGGACCGGCGGATCTCGGCGTTGCTTCGATCGATCGAGGCGGCATCTCTGGCCAGTTGCCGCTTGGCCACTTCGGCCGAAAGCTGGACCTCGCGAGCCATCTCGCCCACCTGGATCTGGAGTTGTCGCTCGACAAGAGGGTGGTAATTACCGCTTGGAGTCTCATAGATAATGTTGTTGAATGGGCCGGGCACGACGTTGGATAACGCCGATTGCAGGACCGAAAAGTCGCCCCCCATCCCCCTCAGTGACGGAAGACGCTCAAGTTGTTGAGAAGCCTGAACGGCCTGCTGGTGGTTGAGGGCTTTGGCCCGATTGAAGTCGCCCGGCGATATCCTGATCTCTCTGTGCTCGACCGCACCTAAATTCAAAGTGACCACGGGCAGGCCGTTGGCGTCGGTGCTCCACGCTCCCCAGGCGAGGTTCGGCAGGTTGGGCATCGGCGGCGGGGCGTAGGTCCGGCGGACATCGGCCTTCTCGCCCTCGACGTAGAGGACTCCGGGGGAGCCGGGGCCGCCGACGGGCTTGACCTCGTAGCGGATCGGCTTGCGGATCAGGGCGATCCAGAGGCGGACGAAGTCGCGGGCGTCGCGCTGCTTGAGGGTCTCGACGGCGGAGCGGCGGACCTCGGCCGACCTGGCGAAGACGGCCAGGGCCGCCAGGGTCCGGGAGGCGGCCGGGCCTTCGATCTGGCCGAGCAGCCGGACCGCTCGGGCCTGGTCGGCCGGGCGGTCGGTGACGAAGGCCCGGGCGATCGAGGGGACGGCCCGGGGGTCGGTGATGGCCCCGAGGGCCGCCTCGGCCTCGGCGTGCTTCGAGGGCTGGTCGAGCATCGCCTTCGCGCGGTCGAGGGCCACCTTCCACTGCCGGTCGGCGAGCTTCTGGGCCTCGGCCTCGGCCTTCTCGGCGGCGAGCTGGGCGTCGGTCGCCCAGCGCTTCTCGTGCTTCCGGTAGCCCAGCCGCTTCCAGGCCAGCTCGCGCGAGGGGTCGAGCCGGACGGCGGCGGTGAGGTGGGCCCGGGCCTGGTCCTTCAGCCCGCGCTCCTCGGCCCAGAGGCCCAGGGCCATCTGGCCGTCGGCGGTGTAGGCGGTGCGGAGCCGCTTCGCGTCGTACTCGGCGAGCAGCGCCGCCCGGGCCGGGTCGGCCTTGAGCGACTCGGCGACGGCCTCCGGCCTCCGCCAGCGGCCGTCGAAGGCGACCAGGCCCATCAGGGCCCGGGCCGGGGCGTGGCCGGGGTCGGCCAGCACGGCCAGGGCGAGGTGCTTGAGCCGCTCGACGTCCAGGCCGTGGGCCTCGCACCAGAGCGCCAGGCGGACCTGGTCGTCGGGCGAGCGGCCCGCGTGCGAGCGGGCCTCCCGGTACGCCGCCTGGGCGTCGGGGGTCGGGCCGGCCTGGGCCGGGCCGGAGACGGCAAGCAATCCCGCAATCGCCAACGCGAGGGGCATCGGGGCATCCTCCGAGATTCCAAGAGGAGAAACTCGTCGATCCGAATCATAGACTCCATGCAACCAACCCTCAAGCGGAAACTTCGGAAAGATTTGGCCACGGGCGGGCGACGGCCGGCCTTCGCTTAAGATGGGAGGGTCGAACCATCCACCGTAGAAGGAGAGGAGGCGCATCATGGCGAGCGGCCCGTCGCTGACGTTGCTGGGGCAGAGGGAGGTCGAGGCGAAGGTGGTCGGCCCCCTGATCCGGGGGTTCATCGAGGCGATGGGCCGGGACGAGGCGCTCGGGGTGGTCCGCCGGGTGATCGAGGGGCTGGCCAGGGAAGGGGGGGCCGACCTGGCCGCGCGGGTCGGCGAGGCCACCCTCGAAGGGTTCGCGCGCGGCCTGGACCGCTGGACCGAGGGCGGGGCGCTGGAGATCGAGATCCGCGAGCAGACCGCCGACCGGCTCTCCTTCGACGTCGTCCGCTGCAAGTACGCCGAGATGTACCGGGCCCTCGGCCTGGCCGACCTCGGCGGCAGCCTGTCCTGCCTCCGCGACTTCGCCCTGATCGAAGGGTTCAACCCCGAGATCACCCTCGAACGGACCCAGACGATCATGGAGGGGGCCAGCCACTGCGACTTCCGCTTCCGGGCCAAGCCCACGCAGGCCCCGGAAAGCGGCGGAGGCCCCCGTTGAGGGTGGGGTCGTGCCGATTTTCCGGGCGAAAGGCTCAAGCCCGCGGCCGACCTTGCCGATCCTGGGGGTGATGACGGTCGACCCTTCGAACCGGTCGGCCCTTCGCGCACCGCCTCCGTTCCAAGGAAGGACGACACGACATGGCGAGCCCCGCCCGAGACCGAAACCGGAGCCAGGCCAGGACCAAGGGTCAGGGCCAGGCCCGGGCCGACCTCTTCGGCACGAGCCGCTGGAGCTACCCCGGCACCCTGGCGATGCTGGCCGTGGCCCTGGCCTTCCCGATCGCCCTGATGGTGTTCAACCCGACCCTGATGTTCGAGCGGGGCTGGGAGCAGTACGTCGGCTCGGCCATCTACTTCTGGGCCGTGATCACCCTGGCCCGCGAGCTGCTCCGGCTCTGGAAGAACGAGGGGGCCTTCGCCGAGGCCTCGACCTGGCTCGACGCCGCATCGGGCGAGGCGGGCGGCGGCTCGAAGCTGGTCAAGGACGGGGCGATCGCCGAGGGGGATGCCCGGGTCCTGCCGTCCCGGGTCCGCCAGCTAGCGATCTTCGCCGCCGAGAGCAAGTCGGCGTCGGTCGGGCAGCTCATGGAGGTCAACCGCGAAGGGTCGGGCCTCGACCAGGAGCACGCGGCGGGCCGGTTCACCCTGCCGAAGTACATCCTCTACCTCCTGCCGGTGATCGGCTTCATCGGCACGGTGGAGGGGATCTCGAAGGCCCTGATGAACATCAGTTTGGTCCTGCCCATGGTCAAGGACCTCGACGGGTTCATGAACAACCTGACGAGCGTGACCTCGGCCCTGCAGGTCGCCTTCGACAGCACCCTGCTCGCCCTGTTCCTGAGCGCCGCGCTGATGCTGGTGCTGACGCTGGTCTACCGCCGGTCCGAGGACCTCCTCGGCCGGGTCGACCGCTGGGTCGTCGAGCGAGCTTTACCCAGGGTCGGGGCCGGCGCCGAGCACCCCCTGGCCGCCGGGGTGTCCGAGGCCCTGGCCCCGCACCTGGAGGCGATGCGCCGCGACATGGTCGCCGCGCTCGAGCCCGCCACCCGGGCCCTGCAAGACCTCGCCGCCCGGATGGGCGACGGCCTCGGCCCGCACGTCGACCGCTTCGCCACCTCGGTCGACCGCCTGCCCGACGCCCTCTCCGGCCTCCACGAAGGGGCCCGGGCGATCGGCCGGCTCGGCGACGACCTCGCCCACCTCGGCGGCCTCGACGAAGGCGTCCGCCGAGGGGTCGGCATCCTCGGCCGGATCGAGGCCGGCATGGCCAACGTCGAGCCCACCGCCCAGCCCCTCGAAGAGATCAAGCGCGGCGTCGACCGCACCTGCCTCGCCATCGAGAACCTGTCCCAGTCCTGGTCCACCTCCTTCGAACGCTCCAGCCGGGCCAGCCAGGAGCAGCTCGGCAAGACCCTCCACAGCCTCAAGGACGCCCTCGACCTGCTCAACGTCAGCATGGAGCAGGGCAACGCCCTCTACCGGAGCATCGTCAAGCGGACCTTCAGCACCTATCCGGTCGTCTCGCAGGACCAGGACGCGGCCTGAGGATCGATCGGGAAGGGTCGAGGCTGTTCGAGTATCATGGGAATTCGGCACCCGATCCAGGAGCAGCCCATGACCACGATCACGATCGAAGACGCCCAGGCGAAGCTGCCGGAACTCATCGGTGCCCTGTCGAAGGGCGAGGAGATGGTCATCATCCAGGGAGAAAAGGTGGTTGCCCGGCTCGTGGGCGAACGGTCCGAGCCTCGGCAACGCCTGGCCCCGGGGTTCGCCAAGGGCATGATCTCGATCGTGTCCGACGACGATGATCACCTGAAAGATTTCGCCGAGTACATGCCTTGAATCCCCTCCTGGATACGCACGCGCTGATCTGGTATTCGCTCGACGCCCCTCAGCTCGGCGCGACCGCCAGCGCCTTGATCAAGGACCCCGACAACGAGATCAGGATCAGTCCGGCGTCGATCTGGGAGATCGCAATCAAGGTCAGCATTGGCAAGCTGGCCTTGCAACGATCCTACGAAGATTTCCTCGACCTTTGCCTGGGGCCTCATGGGTTCCGAGTCCTGCCCATCGAACCGGCCCACGTGAAGCGACTGGCTACGCTGCCCTTCCCGACTCGCCACAAGGACCCCTTCGACCGGCTCCTGATCGCGCAGGCGATCGTCGAAGGCATCCCGATCATCGGTGCCGATCCGGCCTTCGATCATCACCCGGTCCGTCGGATCTGGTAGGAGGTCGGATCGTGTTATCCGAGTGCAACATCGTCAAGAGGACCTTCAGCACCTATCCGGTCGTCGCGCCGGTTACTGAGGCAACCCGGGGGACGAGGCCATGCGACGCGCCAGGATCGGGCTGCTGGCCTCGATGATCGGGCTCGGCTCGACCGGCTGCGCCTGGGACCCCTTGAAGACCGGAGCCCCGCACATCGACAAGGCCCTCGCGGCGATCCACGAGGCGGGCTATCCCGAGCAGGTTTACGAGGGCCGGTGGAAGTTCGACCCCAACGTCAGCGCGAAGTCGGGATCGGGCTATTACCGGGATGGCAGGTGAGGGCCACCGCCGCGGCACCCGTTGGGATGCCGAGGCGGCTTGAGGATCGACTGGGGACGGCCGGAGCCAACGGGTATCATGCAACGAGGTCAATCCCCGGGCAGGAGCACACCCATGACCACGGTCACCATCGAAGAAGCCCAGGCGAAGCTGCCCGAACTCCTCAGCGGACTCTCGCAGGGCGAGGAACTGGCCATCATCCAGGGAGATCAGGTGGTCGCCCGGATCGTGGGCGAACGGGCCGAGCCCGGGAACCGCCCGCGCCCCGGCTTCGCGAAGGGGATGCTGACGGTTATCGTCGAGGACAATGAGCATCGGGAGGACTTCGCCGAGGTGGGCCCGGACCGAGCCTCGATCGGTCCCGATGGAGGCGGACCGGCAGGCCCCACCTCGCCCGGCGAACTCCAACCTCGCCGGGCGGGGAGCGCGAAGGACAAGATCCTCTGGATCTCTCCCGACTTCGACGCGCCGCTCGAAGAATTCCGGGGGTACATGGAATGACCTTCCTGCTGGACACCCACACCTTGCTGTGGTTCTTGCAGGACGACCCGAAGCTCAGCCCGATGGCGCGAGGCTCGATCCAGGGCCCGACCCATCGCGTCCTGGTCAGCATCGTTTCTTGCTGGGAGCTGGCCATCAAGGCGAGACTGGGCAAGATGAACTTCTCCGAGCCCGTCGCCGCCCTCATCAAGCGCGAGTTGCCGGCCAACCGCCTCGAATTGCTCCCGATATCGCTCGAGCACGTCACGGCGGTCGAGCACCTGCCGCCGCACCACAAGGACCTTTTCGACCGGCTCCTGATCGCGCAGGCGATCGTCGAGGGCGTTGCGGTCGTCGGGGCCGATGCGGCCTTCGACGCCTACCCGGTCCGGCGGATCTGGTAGGGGTTCAGGCCGGGCCGGCGGCGAGGATCTCGGGGCCGGGGACCATCAGGCGCTCCATCTCTCGGGGCTCGAACTTGGTCAGGCCGCCGGCGTAGGTCCGGCCGTCGTCGGTGGAGATCCCGGTGGCGAGGAAGTCGACGAGGCGGTCGAGGACGGCGTCGGGCCAGGCTTGGCGGGGGTAGACCCCGTGGGCGATGTTGATGTGCCGGGCCCCGGCGCGGTTCCGGACGAACGCGGGGGGGCGGCGGGCCATGTAGGTCGCCAGGATCGGCGCGGGGGGGCGGAGGCCGACCGACCACCAGGCCCGGCGGTTGCTCGCGACGTAGCCCCGGTCGACGCCGAGCCCTCGGGCCTCGCCGAGGAACCGGTCGATCGCCTGGCGCTGGGGCGGGGCGAAGCGGTCGAGGTCGGCCGGCAGGTCGATCACCCTGCGCAGGGCCGACGGGTCGGCCAGGGAGCGGCCGGCCCGGAACAGCTCGGCGGCCCGGGTGATCGAGGGGTAGAGGACGCTCTCGGGCAGCCCCTCGCTGTGCCGCCCGGCGATCCAGACCTTGTTCGAGCCGGTCACCTGCCCCCGGTGGACCCGACACAGCTCGCCCAGCTCGACGAAGCCGGGCCGGCTCGCCCGGGCCGAGCCGGCCGTCCGGGTCAGGCGCGACCAGCGATCCTCGCCTTCGAGGACGGCCCGGGGGACCTCCTCGGTCCCGCGGGGGCGGCCGAGGTCGGCGATCGAGGCGGCTCGACCCAGGGCGATCGACGAGGGCCGGCCGCCGACGGCGAAGCAGGCGATCGCGGCGGTGCTGGCGGCGTCGGCGAAGGGCAGCGCGGCCGGTTCGAGGACCACGATCCGCCGCCCGCCGAGGGGCCCGAGGAACAGCTCGCGGACCACCCGGCCGTAGTTCACGTCGAGCCACTCCGACGCCGTGACGAAGGCCCCGAAGTCGCCCGGGGCGGCCCTCGCCGCCGTCGCCATGAAGAAGTGGACGTGCAGGCCCGCGAGCTGGCTGGCGGCCAAGCCCCTGAGCCGGGCCTGGTCCGCCAGCCAGGCCTTCCAGCGCGGGCCCAGGAGGTGGTGGCGGACGTAGGGCGGGTTGCCGACGTAGAGCGTCCGGCCCACGATCGGGGGCAGGGGGGCATCGCGGTAGTCGCCCAGGATCACCCGGGCCCGGCCGGCCAGGCCGAGGGCCGCGAGGTTCGCCCGGGCCAGGATCGAGGGCACCGGGTCGAGCTCGACCCCGACGAGTTCGGCCGCCGGGAACCGCCGGGCCGCCTCGATCAGGAACCGGGCCGAGCCGACGCCGGGGTCGACCACCCGGTCGGGGGTGGCGTGGGCCGACGCCCAGTCGAGCATCGACCGGACGATCCCGCCCGGGGTGAAGGTCGCGCCCCGCTCGCGGCGATCGGCCGGGCCCCGGATCGAGCAGAACGCCTCGCCGAGCGGGTCCTCGCCGGCGAGGATCGCCCGCCTCGCCCCCTCGACGGCGGCGGGGAATGCCGGCGCGAGGCCGGAGACGCACGACTCCTCGGCCCCCGACCAGCCCGGGACCGCTCGGGCCCCCAGGGCGACGGCGACCGCCAGCAGGGCCCCCTCGCCGCCGTCCGCGAACGGCCCGGGTCGTCGCTTCGCCACCATCACCGCGGGTCCGCCTCGGAATGACCTCGAAACGCCGCCGACCGGGGGCCGGGCCGGCCCGAGCGGAGTCTAAACGACCGGGCCGGTCGGCCGCCAACCGTCGTCGCCGGATTGTCCCCGAGAGGCCGGCCGATCAGGCGCGAGGCGACCGGGCCTCGAGGTTCAGCAGCCTGGCCGTCGGGGTCAGGTCGCGGTCGGGGCTGGGGGCCTCCTCCTCGGGCTCGGCGGTGTGGGTCATGACCAGGACGATCCGCTCGCGGGCGATCATCACGAACGGGGCATGGGCCAGGACCTCGCCGGTCTGGCGGAGCGTGACCTGGGGGTCCTTCACCTTGACGAACCGCGACTCCTCCTGCATCGGGGCGTTGAGGAAGTCGCTGAGCCGGAGGTTGCTCATGTAGAACAGCCGACCCTCGATCCGCTCCCCCTCGGTCAAGATCGTCACCCGCTCTTCGGCCACCGCATCGAACCGTTGATTCGCGCGCATTGTCCTTCGCCCCTACCTTGGTGCCACCCTCGAACCCGGCCGTCGGCCCCTCTCTCTAGACCCTAGGACGGGATTTGCCGGAGGGGATCGAAAGTTTACCCAAACCACCCCCCCCGGGCCGAAATCCGCCGGTCGGCACGGCGTGAGCACGCAAATCTTCACGCAATCCTCACACCGCCTGTGTGCTGATTTCACCGCCCCATCGTAACCTGCCGGGTCTGCAAAGCTGGCTTTCCCCCAACAAAGGATTCGTCCTCAATGTCCTCGACTCGTCCGGGCCGTCGCCGCCCAGGTTTCACGCTGATCGAGCTGCTGGTCGTCATCGCCATCATCGCCGTCCTCATCGCCTTGCTCTTGCCGGCGGTGCAGGCCGCCCGCGAGGCCGCCCGGCGGACCCAGTGCGTCAATAATCTCAAGCAGCTCGGCCTGGCCTTCGCGAATTACGAGAGTTCCAACGCCGTCTTCCCGATGACGACGATCCTGACCCCCTCGCCGACCGGCTCGCCGGGGACCTGGGCGTTCCAGTCGTCGTGGAGCGCGTTCGCCCGGGCGACCCCGTTCATGGAGCAGACGGCGGTCTACAACTCGATCAACTTCTCGCTGACCTACAGCGCCTCGGCGAACATCACCGTCACCGACATGACGCTCTCGTTCCTGTTCTGCCCGAGCGACCCCGGCGCCCACATCGACCCGCCCAAGCCGGCCGGCGGCGGCACCAACGACGGGACCACCAGCTACGGGACCTGCGACGGCGACTGGTACGTCTTCTCGGTCAACGCCACCGGCACCGCGCTGGGCCCGCAGAACAGCGCCCTCTTCGGCCCGAACTATTCCCGGCGGATCGCCGAGGTCACCGACGGGATGAGCAACACCTACTCGACCGGCGAGGGGCTGATCCAGCACCTCCAGGCCCGCCACTGCGGGAGCAGCCCGGGGTCGCCCCCGAGCGACTCCTCGGTCGGCGCCTTCACCCCGACCAACACCCCGCCCGCCGGCCCGCTCTCGGTCGCGGCCCTGAACAACCTGATCAAGGGCTGCGCCAACAGCCCGGCGCCGATCGGCCACACCCGTTGGTCCAACGGTGGCGTCTACTACTCGGGCTTCACCACCGCCAACACCCCGAACCAGTCGATCGACTGGGACTGGGTCGACGAGAATGACGGCGGCCCGACCTACATGTCGCTCTCGGCCAGCAGCAAGCACCCCGGCGGCGTCAACATGCTCTTCGCCGACGGCTCGGTCCGCTTCATCAAGAACACCATCAACGCCGTCACCCACCGGGCCCTCGGCACCGTCGCCGGCGGCGAGGTGGTCTCCGCCGACAGCTACTGAGGCTGAAGCCAGCCGGGCCTCCGCCCTTCGGGCCCGCCTACATCCGCGCCGGGGAGCCCCCAACGCCGCCATCGGCGTCGGACGGCTCCCCGGCGTTTTTCTTTCGAACGCAGGCCGGCCGGGGCGGGGGCCCGATCGGGGCGATTTCGCGGGTTGCCCTGGATTTGCTCAAGATCCGGGCGGCCCGGGCCCGATGGGTTCCGAAGGTGGAGGGTCGGCGGCGGGGTGCCGGCGTCGACCTTCGGACCCCAACCACTGAGGCGGAGGCGGGCGGCCCATGCGACGGTCAAGGCGTGGTGGTCATGCGGGCCTGGAGTTCGGCGGCTCGGGCGAGGATTCGTTCGTCGCGGTGGTCGTGACCAAGCTCACGGGCGCCCTGCTGTTCATCCTCCTGCTGACGATGGTGATCATGGCCCTGCTGCCCAAGGCGATCGACCTGCCGAGTTCGGCCGGCCGCGACCCGGCGAAGGGGGCGGTCGAGGCCCCCCCTCTGGCGGTGGCCACGCCCGAGGAGTTGCCCGAGGCGATCGCCGGCCGGCCCTACGTGGTCGCCCTGGCGTCCTCGGGGGGCTCGGGCCCGGTCCGCTGGGCGGTCGACGGCAAGCTGCCCGACGGGCTGGCCCTCGACCCCGCCACCGGCCAGATCCGCGGGACCCCGACCCGAGGGACGCCCGAGCCGGCCCGGCTCACGCTCCGGGCGACCGACGGCTCGGCCCGCGCCGCCGGCCCGGCCCGCCTGGTCGTGTACCAGCCCGACCGCCCGCTGACGATGCCCTCGAAGTACCTGCCGGCGGTCCCGCCGATCCCCTGGCGAGAGTGGCTGGAGCAGGGGTTCGGCTTCCTCGTCCTGATCCTGGTCCACATCGTCGGCATGGGGGCGCTCGACTCGCTCGGCCGCCGGGCCCTGGCCGACGCCGAGGCCGAAGGGGACGAAGAGGCCGAGGCCCGGGCCCGCCGCCGGTTCGGGGCCTATCGCCTGGCGCTCCGCGTGGCGTCCCTGGCGTCGGCCGCGGCCCTGGCAACCTGGCTCGCCCGCCCGCCCGCATGAGCGGATGTCACGGCCGATCGCGCATCGATCCCGGACATCGCCCGGGCCCGCTCCCGTCGCGGGTCCGGGCCCTTCGTCGTCGACCGGCCGGCTGTTTTTCGCGATTCTCGGGAGATTGTGGGGGCGCGGGCATCGTGAATGCCGCTCACTTCACCCATCGCGAGGTCCGAATCCGTCGCAAGACCTTCAAGCCGCCCAACCTTCCTCGATGTCAGGAGGGTGGGAGCCCACCCCGACGTTGAGGAGCGCTCCAATGTTTGCCCGCTCTCCGCTTGCGGCGAAGTTCGCCCTGATCCTCGTCTGCTCCGCCTCGCTCGCCCTGGCCCAGAACCCGAACAACGGCGGCGGAGGGGGCGGGCCCGGCGGAGGCCCGGGGGGCGGTCGTGGCGGCCCGGGCGGTCCCGGCGGCGGGGGTCCCGGCGGCGGACGCGGCGGGATGGGCGGCGCGCCCAGCTCCCCCTCGCGGCTGCTCCAGGCCGAGCCGGTCCAGGACGAGCTGAAGCTCACCGACAAGCAGAAGGCCCAGATCAAGACCCTGGCCGAGGCCGCCACCAAGAAGCGGACCACGGTCCGCGACCAGGCCCAGAAGGCGGCCGAGGCGGTCTTCACCGCCGCCCAGGCCAACGCCCAGGCCGAGGCCGCCGCCGTCGCCGAGGCCAACGGCGTCACCCCGGCCGACCTCGCCAACGCCAATGGGAACGCCAATGGCAATGGCAATGGCAATGGCAACAACGGGGGCCGGGGAGGTCGCGGGGGGAACAACGGGCCGGCCAACGACCCGTCCGTCCGCCAGGCCGTCCGCGAGACCATGGACTCCCTCCAGTCCGAGATCGACGCCGCCTTCCTCAAGGTCCTCGACAAGAAGCAGCAGGCCCGCGTTAAGCAGATCGGCGTCCAGGTCGAGGGGGTCCAGGCCTTCCTCCAGCCCGAGATGATCTCCAAGCTCGCCCTCGAAGACCAGCAGGTCGACGACATCCGCACCATCCTCGGCGATTCCCGGAACGCCCAGCGCGACCTGAACCGCCAGATGTGGGCCACCCTGCAAGACCTGGCCGCCAAGAAGGCCGCCGCCACGCCCGCAGCCGCCAACGCCGGCGACGAGTCGCCCGCCCCCGCACCCGCCGCCAAGGCCGCTACCCCGGCCCCCGCCAACGGCAACGCCAATAACGGCAACAACGGCCGGGGCAACGGCGGCCCCGGCGGCCCCGGCGGCCGGCCCAACTTCGACCCGGCCCTGTTCGCGACCCCGGAGTTCCAGGCCGTCACCGAGAAGATGGACCAGGCCCGCAAGAAGATGACCTCGCAGACCCTGACCACCGTGCTCAACAAGGTCTTGACCCGGCCGCAGCGGGGGACCTACGCCAAGCTGGCCGGCGAGCCGTTCGACGTGGCCAAGCTCTTCCCCGGCCCCGGCAACCGCTTCCGCCCGCCCGGGGCCCCCGGCGCCCAGGCCAACGCCACGCCCGCCCCGGCCGCCACGCCCGCACCCGCCGCCAAGGCCGCCGCCGCGACTTCGAGCACCCCGGCCGCCGCCAAGGCCGCGGCCCCGGCGCGCAAGAGCCTCCGCGAGCTTCGCGGCGGCTCCCCCCAGTAAAGTCGGCCGATCGGCCGCACCGCACCGAGAGGGGCCGGGACGGAGCGGAGGCCCTTGGCCTTCCCCGGCCCGCGACTCCGCCGTATAAAGGGCGAGGCTCGGCGCCTTCACGGAGGCCGCCGGGCCTCGCCCTGTCCCCCCTTCGCGCCCACTTCCCGCTCCACCGCCAACAGGAAGGAAGCCGCCATGCGTCAAGGATCGACGCTCCCCCTGGTCTCGCTCTGGCTGGGGCTCGCCGCGGGGTCTCCGGCCCTCGCCGGGGGCTGGGGCCTGCCCGACGAGTCGCGAGGGGCCCGGGTCGCCCCCTTGCTCCTGCTGAGCCGCCCCGACGTCCGCGACGACCTCAAGTGCACCCCCGACCAGGCCATCGAAGCCGACCGGGCCATCGCCGACTTCCACCGCCAGGCCGCCGGCCTCAAGGGCAGGACCGACGCCGCCGCCAAGGCCGAGCGCAGGCTCGTCGACGAGCGGCAATGGATGTGGATCGAGCTCCACCTGACCGACGACCAGCGCGACCGGCTCGGCCAGGTCGACCTCCGATGGGAGGGCCCCGCCGCGATCCACACCCGGCCCGCCGTCGCCGAGGCCCTCTCGCTCTCCCCCGACCAGAAGGCCGCCCTCGCCCGCCTCGTCGCCGAGCACCACGCCGAGCGGGCCAAGGACCCCCTCGCCGCCGGCCACAAGTTCGAGGCGAAGGCCACCGCCCTCCTCGACGAGGGCCAGAAGCAGCGCTGGGACCGGATGCTCGGCCGGGCCTTCACCCCCAAGGTCCTCGCCGCCTCCTCGGAGCGCGAGCCGGGCCGCTGACCTTTCGGTCAGAGCCGCTTCATTCGGGTGAAGCGGTCGAGGAAAAGGGGACGGGCTCAAGCGAGGCACGAGCGGTGCCTGTCCCGCTTTTTCTGCGCTGGCACGGTCGGACCTCGGCTCCCACCAGGGTCCGGCCGAGGTCCTCGATGCCGGCCATGCTCAATCCCGTCTTGCGGACCCGAAGGTCCTTGAGCCAGAGCATCCGCCGGAGGTGGGGCAGGCAGGCGTCGGTGATCGGCGTGTCGTCGAGGTTGAGCTGGCGCAGTTTGTACGATTCCGCCAGATAGATGAGGCTCGGGCCGATCATCGGCGTGCTCGACAGGTCCAGGCTTTCGAGGCCCGCCAGCTTCGCCAGGTAGACCAGCCCCGGCCCGGCGACCCGCGACCCGCCCAGGGCGAGCTCCTTGAGCCGGGCCAGCCTCGACAGGTGGGCCAGGGAGTCGTCGTCGACCGGGTTTCCCGACAGATTCAGGCTTTCGAGCCTCGCCAGGCCGGCCAGGTGGGCCAAGTCCGGGCCTTCGAGCTGGCAGTCGCGGAGCGACAGCTCGCGGAGGCGGGACAGGCCCTTGAGGTGCGCCAGGCCGGCGCCGCCGATCGGGACGTCGAGGAGCCTCAGCTCCTCCAGGCCCGCCAGCGCCCCGATCGGACCGAGGTCGGCGCCGGCGACCCGGGCATCCCGGAGGACGAGCCGCTTCAAGCCCGCCAGCCCCTTGAGGTGCTCCAGCCCCGCGCCTGTGACCCCCGCGCCGTCCAGCCGGAGCGCCCGGAGCTGGGCCACGCCCCGGAGCCCGGCGAGGTCGTCGTCGGCGACCGGCGTGTCGCCGAGGTCCAGCTCCTCGAGCCGGGGTAGGACACCCAGGCAGGCCAGCGCCCCGGGGGCGATCCTGGATGCGTTGAGCGACAGGAATTCCAGCTCCGGCAGCCAGGCCAGGAGGGCGAGGTCGGCCTCGGCGACCTTGTCGGCCCCCCAGCAGATCGAGGTGACCGGCCGCCGCGACGAGTCGACCACGCACTGCATGGGCCGCATGTTGATCCCGCCGCCGAGCTTCTCGATTTCGGCGATCGCCCGCTCCTGCCCGGACTGCCACCGCCTGACGTTGACCTCGTAGCCCATCGCGAGCCCGGCGACCGCCACGGCGATCATGGACCTCCGGAGGTTCCAGCGGAGCAGGCGTCGCATCGGGCCCTCCCTCCTCGAAAGATCACCGGCGAAAGCATCGCCGAGGGCCGTCCCCTTTGACCACTCAGACGAGCCGCCGTCCCCGACTATTCGACGATCAGGTCGATGGCGGCGAAGTGCTCGTGGTCGCTGCCGGTCCCTCGGGACTCGACGCGGATCAGGTAGTTGCCGGGCTTGGCGACCCGGAGGGTGTTCCGGGCGCCGGCCTTGGCCCCGGGCTTGAAGTCCATCTCGATGGCCGACTCGAAGACGACGTTGGCCTCGATCGCGAGGTCGGGCGCCTCCTTCTGGCCGGCCATCCCCTGGCGGGCGACGTAGAAGTGGACCACCACATCTTCGAGCGTCTTATGCGGGTACACGTTGGTGAACGTCCAGCGGATCTTGATCGGCTCGCCGACCTTGGCGCGGACGACCGGGCGGGGGTTCTTGCCGTGATCGGGCGGGGTCTGGTCGACGAAGCTGGCGACCTGCTCGCCCGAGGCGTTGGCGACCTCGAGGTCGACCCTGGCGTGCTCGGCCCGCCCCGGCCTTGGGTTTGCGGCGATGAGCAAGATCGGTAAAATCGCGAAGGTGAGTCGGCGCATCGTCGGGGGTCCTTCATGATCGATCTCGGCGGGTTCCGGCCATCATCGAGGGGTCGGCGCCGATGAGCAAGGCGGGCGTGATCCGGATCGCGATCGTGGGGGCGGGGCAGGCCGCCCGGGCCCGGCACCTGCCCGGCTTCCTCGCCCTGCCGGGCGTCCGGGTCGTCGGCGTGTGCAACCAGCGCCGGGAATCGTCGGCCCGGGTCGCCCGCGAGTTCGAGATCCCCCGGGTCTACGGAACCTGGGAGGAGCTGATCGACGACGACGAGGTCGACGCCGTCGTGATCGGGACCTGGCCTTACCTCCACTGCCCGATCACCCTGGCGGCCTTCGACGCCGGCAAGCACGTGCTGACGCAGTCGAGGATGGCGATGAACGCCCGCGAGGCCCAGCGGATGCTCGATCGGTCGCTGGAATGCCCGGAGCTGACCGCGATGGTCGTGCCCAGCCCTTACGGCCTGCTCGCCGACGCCCACGTCAAGAACCTGCTGGCCGACGGCTTCCTCGGCACGCTTCGCGAGGTCCACGTCACCGGGTTCGCCTCCGACCTGGCCGACCCCAAGGGCCCGCTCGGCTGGCGGCAGATGACCAAGTATTCCGGCTTCAACATGCTCAGCCTGGGCATCCTCCACGAGTCGGCGATGCGCTGGACCCCGCCGATCCGCCGGGTCCTGGCCTCGGCGGCCAAGCTCGTGCCGATCCGGCTCGACCCCGAGACCGGCAGGCCGGCGCGGGTGGGCACGGCCGACAGCATCCAGGTCATCGCGACCTACCAAGGGGGAGCCCAGGGGACCTACCGCCTCAGCGGGGTCCTCTGGCACTCCTCCGGCTCCTCGATCGCCCTCTTCGGCTCGCAAGGCACCCTCGTCTACGACTTCAAGCGTGAAGAGCTGAGGGGGGCCCGCCGGGGCGAGCCCGACCTCAAGGCCATGCCGATCCCCGCCGAACTCCGGGGCGGCTGGTCCGTCGAGTCCGACTTCATCGCCGCCATCCGGGGCGAGCGACCCGTCACCCACGCCCGGTTCGCCGACGGCGTGAAGTACATGCAATTCACCGAGGCCGTCGCCCGCTCCTCAAGGCATCAGACCCCCGTCGACCTGCCGCTGCTGGAGTTCTCCAACCCCAGCCTCTGACCGGGAGTCCGCCCGCGGGCGATCCCCCAAAGCCCCTCGACCCGGCCGGCATTCCCGGGGTCGGTCGATCAAGGGCCGTAGCTCACGGGCCCCTCGACGTGATCCCCCTGCTGTCGCAGCGAGTCCGCGGCGACCCGAGCCGGCTCCAACTCGTCAAACTCGTAGGTCAGGCAGACCGCGCCCGCTCCCCCCTCGGCCGGGTCCTCCCGGCAGTCCAGCAAGCCGCCGAGTCGGGCGACGACGGCCGTGATCTTCCCTTCCCGCTCCCGATCCACCGGAGCTTGATAATAAACCTCGAACATGAACGACATCGGATCTGACCTCCTCTGAATGCCCTCAATCTTACGGCCCCGGTGGCGGGAAGAAGAGGTGTCCCCAACTGCCCCCGGACTTTTTCTTGCCGCGCGTCCAGTCTTCATATTTGACGTGGGGGAGGTCGTTGCCGACCAGGGGTTCCGCCGGCTGGACCTGATACCACTTCTTGACGCCGGCCCCCGCGAGCGGGTATGGCTCACCGGCGACCGCCGGGGCGACCTCGACCGCGTCGGGCATCGCCCGCCGGACGATCCGCCGCGCCTCGGCTTCGGAACCGACGGTCGCGTTGTATCTCCCGGGGGCGATGACGCCCCTGACGTGGTCGTCTTCGGTCGGCACGATTGCTTTCTTGAAGGGCGATCGGGACCGTCATTGGCCAGCCTCGGGCGGCTCGCCTGCCCGATGATCCGGGCGGATCGGGCCGAAGCGAGATGACGGTTCGCCACCATCACCGATCGGACCGCACCAACGCAAGGCCGTCGCCCGCTCGTCCAGGCATCAGACCCCCGTCGACCTCCCCCTGATGGAGTTCTCCAACCCCAGCCTTTGAACTCGGGGGGGGACCTGTGGCCTTCGCGCGGATTCGGGCGATCGGCCCAGGCAGCGGTCGAAGGTCAGGAGCGTGGCCAGGTAGAGGCCGCAGGCGATCAGGCCGTAGAGGAATGACCAGGCGACCACGCCGATCATGGCGGCTCGGAAGAGGGCCTCATCCTTGCCGATCCGGAGCACGAAGGTTGAGTGGCCGACGTTCCAGAACGGGCTGCCGGCGCAGACGATCGCCTCGGCGTGGACCTTCGACGTCCGGCCCGGGAGGATGGCATCGAGCCGGAACCCGAGGATCGGCCAGCCGACGACCGAGGCGACGCAGGCCGCGACGGTCCAGGTCGTCGCCCGGCCGACCCGGGCGATCCAGGTCGCCAGGGCCAGGCCCAGGCTCGCCAGGGCCGAAGCCTGCGCGACGACCACGACGGGCACCATCAGGGCGACCGCGAGATGGCGGGGGTCCGGGTCCTTCGGCAGGCTGGCCAGGGCGATCAGTGCCGGCAACGCGGCCAGCCAGGGGGTCCGGCGAAACACGCCCCACCACTTGCCGAAGACGATCGATCGGGTCGACATCGGCGTGGCCAGGAGCACGTCGAGGCTCCCCCGGGACCGCTCCTCGGCCAGGGCCGAGGCCGCCGAGGCGCTGATGAGGAGCAGGCCGAACGTCGCCTGGGCCCCGCTGAAGACTGCCGGCAGTTCCACCCGGGGCCCGCTCATCGGCCCGTAGATCGACAGGTTCGCGAGGATCACCAGGCCGGCCGCGGCCGAGACGGCGATGTAGGCCGCCCAGACGATCCGGGTCCACCGCGACGGCCGGTTGCGGTGCCACTCGCGCCAGAGCACCGGGTTGGCGTCGAGCGACGGCCCCCGGCCCCACCGTCGGGCCAGGCGACGCCCCGGATCGGCCACCGTCCTGGCCTTGGGGGGCCGACGGCCCGCCTGGCGGAGGTAGGCCGGCCTGAGCCTCGCCACCGCCAGCGCCACCAGCCCGCCCGAGATCGCCAGGCAGGCCAAGGCGAAGCCGGCCGGCTCCAGGAGCGTGGTCTCCCTCGGGTGGGTGTACCGGGCCGTCGCCAGCCAGAACGGGTTGCTCAGCTCCAGCCAGGCCGGAGGCCGGCCGAGCCCGACGACGCTGTAGTAAGCCGGCAGCGCCAGCAGCCAGGCCGCCCAGATCGCGAAGAGGGCCGTCATCACCTCCTGCGCCTTCGTCGCGTGGACCGAGAGGGCCATCGCCAGCGAGCAGCCCAGCACCGCCAGGCTCGCCGCGATCAGGAACGACCCGGCCAGGGCCACCGGATCGATCCCCCCGAGCAGGGCCCCCAACGCCGCCACCGGCACGGCGCAGGCGACCAGGTTGAGCACCGGCACCAGCCTCGCCCCCAGCTTGCCCAGGACCACCTCGGCGTCGGACAGGTCGGTCACCAGGACGTCCGCCAGGGTTCCCCGGGCCTTGTCCTGGCAGATCGCCCCGGCCGTCGCCGCGGGCGCCGCCAGCAGGACGATCGACAGCTCCAGGGCCGTCAAGGTCGCGAAGAAGGACTGCCCGACCGCCGCCAGATCCTGGGCGGTGGATCGCCCCCCGATCCTCGGCGCCGACAGCCAGGCCGCCGCCAGGCCGGCCAGCAGCGCCAGCACGAACAGCGACCGGAGGGCGTACCCCTGCCATCGCCTCGACCGGGCCAGCCACTCGGCGGCGAACACCGGCCCCAAGCCCCAAACCCCAGCCCCCTTCGCCATCGCCCGGCCCTCCGCGAACCCCTTCGGCCTCGCCCGCCACCTTCGCCCACGGGGGGATTCGACGCAAGGACGCATTTCTTAGGACGCCGGCCCGGCCCCAGGCCGGAACGCCCGGCCCAGGGCCCAGGCGGCGGCGGCCCCGGCCGCGCCGATGGCGGCGAGCATCACCAGGCCGACGCCGGCGAGGTGGCTCTCGACCCCGGTGTGGAGCAGCTCCCAGACCCGGACCGCCAGCAGGGTCGTGCCGGGGGGGACGACCAGGTTGGCCGCCGGCAATTCGCCCAGGGCCAGGGCGAACGCCACGCCCCAGGCGGCGAGGATCGCCGGCCGGGTCAGCGGCAGCGCGACCCGCCTGATCCGGCCCCAGGGGCCGTGGCCGGCCAGCTCGGCCGCGTCGAGGAACTCCCGAGGCAGCCCCCGGACCGCCGGCCAGAGCACCAGCAGGGCGTAAGGCAAGGTCCGCGACGCATAGGCCAGGACCACGATCAGCGGGGTATCGTACACCGCCGGCCAGCGCAGGTAGGCGACGATCAGGGCCATGCCCACCACCGGGCCGGGCACGGCCAGGGTCAGGGCCAGGGTCGCCGCCGCCGCCCACCGCCAGGGGCCGGCCCGCCTGGCCAGCCAGGCCAAGGACCACGCCAGGGCCACCGCGACCAGGGCCCCCGCACCCGCCAGGAGCGCGCTGCCGAGCAGGGGGCTCCGCAGCGGCCGGACGTAGCCGAGCCCCCAAAGCTCGCCCAGGGCGAACCGGAGCGTACCGGCGAAGCCTTCGAGCGTCCACCGGGGTGGAAGGCCCATCGTCGCCCGCCCCCCGACCCGGCCGGCCCGCCAGATCAGGCTGTAGAGCGGCAGGGCCACGAGCTGGCCGGCGGTGGCCATCACCGCCAGGCCGACCGGGACTCGCCACCGGCCGAGCCGCCAGTCGCGAGGCCCGGCCGACGCCGAGGCCAGCCGCTCGGGGTCGGCCCGGAGCAGCCACGAGGCGCCCAGGAGGATCAACCCCCCCAGGGCGAAGAGGGGGGGCAGGCTTGATGCCGCGGCCCCCGGGCTGTTGCCGCGCTGGTACTGGGTGTAGCACTCCTCGGCGTAGGTCCGGACCTGGAGGAGGTCGGTCACCGTCATGTCGCCGGCGGTCAGGACCGCCACGGCGAGGCTCGCGGCCAGGACGGCCCCCAGGCTCCTCCGGAGCGTGACCTTCCGCGTCACCAGCCAGGGGGAGAGGTCGAGCCTGGCGGCGTCTTCGAGGTCGGGCTCGACCGCCCGGAACCCGACCCCGGCGATCGCCACCACCCAGGGCAGCGCCGCCATCGCGTGGATGAACGCCGCGCCCGACCAGCCGACCAGCAGCGGCCCGGCCCCCAGGGCCTGCGACCGGCCGGCGTTGCCGAACCCGCCCAGCCAGGCCGTCGCGTGCAGCGGCATCGGCACGAACGCCGACAGCGCCACCGCCCCGAGCATCGCCCGCCGCCCCCACAGGTCGGTCCGGAACAGGAGGAAGCCCAGGGCCAGGCCCAAAGGCAGGGCGACCGCCTCCGTCGCCGCCACCAGCCGGGTCGACTCGAAGGCCAATGCCAGGGGGCGGACGATCTCCCCCGGCCGGCTCGCCGCCACGATCTCGCGCGAACTCCCCGCCGACTCGCCCGGCCGGGACGCCTCGCCGACCATCGCCGCCAGGGGCCAGCCCACCACCCCCACCAGGGCCAGGGCCACCAGGCCCGGCCGAGCGTCCCGCCGCCGTTTCATCCCGATCGACCCCCGATCAAGCCCAGAGCCCGGCCCCCTCACCCCCGGAGGCCGGCCTCCCGCATCAGCCGGGCGGTCGCCTCGTACGCCTCGACGATCCACTCGTCGATCCGGGCCGGGTCCGGGGCATATTCCAGCTCGATGGCGACCGTCGCGTCGTCCATGCCCAGCCCTTTGAGCGCCCGGAGATACGGCCCGAAGTCGACCACCCCCCGGCCCGGCGGGAGGTCGCCATGCTTGACCCCGTCGCAGTCCGAGATGTGCACGTGCGCGACCCGCCCCCGGAGCACCTCCAGGAGTTCGGGGGGCTGCTTGACCAGCACCAGATGCGAGATATCCAGGTTCGCCTTGACGCTCGGGTGCCCCACCTCGTCGAGGAACCGGACCATGCTCGCCACGTCGTTGATCACCGAGAGCGGGAACGGCTCCAGTTCCAAAGCAATCTCCACCCCCCGGCTCGCCGCATGCTCCCCCAGCCCCCGGACGCCCTCCACCGCCCACCCCCACTGGGCCCCCGCCGGCAGCACGCCGTTCAGCCAGAGGTATTCCCCCAAGACCAGGAGGACATTCCCCGCGCCCAACCGCCCCGCCAAATCAATCGACCGCTCGACCCGATCCAGGTGGAACTCCCGGACGCTCCGATTGAAGTCGATCAGCCCCAAGGCCACGCAAGGAAGGCTCGCCACCGGCAACCCCGCCCGCCGACACTCCGCCTCGATCAAACTCCGCTCCGCCTCGTCCGTGTCCAGGGGGTCCGCATAGATATCGATCGAGTCGAACCCGATCTCCCCCGTCCGCCTGATCCCGTACGCCGTATCCAGCCCCGCCTGCTCCCACGCCGAATTAATCAATCCCAGCTTCATCCCAAAGCCCCCCCTCGCTCCGCCGCACCGAGACCCCGACCAGACTGTCCCCGAGCGGCGTCCGTCCTGTCAACCCGGGGCGAACCGCGATCGGGCGGAGGAATACCCTCGAAAGCGGTCCCCTATTCCTTCATCCTCGGCGGGCCGGTCGGGCTCCGACTTTTCGACCGCGAACATCCGGAACCGCCCCCGATCCCTTCATGACGTCGTTTGGCCCTGGTATCGATAAGCGGCACTTGACAACGACCCAAATCTTCACGTGAGCCAGCCAGGTCGCATGGTCGTCGGAGTCTTGCCGAAACTTAACCCCTGCTTCCCGATTACTTGGTGATCCGCCCCTAACATGGGGACTCCGTCGTGTCGCTCGGGCCGGGGCCGGCAGCTTTCGCCGGCCGGGGCCCGAAGCCACTATCGAGACCCGGAGGTCCCCGTTGAAGCGTCGCGGATTCACCCTGATCGAGCTCCTGGTGGTGATCGCCATCATCGCCGTGCTCATCGCCCTGCTCTTGCCGGCCGTCCAGGCGGCGAGGGAGGCGGCCCGTCGGATGCAATGCACCAACAACCTGAAGCAGCTCGGGCTGGCGCTCGCCAATTACGAGAGCAGCAACGGCTGCTTCCCCCCCACCGGCTCGGACGACCCGGGCGACGGGCTCGATAACGATTATTCCTCGAAGGCGAGGCTGCTACCCTTCCTCGAACAATCGAACATCTACAACGCGCTGAATCAGACGTACTACGGCGTGAGCATCATCAATCCGGCGATCAACACGACGGCCGTCTGCTCGACGGTCAACACCTTCCTCTGCCCTTCGGACGGCAATGACCCGAACTTCACGGTGCTCGGGACCAAGACCGGGCAGACCAACTACGGCAACAACATCGGGCTCTCGATCACGCTGACCGGCCTGGCCTTCGACGGGCCGGCCTGGCGGATGAACGACATCGCCAAGGGGGGCCCGACCAAGTTCGCCGACATCCTCGACGGGACCTCGAACACGGCGGCCCACTCGGAGTGGGTCAAGGGGCGGAACACCTTGAGCGGCCGGCAGGCCGTCTGGACCGGGTCGAGGGCGTACAGCAGGACCCCCGGCTCGTTCTGGCCCGGCCCCTACGGGTCGATCACCACGCTCCAGCAGATCCTCCAGGACGTCGCCGGCAATTGCCAGCCGAACATGAGCACCCCGGCGACCTGGGACCAGAGGGGGATGGCCTGGTATTGCAACCTGTCCGGGGTGGGCGGCGGATACAGCCACCTGCTGGCGCCGAACAAGACGGCCTGCTTCTACCCGCAGTACAATTTCGCCAAGTACAACGAGCCGGCCCCCGGCCCAGGGCTAGCGCGCACTTGTAGGTTATCCTGGAAAGATGTAGGGCTTGCGCTTCGCCTCGCTTTGGTGTAGAAATCCTCTGTCGTGGCCTTCACAACAACGGCGACCGGGGGTTCGAGCGTGGCGA
>JAABUQ010001503.1_pt1 | contig 49786 bp, 44 predicted proteins | sample 5560001 | NCBI WGS metagenome assembly JAABUQ01 (sample SAMN10711888, study PRJNA513371) | rock metagenome | isolation source: Antarctica rocks | place: Antarctica: Victoria Land, Finger Mt nord | collected 2015-12-18
CGGCGGCGGGCGCGCTCGGCCACGGCTCGGGCACGGGCAGCAGCCACGCGCCTCACCACCCCGGCCACGACCGCGGCCCTGGCCACACCCACGACCACGGCACGCCCAGCCACGAGCCGACCATCCCGCCACCGCCGCACGGCATGCTCGAGGAGTTCGTTGCCATTCGCAAGACGCTCACCGACCCCCATGCAGTCGAGCAGTTCGATGCCCAATATGAGCAGATCATGGGTGACCCGAAGATCCCGCCGGACCGGAAGCCCTTAGCGTTCCAGAGCTATCTCCGCAACGTGACGAAGGGTGGCGGAGGGGACCTGGAAAAGGGCCTTCTTAAGGCATGGGATAGAGCTCATAGTGCTGCTTCCCCACGACCAGTGAGATCGACGGTGGATGTCAACGCGCCACAGTGGGCGCGCCTACGATCCAGACTGAGCAATCCGGAGTGGCGTCTCAGCGAGCGCGATATCGGCAGGATCATCACGAATATCGCCGACGCGGGGCCGGACGGCGAGGCCGTGCTCAGCTACATCGAGTCTGGCGCCTTTGAGAGAAGCCGCAACTACCGCAAGGTGTTGTCACAGTTCGCAAGCTCGTCCATGTTCCCGTCGTCGCTCGCTGTTCTTGAAGCAGCGCAGAAGATAGCTTTTGAAACAGGGGTGACCGCCGAAAGACTAGCGTTCGAAGACGTGTTGGATGTGGGAGATGTGAGCGTCAATTACGATGTCGATCTGGCCATTATCAGGAATGACGGTAAATACGCGCTGATTGCAGCGGTCAAACGGCCGGATTCATTGGACAGCCTTATCAGCAACCTTAGAGGGGCAGCGCGTCAACTTAGAAATGCGCCCGCTACGTCAGAAACAAGACGAATGGTCATAGCATTGCCTGCTCGTGGTACGCTAGAAGAGTTCAATGCTTCAGCAGACTACGTTGCGGATCTGGCTCTCTTCAAGGATGACAATCCACTCCTTGCTGTACGAGTTTTCTTCTCGGATGGAAGTGAACTTAAGTCGAATTAGAACGGAAGCATCGCTAAGGAGCGAAGCAGTGATTATCAAGAATATTCGCGGCCCTGTTGGTAAGTGGTTGTACATGGATAAAAAACGCCGTGTGACCAGAAAAAATAGGGATGATATACATGACTTCCTTGCCATGATCCAGGGAGTAGCCGAGATTCTTGAGGCGCACGAGTTGTTGTTCCCGACAAAGGTTACTTTATCTCACTGGATCACATATCAGTCCCAACTGGATACAACGTCTCCGGTTGAGGAGGAATCTGATGCTTACGTAACAATTTCGCGTAACGAGGGTGCTCAAGGGATCGTATCACGTTGCGAAGAGACTCTACGCCACCGGGAACAGGCGCGATCCGTTCTCTATCCACGTGACATTGATGTCGTAGGTACGGGCATTGTGTTCGATGCTTATGGGCAACGCCAAGAATTACCTGATGTCATATGGTTGACGTGCTATACTCTGACCCACTATGCCGTCGAGGTGGTGACACAGAGCGACGCCTGGATGCCTTATACGTTGCGGGCCGATCCGCAAGAGGAGGTATTCCTGCAAAACGCGCCACGGCTCGAGCTTGCTCTTCAAGAGATTGCGCGCTGGCTGGGTGTCGAACCGATTATCGACACGAGCAACTATGCAGTCATGGAAGGCTACTATCTCGACAATTATCGCGATCTGAACGGCGACCCGGAGCCTGCGTACCTTGGCGACGATGACGAGTACGTCCGTACGGTGGATTCATATGATCCGGAGCATGCCCTGTCCGACCCCTCAAAAAATCGTATCGGTGATACTCAGACCGTTGCCCACCGATCCTGATAAGACCGTTCAAGTACCGATGCAACAGCTTACCGGGCGGATGGACAGCTGGATAGATTGCGCGCCTTGACGCGCACAATCCTGCTGATCGCGCATTAGCCCTCTATGCAATCGTCTCTCTCGTCAAGACTCATGTCGCTCCCAATATGGACGCGGCGCAAAGAGGGGAAGACGGAGAAATGTATTTTAACCTTGACGCTGTGGCTGGTTGCGAGGTGCCAGGCCTCGTGCTCGGCCTCTTCTTTGACTCCCGATTCCCTGACCTACAAGAGCCGCAGGACGACGTTCTCAAGCAGGTGCTCGACACGATGGAGATCGACCTCCCCGACGCGACCGGCCGTGATGCCTTCTTCCGCTGCTGGGCCGCACAGACGGCGACCATGTCGTCGACGTCGCTGCTTTCCTTCTTGCAACAAAAAGATGCATCCCTTCCAGCGGATGCGGTGATAGCCGAAGTCAACCAGCTCGAAACTTTACTCGATACCCCTTTGCCCGATGGGCTAAAATTCTCAATCGCCAACACCATATGTAGTCTCTCGCGAGAGCGTGCACAAGAGCTTAGGGCGCGAACAAGAGACCCATACGTTGCAGAGACCTTGGAGACCTCACTGAAATTATTGTGAGCAAAGAATATATGGGTAGTCATTGATGCGCCCACTGACTTGATCGGCGCGGGCGGCGGGGCAGGCGCTGGCGCGGAGCCTGGTGCTGCGCCTGAGCGGCGGGGACGAGGCGGTGGGCCAGGCGGTGGGCGGGGTCGCGGGGACGGTGCTGTTCAACGTGGCGCTGACGGACGCGACGGACGGGGCGTACCTGACGGCGCAGGCGGTGCTGCCGGGGCTGGTGACGCTGGTGACGGCGACGCGGGACGCGACAAAGAAAGTACGAGTCAGGAGTAAGGCATGTCATCTTTACGCGCAGCATGATCTCAGCGCGCAGAAGGCCGTAAATTGATCTGATCTGGAGCGCGCTATGTCCCATCCCTCAAGGATCGTATCGGTTACTTGGACATTCAGACCCCCTGCAGGCCCTGCCAAGGCAAGACGCGGGCTTGACAAAGGAGGGGACAGTCTCTATAATGGATGGGAGTGGGCACTGTCGTGCCATCGTCCACGCTGCCCTTGGCTTTACATGCGGCTGAAGCGCCTCACCCCGTGTCGTGCCAACCGGACGTGCGTGCCCGTGCCGTACCCTGATTGCCAACTTGTGTCCGCTACCCCATCTGCGTCGACACGTTCCTCTTTTTGGTGGCGCTGAAACCAAACATAATCGGCCGTCCGCGGCTCCAGGCCCTTGTCCCCTGCTCGTTGTCCTCATCGTGCAACGGCAATACCCTTGTTCCCCCGGCTTATATGTGTCGCTGAGGATAGGGTAACAGGCGCCAGGGCGTGTGCGGTGTCCGTGGCGGCTCGCGTGTCCGCGCACACACCGGCTTGTGGATGGCTGAGCCGATGATACGGGCGAGAGAGAAAATGCCTAGATGACCGAAAATCTGGATCGTAACCTTGGCCTTGAATTGGTGCGCGTCACCGAGGCGGCCGCGCTGGCCGCGGGCCGTTGGATGGGCAAGGGCGATAAAGAGGGCGCCGATCAAGCCGCCGTCGACGCGATGCGGTTTGCGCTGGGAAGCGTGGACATGGACGGCGTGGTGGTGATCGGCGAGGGCGAGAAGGACGAAGCGCCGATGCTCTACATCGGCGAAAACATCGGCAATGGCCAGCCGCCGCGCACGGACATCGCGGTCGACCCGATCGACGGGACTACGGTGCTGGCCAAAGGGCTGCCCAACGCGCTGACGGTGGTGGCGCTGGCCGAACGCGGGTCGATGTACAACCCGCCGAACATTGTCTACATGGAAAAGGTGGCCGTCGGTCCGGCCGGTCGGGGCCATATCTCGATCGAGGCGACGCCGGAGGAGAATCTGCAGTCGCTGGCGCGGGCCAAGGATTGCGATGTGGCCGACCTCTCGGTGATTATCCTCGACCGGCCGCGTCACGACGAGTTGATCGACCGCATCCGCGCCGCCGGGGCGCGCATCCAGTTGATCAGCGATGGCGACGTCGCCGGCGCGTTGATCGCGGCGATGGAGGAGCATACCGGTGTGGACCTCTTGATGGGCATCGGCGGCGCGACGGAGGCGGTGCTCGCGGCCTGCGCGCTCAAGTGCGTGGACGGCGACATGCAGTGCCGGCTCTGGCCCCGCAACGAGGAGGAGAAGCGCGCGGCGATTGAGGCCGGGCTAGCCCCCTCGGAATTCGACCGCGTGCTGACGATCGACGACCTGTGCGCCAGCGACAACGTCTTCTTCGCGGCCACGGGGATCACCAATGGCGAGCTCCTGCGCGGCGTCCAATACTCCGGGCATGGCGCGCGCACCCACTCCCTTATGATGCGGTCCCGCTCGGGAACCGCCCGCTGGATCGAGGCTCAACATCGCTGGGAACGCTTGATGGCGTATACCGGCTCACCCTACGATCAAGCAATCTGGCGCGACCGCACCCGCGCCACACGACGATAGAACAGTAACAAACAAAGAGTGTAAGACAATATGCCACGTACTCGACGACCACGCAACCCTCAGCCCCCCCTTAGCGAGGACGCTGTAGCCGCGCAAGACCAGGACAATTCGTCCGCGCAACCTCCTATGCCTGCCATGTCCGCCACGCCGGCCGTCAATGGTGTCGGCATCGGCGGCCTCAACGACCTCGACGTGACCGCTCCCGTCCCCACGGCACGGGCCTACGCGTCCACGTCCACCCCCTACAGCCCTCCAACGTCCAGCGGTAATGGCGCCACTGTCCCGTACAGCGGCGGCGGCGCGCATTCCAACGGATCCGCCAACGGCAATGGCAACGGCGCGAGCGCCAACCCCAATGGCGCGGGCGCCAACGGCGTTGGCCGTATGGATCGCGGGGACCGTAACGATCGCGGGGATCGCAACGACCGTCGTCCCAGCTATTTCGACCGGCGTGATCGGGACAATAGAGACAATCGAGGAGAGCGCGACCGGGAGCGCGAGGAACGCCGCGAGCGGGAGCGGGAGCGCGAGGCCAACCGCGGACCGGCCCTGTCCGAGCTGGAAGGCAAGACGATGGCCGAGTTGCGCGAGATGGCCAAGCAGCTCGACATCACTGGCGTCACCGCCCTCAAGAAGCAAGACCTGATCTTCCGCGTGATGCAGGCTCAGGCCGAGCAGCAGGGCAATATCTTCCGCATGGGCGTGCTCGACGTGGTCGACGAAGGATTCGGGTTCCTGCGGCGCGCGCGCTTCCTGCCCGGACCCGACGACGTCTACGTCTCGCTCTCGCAGATCCGACGTTTCGGCTTGCGCACCGGCGATATGGTCTCGGGCCAGGTGCGGACGCCCAAAGATACGGAGAAGTATCACGGGCTCTTGCGCGTCGAGGCCATCAACGGGCTCGATCCCGAGGTGGCCAAGCGCCGTCCCAACTTCGATAAGCTGGTGCCGATCTACCCCAACCAGCAGTTCCTGCTGGAGACGAAGCGCGAGGTCCTGCCGACGCGCCTGGTCGACCTGGTGGCGCCGATCGGGAAGGGCCAGCGCGGCCTGATCGTGGCCCCGCCCAAGGCCGGCAAGACGATGATGCTCAAGCACATCGCTACCGGCATCCAGCAGAACTATCCCGACGTGCACCTGATGTTGGTGCTGGTGGGCGAGCGGCCCGAGGAGGTGACCGACCTGGAGCGCAGCGTGAAGGGCGCCGAGGTGGTCAGCGCGACCTTCGACGAGCCGGTGGAAAACCACGTCCGCGTGGCCGAGATGGCGCTGGAGCGGGCCAAGCGGTTGGTGGAGGGCGGGAGAGACGTGGTGATCCTGCTGGACAGCATCACGCGCCTGACGCGCGCCTACAACCTGTCCGTCCCATCCTCCGGCCGCACGCTCTCCGGCGGCGTGGACCCGGCGGCGCTCTACCCGCCCAAGCGGTTCATCGGCGCGGCGCGCAACATCGAGTTCGGCGGCTCACTGACCATCCTGGCGACGTGTCTAATCGATACGGGCAGCCGCATGGACGAGTTGATCTACGAGGAGTTCAAGGGCACCGGTAACATGGAGTTGCACCTGGAGCGCAGCCTGGCGGAGAAGCGCATCTTCCCGGCGCTCAACATCCAGCGCTCCAGCACGCGCCACGAGGAGTTGCTGATGGACGACGCGACCCTGAACAGGGTCTACCTGATGCGGCGCATGCTCACCGCGCCGGAGCTCTCCAACCAGGCCACCGAGCTGCTGCTGACGCGTATGACCAAGACGGCGAGTAATCGCGAGTTCCTGGCCACGCTGACCAAGGAGTCGGTGTAACACCTTCAGCCCGTGGCCGACGGCCTGACCTTAGCCGACGGCCTGACCTTAGCCGACGGCCTGACCTTAGCCGATGGCCTGACCTTAGCCGATGGCCTGACCTTGGCCGACGGCCTGACCTTAGCCGATGGCCTGACCTTAAAAGGTCATGGTAGGGACGGACCCTGAAGGGTCTTTATGGTCGTCGTCGAGCCGATTCTGAAGGGTCAGGGCAGGGGCGAAGCCGTGAGCGGTTGCGACCGGAAGCCATGCGATTCCGAGGTTAGTAGATGCACATAGGCGCGCTGGAGACGTACCTGCGCGAGCTGTGGGCCGTGCGCCCGGTCGGCGTGAAGGAGACGGCGTTCTATCCCGCGCTGGCGACCCTGCTCAACACCGTGGGCAAGAGCCTCCGGCCACAGGTGCACTGCGTGACGCACCCGCGCGGGCAAGGCGCGGGCCTGCCCGACGGCGGCCTGTTCACGCGGGACCAGCTGCAGGGCATCCCGTCCGACAAGGCTATGGAGCGCCAGATCCCGGCGCGCGGCGTGCTCGAAGTGAAGGGTAGCGCGGCCGACATCTCCTCCCTCGTGGGCAGTGAGCAGGTGGCGAGGTATGGCGAGGTATTGGGACCGCTATCGGCTGGTCCTGGTGACAAACCTGTGGGAGTTTGCGCTGGTCGGGGACGACGGCCACGGCAAGCCCGCGGTGCTGGAGAGCTACAGGCTGGCCGACGACGAGCGGGCGTTCTGGGCCGCGGCGGCGCTGCCGCGCGCTGAGGCCGGACGAGGCGCGCGAGGCGACGGCGATGGCGCGGCGCATCGCGGCGCTTCTGCTGCTGGAGCCCAGTCTGGACGCAGGCTACGCGGTGGCCAAAGGGGCTACACTGACGGTATAACGCGAGGCGACGAAGACAGGGGAGCAGCAGGATCGATGCAGAAACAACAAGACAAGAGGATGAGATACAGGACGCGACGGCGCGCGAGGCGCCGCCTATCCTAACGCCGGAGCAACAGGAACGTCTGGACAAAGTCCGGTGTCTGCTTGATGAGTGGATGGCCGACGAGTCAGGCCTTGACGAGAGAGTAGGTCCTCTACTCCAAAGAGCTTTAGAGGAGCATCCGTTTTCGGTGCGCACATGGTCTTGTGTAAAGTGGCGCCTCGTCGTTGCCTCGCGGTTCTTTCGAGATCGGATAACAATTGCTGCCCTTGTTAGGAATCCGCGAACGCGCGGGGGAGAATGTTACTTAAGCTCTTGCCCGGTCCTGTGACATCAGGCTTATCTCCCTCGGCCTGACCATTCATGGTCCGTCCCTGCCCTGACCGTTTACGGTCAGGGCGGTGGTTGACAATCAGGCCCGCGTCCCGCCCCATCAGACCATTTATGGTCTGTGCCTGCCGTGACCATTTATGGTCAGGCTGCCCGTCCCTGCCATGACCGTAAACGGTCAGGCCGGTGTGGTACTGTGAGACAGTTAGCATAGTGAGAATGGAGAAGGAAGGCGATGTCGAGCGGGGAGGCGGGCAGCCCGGAGGTAACGCCGGAGCGGTTGGAGTTGGGGGCGCGCAACGCGGCGGCGTGCATGGGCGTCCGCGAGGGGGATCGCGTCTTTATCATCACCGACGACGCGCGCGGCGACCTGGCGGAACTGGTGGCCGGGGCAAGCAGGGCCAGGGGTGGGACGGTGACGACGCGACGCTTGGAGGAGTATGGGCCGCGTCCCCAGACGAGCCTGCCCGGAGCGTTGCGCGACGAGCTGTTGGCGGCGCGCCCAACCGTGTCGTTCTATATCGCCACGGCGCAACCGGGCGAGCTGGGGCTGCGCCAACCGCTGCTGCCGCTGCTGGCCAAAGAGCTGCGGGTGCGCCACGGGCATATGATCGGCATCACGCCCGCGGTGATGGCCGACGCGATGTGCGCCGACTATGACCGCGTGTACGAGCGCACGATGCAGGTCTATGAGCTGGCCAGGCGGGCGCGCACGATCCACGTGACCTCGGTGCGGGGCAGTGACGTGACGGCCACGTTCCGGCCCGACTGGGCGTGGATCCCGTGCCACGGACGCTACCACGAGCAGGGTCAGTGGGGCAACCTGCCCGAGGGCGAGACGTTCACGGCCCCGGCGACGCTGGATGGGACGCTGGTGGTGGACGTGCTGGGCGACTACTTCAGCGACAAGTATGGGGTGCTGGCCGATCCGGTGACGTTCGTGGTGCGGGAGGGGCGGATCGAGGAGATCCATGCCGCGGACGCGGCGCTGGCGGAGGAGCGGAGGAGTTGCGGCGCCATTTCTGGGACGCGCCGAACGGCCGCCGCGCCGGCGAGTTTGCCATCGGGACGCTGGAGGGCCTGACGCGTCTGACGGGGAACCTGCTGCAGGACGAGAAGATGCCGGGGCTGCACGTGGCCTTCGGGAACCCGTACCCCGAGTTCACGGGGGCGGATTGGGAGTCGCCGGTCCACGTGGACGTAGTGCCGCTCGGCTGCACGATCGAGCTCGACGGGCGCACGATCATGCGCGACGGGGCCTTCGTGATTGAGGCCACCTGACCATGAATGGTCATGGCAGGGCACGGACCCTGAAGGGTCTTCCTGACCCGTCATCTGGCGCGCACCTGGCGTGCGCGGGGCTCCCCGGCCGACCTTTTAAGGTCCGTCCCTGCCATGACCATTCATGGTCAGGCTGTCCGCGTGCACGATCATGCGCGACGGGGCGTTCGTGATATAGCCGCCGGTGGCGCCGTGGCCAACGTGCTACACTACAACTACCACGGACCATCCGTGCGTAGCGTGACACCTGCCATAAGGTGTGTCTCTTGCCATGCTGCCCGAAGCCTCCGAGGCGAACGGTGCGCGGCACGGTAATGAGTATGGCGGATGTTTCATGACGCGATCTTCTTTCCTCCTCTCCTTGCCCTCCTGACGGAGGATGCGCTGCCCCACGCCTCTCGGCTCTACCACCGTGGTCCGGGAGGGTACGATGCGCGACGGATATAGCTCCGACAGGGGGCAGCAGCGTTTGCTCGCCACGCTGGAACGCCTGCTGATGATCCAGGCGCTGGAGGTCAAGGCCGCGCTCGACGAGGCCAGCCAACTGGTGGTCGAGGCGCTGCAGGCCGACAAGGTCGATGTCTTCCTGCACGATGCCACGATCGACTCGCTGGTGGCGATGGGTACCAGCGACACGCCGATGGGACGGTTGCAGCACCGGCTGGGCCTGGCGACCGTGCCCGTCGCCAACGGCGGCTACGCCATCGACGTGTACCAGGGGGGCGAGTCGTACTGCACGGGGCACGCCGACCGGGACCCGCTGGCGCCGGTGGGCGTCTGGAAGCATTTAGGGGCGCGGTCGATCATGGCCGTCCCCCTGCTGGTGGGCGGGGCGCGCAGGGGCGTGCTCGAGATAGTCTCCGCACGGGAAGAGCAATTCTCCGCCGACGATCTGCGTTTCGCGCAGGCGGTGGCCCACTGGGTTGGCATGGTGGCGCAGCGGGCCGAGTTGGCCGAGCGCGTGGCGCGCGAGGCGGCCGCACAGGCGCGCCGCGTGGCCGCCGAGGAACTGATCGACGTGCTGGCCCACGACCTGCGCACGCCGTTGACTCCCGCGCGGGGCTACCTGCAACTGCTGCAGCGCAGCGCCAGGCGCGAGGGGCGGCGGGACGACGCGCGCTATCTCGAGCAGGTACGGCTGGCGCACGAGCGGCTGGAGCGCATGATCGGGGACATCCTGGATGCGGGCCGCCTGGAGCAGGGCATCTTCGCGTTGGCCCCGCAGCCGGTGGACCTGGCGGCGCTGGCGCGGCAGACCGCGGATACCCTCCAGGCGCCGGGGACGCCCATCCGCGTCACAGGCCCCAACGACCTCGTCGCGGAGCGGGCCGACCCGGAGCGGCTGCGGCAGGCGCTGGAGAACCTGATCGGCAACGCGCTCGGGCACGCGCCCGCGGGTGTGCCCATCGTGGTCGAGATCGAGCAGGAGACACGCGATGAGGGCGAGTGGGCGGTCCTGAGCGTGCGCGACGAGGGACCGGGCATCGCGCCGGCCCTGCTGCCCACGCTCTTCGACCGCTTCGCGCGGGGCGCCAACTCGACGGGCCTTGGGCTGGGGCTGTACCTGGCGCGGGGCATGGCCGAGGCGCACGGAGGCACGCTGACGGTGGACTCTCGAGTGGGCGCGGGAACGACGTTCCGCCTGGCCCTGCCGCTGTCGGCAACCTACCAAGCGCCGCGCCCCTGACTGGCGCTTTAGTGGGGCCTGCGACCGCCCTGTTATGCCCACGCCTATGGACCACCGTCGTAGGCCGGGCCAATCGCTCGTGGAGCGCGTACAAGGCGGCGTACTGGGGCATTGCAGCGTGGTATCATACGTCATGACATACGCTATGCGCGCCGCGCGCTATTGCCAGGATGACGGGACGGAACGTCGATGACAACCGTCGATATGCCGGGCCGTCACGCGCCGATCCGGCCGCTCGATCCCGCGCTGGCGGCCAAGGTCGCCGCGGGCGAGGTGATCGAGCGGCCGGCCTCGGTGGTCAAGGAGTTGCTGGAGAACAGCATCGACGCCGGGGCCACGCGCGTCAGCGTGGAGCTGGAGGAGGGCGGTCAGCGCCTGATCCGCGTGCGGGACGACGGCCATGGCATCGCGGCCGACGAGGCCGAACTGGCGTTCGGGAGCCATGCGACCAGCAAGATGGCCGCCCTGCACGACCTGCAGGACATGCGCACGCTGGGCTTCCGCGGCGAGGCGCTGCCCAGCATCGCCGCCGTGGCCGAGGTGGAGCTTGCCACCTGCGCCGCGGGGGCGCCGCGCGGGGCCGTGGTGCACGCGCGCGGCGTGCGCGTGACGCGCGGCGCGCCGCGCGGGCTGCCGCCGGGGACGACCGTGACCGTGCGCGACCTCTTCGCCGCCGTCCCGGCGCGCCTCAAGTTCCTCAAGAGCCGCGCCGGCGAGGTTGCCGCCGCGCAGACGGTGGTGGCGCATTACGCCCTGGCCTACCCCCACCTGCGCCTCTCCCTCTACAGCGACGGCCGCCCCATCTTCTCCGCGCCGGGGACCGGTCGGGTGGCCGACGTGGTGGCCTCGCTCTATGGGGCCGAGGTGGCGGCGCGCATGCTGCCCCTGGAGGGGGAGCACCGCGACACCCGCGTGTGGGGCCTGTGCAGCCCGCCCGACGTCAACCGGCCCAGCCGCACCTACCAATCGTTCTTCGTCAACGGGCGCTGGGTGCGCAACCGCATGCTGGGCATCGCGCTGGAAGAGGCCTACCACACGCACCTGATGGTTGGCCGCCACCCCCTCTGCGTGCTGCACATCTCCGTGCCGCCCGAACTGCTCGACGTCAACGTGCACCCCACCAAATCGGAGATCCGCTTCCTCTACGACCGCGAGGTCTTCTCGGCGGTGCGCAACGCCGTCGGCGCGGCCGTGCTCTCCACCATGCCCGAGCCGGGCAAGACGCTGTCCGGGATCAGTGTCGCTACCGAGACGGAAGCCATGGAGCAGGGCCTGCTCGACCTGGCGCCGGGCGGGGAGGAGGGTTCGGCCACGGCCACGCGCGCCAACGGCGATGGCGACGCGGCGGGGCCGACGGCGCGCTCGCGGCCCGACATGCTGCCGCTGCTGCGCGTGCTGGGCCAGGCCAGCAGCCTCTACATCATTGCCGAGGGCGGCGAGGGCCTCTACATGGTCGACCAACACGCCGCCCACGAGCGCATCATCTTCGACGACTTGATGGCCGTGGCCGCCGACCGGCCCATCGACGCGCAGTTCCTGCTGGAGCCGGAGTGCATCGAGCTCTCGGCGGCGCAGTTCGCGGCCCTGGAAGAGTGCATGGACGACCTGGCTCCTCTCGGCTTCGCGGTCGAGCCCTTCGGCACGGCGGCGGCGCTGGTGCGCGCCGTGCCGTCCGTGCTCAGCGGCGGCGGGGCCGACCCGCACGACGTGCTGCGCGAGCTGCTGGAGGGCCGCGCGGTCAAGGGCGAGGTGGCCGACTGGCGCGAGCGGTCGCTGACCACCATCGCCTGCAAGAGCGCCGTCAAGGCCGGTCAGGCCCTCTCCATGGAGGAGATGCGCCAGCTGATCTACCGCCTGGAGCGCACCGCCCGTCCGCGCACCTGCCCGCACGGCCGCCCCACCATGATCTTGCTCTCGGCCAGCCAGCTAGAGCGCGAGTTTGGCCGCCGCGGCTAGTCGAGCGTCCGTCGGTATTGCCCACGGCGTACACGAGAGACAAGGGGAGGCGGCCATCACCCTCGTCGAAACGGATAACGGACAGGGACGCGTTATCAGCAAAGAACCGGGGGAGTGCGTTACGACAGCATGGCCTGGCGGCGCTGGTGTTCGCGCCACATCTCTTGCAGTCGTAGCCGCAACTGCTCCTGGGCATGGACGCGTAGCTCCTCGCGCATCTCCAGCGGATACTGCGCCACGACGCGCTCGATGTCGGCGGCCATCCGCTCGTAGGCGCGCACGAAATCGTCCAGCGACGAGACCTGCCTCTGTCCGGTATCTTTGTCCATCGTCTTACGCTCTATGTAGGTGGTTTGTCTCGCGGTGACGCAGGGCCTGATCGTGTCACCTTGTGTCCGTTCACGCCCGCTCGACGTCCATTGCCAGATTAAGCCTGGAAGAGGATGTGACGTAGCAGGACGAAGACGACGGCCAGCAGGAAGAAGAGCAAGGCCACGAGGAGAGCAACCGCGGCAGCCGTCCCGCTGTCGTCGACCTCATCCTGGCTGTCATCCTCTTCGCGCAACTCGTCCTCGGCCAGCACATCCGTGTCGACGCTCATCTCTCCCCCTGCGCCCGCGGCGGTCATACCCTCCGCACCATGCAGTATGCCATACCGTTTCGCTCCGGGTCCACAACTGTCGGCCAGTGCCTGATGAAGCAGGCGCTGCCGACGACGTGCTACCCTGCTACCAGGGATAGCCGAAGATACATATGAATGACTATGACTATGACGACGACGACGACGTACACTGTGCGCAGAGGCAGGGGAACGCGACGCCGGCGCGTACGAAGAGGCGAGGAGGGAGAGACGAATGAGCACGACATCGCAGGCGCAGGATTTGGTGACCGTCACGCCGATGACCACGGTCCAGACGGTCGATCTCGACACGGTGGCCGTCCACCTGCATCCACGGGACGAGGTAGCCGTGGCGCGCGTCCCGCTCCCGCCAGGCCTGCGCCTGCGCATTCCGGGGTCGGAGGGGATGGTGCGGGTGTCACGGCTGATCCCGGCCGGCCATAAGGTGGCGCTGCGTGCGGTGGCGGAGGGCGACACGGTGCGTAAGTACGGGCAGGTCATCGGCTTCGCCATCGCGCCGATCGTTCCCGGCGACCACGTGCATAGCCACAATCTGGCCGTAGGCGCGCTCAGCCACGACTATGCCGTGGGCGTCGACGCCCATCCGGTCGACTTTGTGCCCGTGGAGCAACGCCGCGCGTTCAAGGGCTTCCGCCGCGCCGACGGGCGTACGGGTACGCGCAACTACGTCGCCGTCATCTCCACCGTCAACTGCTCGGCCAGCACCGTGCGCGCCATCGCCGATCGCTTTCGCGGCGACGCGCTGCGCGACTACCCCGCCGTCGACGGCGTGATCGGCCTGACCCATAAGGGCGGCTGCGGCGCGCGCTACGGCTCGGGCGAGGTCGAGTTGTTGCAGCGCACCCTGGCCGGAGTCGCCCGCCACCCCAACGTGGCCGCCTATGTGCTGGTCGGCCTGGGCTGCGAGATCAACCAGATGACCGACCTGGTGCGCGGCCAGGGACTGGAAGGGGACAGGGCGCCGCTGCTGGTGATCCAGGACGAGGGCGGGCTGCTGGAGACGGTCGAGAGCGGCGTACGAGCTGTCACGCAGTTGTTGCCCGTGGCGGCGGCCTGTCGTCGCGAGCGGACGCCGGCGTCGGAGCTGGTGATGGCGTTGCAGTGCGGCGGCTCCGACGGCTGGAGCGGCGTGACGGCCAACCCGGCGCTGTGGGCCGGGCCGCGGACATGCTGGTGCGCCAGGGCGCCACGGTGGCGCTCGGCGAGACGACCGAAGTGTACGGGGCCGAGCACCTGCTGACGCGCCGCGCCAGTTCGCCGGAGGTGGCGGAGCGCCTGCTGGAGCGCATCCGCTGGTGGGAGGAGTATACGCGCCGCAACGGCTGCGAGATCGACAACAATCCCGCGCCCGGCAACAAGCTCGGCGGCCTGACCACGATCTACGAGAAGAGTCTCGGCGCGGTGGCCAAGAGCGGTTCGACGCCGCTCAACGGCGTCTACGAGTACGCGGAGCGGATCACGGCGCGCGGCTTCGTGCACGTCGATTCGCCCGGCTACGACCCCATCTCGGTCACGGGCCAGGTGGCTTCGGGCTGCACCATGGTGGTGTTCACCACGGGGCGGGGCTCGGTGTTCGGCTGCAAGCCCGCGCCCAGCATCAAGGTGGCGACCAACAGCGCGCTCTATACGAAGATGAGCAACGACATGGACATCGACGCCGGGCGCACGCTGGACGGCGCGACGCTCGACGAGGTCGGCGCGGAGATCTTCGAGCGCGTGCTGGCCGTGGCCTCGGGCGAGCGGAGCAAGAGCGAGCGCCACGGCATCGGCGAGGAGGAGTTCAATCCCTGGATCATCGGCGCGACGCTGTGAGAGTTGCCAGGTGCCAGGTGCCAGGTGCCAGGTGCCAGGTGCCAGGTGCCAGGTGCCAGGTGCCAGGTGCCAGAGGTTAGGATCGCAGTCCTACTGCCTACTGGCAACGACCATCGCCAGGTCGGCGTCATGGCGGGCGCGGGCCATAGGCGTGAGCGGCGCGCCGGACCGCTCGCGCAAGGGCGCCGCCTCGTCGAAGAGACGCGCCGCTTCCGCCATGTTGCCCCGCGCGCAGGCCAGCCCGGCGAGCGCCTCCAGGCAGGAGGCGAGGGCCAGGGGGTCGCCGCGCCGGCGACGCAACTCCAGGCTCTCGCTATAGCAGTCGTGGGCACGGTCCAGGGCGCCCTGATCGCGGGCCACGTCGCCCCTATTGAGCAGCGCGACCGACAGGCCGGCGGCATATCCCAACTCACGGAACAATGCGACGCTCTCCTCGTGCAAGGCGGCGGCGCGGTCCGGGTCGCCCTGGTAGGCCGCGACGCGGCCCAGGTTGGTCAGTTCCAGCGCCTCGTCGCCACGGTAGCCGCGGTCCCGCGCCAGGGCCAGACTCTCGGCGTAGAGGACCGCGGCGCGCTCGAGTTCGCCGTGCTCGCGCGCCACGTAGGCCAGGTTGTCTAGCGCGTTGCCGATGCCCCAGCGGTCGCCCAGCGCGCGGAACAGGGCCAGACTCTCCTCGCAAAAGGAAACAACCCGGGCGGCGTCGCCGCGTCGCGCCGCCAGGTCGCCCAGGATAGTGAGGGCAATGGCCACGCGGTTCGTGTCGCCGGCCCGCCGGAACAGCGCCAGGCTCTCCTCGACCGATACCTCGGCCTGCTCGAAGCCGCCGCCATAGACCGCGATCTCGCCCAGTGCCAGCAGCGCCGAAGCAGTCACCCAGGGCTCGCCATCGTCACGGGCCAGGGTGAGCGCCTCGTCGGCCAGCGCGGAAGCCTCCTGATAGTCGTCGCGGCCGTGCGCGGCATAGGCCTGCGCCATCAGTGCCAGGGCCATACCGCGGCGGTCGTCCAGGCGCCGGTACAGGACCAGGGCCTGGCAGGCGCGCTCGGTCGCATGCTCCTCGTCGAAGCGGTCGAGCGCCAGCATGGCGGCGGCGATGAGCGCGCGAGCGCGTACCGTTGGATCGGCGTCCGCCCCAGCGACCCGGCGCAACGCCGCCTCGACCAGACCCCGACCCTCCGCGAGATATCCTCGCACCTCCCAGAAACGCCACAGCGCCGCGGTCAGGCGCAGCCCCACCTCGACGCGGTCGCGGCCTCCCTCCAGGGCCCACTGTATCGCCGCTCGCAGATTGTCCCCTTCCCGCGCCAGCCGCGCCAGCCAGGCGGTCTGACGCGGGCCGAACAGTTCGGGCTCGGCGCGCTCGGCCAGCGCGAGATAGTAGGCAGCGTGGGACTGCCGCAGCCGCTCCTGCTCGCCGCTCGCGAGCAGACGCTCCAGGACGTACTCGCGCACGGTCCGCAGCATGTCGACGCGCGACTCGGCATCGTCGCCGCTCCGCCTCAACAGGCTGTTGTCGAGCAGGGCGATCAGGCCCTCGTCCACATTGTCCGCATCGCCCGCGTCAGGGCCGTCGGGCGTATCGGGCGCGCGTCGAGAAACATCGGTTCCCGCGCACACTGCGCTCACGGCGTCGGGGGTGCAACCGCCGGCGAAGACGGCTAGCCGCCGCAACAGCGCCCGCGCGGAGGGAGGGAGCAAGGCCTCGGACCAGGCGATGGTGGCGCCGAGGGTGCGCTGGCGCGGCGGCAGGTCGCGCGGGCCATCCGCCAGGACGTGCAGGCCCTGGTCGAGTCGTGCCAGCAGGTCGCGCGGGGCGAACAGGCGTACACGCGCCGCGGCCAACTCGATGGCCAGGGGCAACCCGTCCAGGCGGATACAGATAGCGGCGAGGGCAACAGCATTCTCCGCCGTCAGCGCAAAATCGGAGCGGACCTCGCGGGCGCGCTGCACGAACAGGTCGACGGCGGGATTCAGCGCGAGGTCCGCCAGATCCTGGTCCGTCATCGTCCTGGCCTGTCTTCCCTGCCCTCCTGTGGGAGCCGCAAGAGCGGCGGGAACGACTACGGGAACGACCAATGGAGCGACCGGGTAGTCACGCTCACCGCGAAGACGCAGCGAGGCCCTGCTCGTGGCCAGGACGCGCAGGCCGGGGCACGACGCCAGCAGGTCGGCCACCAGCGGCGCCGCCCCCACGATGTGCTCGAAATTATCCAGGATGAGCAGCACGCGCCGCCGGCGCAGGTACTCGATCACACCCTGGCGCACCGCCGCATCACGGGAGACGGGATTGTCGAGCAGCATCTCATCATGCCGCGCTAGAGGGACGAACGGGCGCAAGCCTAACGCCTGCGCGACCGTCGCGGCGACGAGGCCCGGATCGACGATGGCCGCCAGAGGGACAAAGACCACGCCATCGGCAAAACAGGTCTCGATCTCGCGCGCCACCTCCAGGGCCAGCCGCGTCTTGCCCACGCCGCCGGGACCGGTCAGGGTCAGCAGACGCGCGCCTCCCGCGCCGTCGCCGCACAACAGGTCGCGCACCGCCGCGATGTCGCGGGCGCGGCCGATCAGAGCCGTCGGCGGCAGGGGCAGTGCCGTCACGGCCAGGGGATTGGGAATCTGCCTGGAGGTGTCGGTAAAATCATCCGCGGGCAGAAACTCCGGGGCGCCGTGACGAATTTCCTGGGAGCGCGAGAGGCGCTGGCTGCTGTCGGGATCGTTGCGGATCAACGACGTATCGATCCCAGCAGGCGCAGGACGATGACGTCGCGCGGCCTGCTCGAACGCCTCGCGATCCGCGGGGGCCAGGGCCAGAGCCCTGGCCAGCATCTGCACGGTATCGGCGCGCGGGGAGCGGTTGACGCCGCGCTCCAGGTCGCTGAGCCTGCGTACGGAGAGGCTGGCGCGCTCGGCCAGCGCCTCTTGCGTTAGCCCCGCCGCCCCGCGATGGTGCTTGAGGAGGTCTGCGAATGTCATCGCGGTCGCCCCACCCTATCCGTCTCTTGCCCTCGTCCTCGTCCTCGTTCTGGGGGCATGATAACACGTCTGGCGAGGCGACTCCCACGCCAAACTGCCGGTTTACGTGGGCGCTGACGTGCCTCCGTTCATGGTCCGCGCGGCCGCCTCGCGAGAGAATAGAGCCAGGGACAGAACTGAGGGGGCCGCCGGACGGTTGGCCTCACGCAAGCGGAAGCGAAAGAGGGAAGACCATGTTGTACCCATCCATCGAAGCCGTCAAGGCGCATCAGGCCGAGTTACGCCGCGGCGCGGACCAGGATTGCCTGGCCCGACAGGCGCATGCTGCGATGGCGCCACCGCCGCGACAGGGCCTGCATCGACTGATGCATCGACTGATGCAGCGGCTCGGGGTTGAGCCAGCGCCGCTTGCACGGCCGCCTCGACACGCGCATCACGGGTAGGCGCATCGGGCAGCGACGACAAACGAAACAGGGCGACATAGAGGTAACACAGGATAGGAAAGGGAAGACATCATGATGCGTGTGGTTGCCACAGGCGGCAGCGGACGGTTCGGGCGCTGGGTCATCTCGGAATTAATCGAGCACGGGTACGACGTAGTCAACGCCAGCCGGCGGCCGCGAGCGGAGATGGCAGCGGAGGATGGACCGCGGCCAATGCACGACGCCCCGTTTCGCGAGGTCGAGCTGCGCGACGCGGACACCGTGGCACGGGCACTGGAGGGCTGCGACGCCGTGGTCCACCTGGGAGCCATCCCGCACCCGTGGGGCCATCCCGACCCGGAGATCTTCGCCAACAACACGCAGTCGACCTACAACGTGCTGCAAGCGGCCGCGGCGCATGGCGCGCGCAGGGTCGTGCTGGCCTCCAGCGAGTCGGTCTACGGGCACTCCTTCGCGCCCAGGGGCACGCGTCCCCTCTACGTCCCGATCGACGAGGAACACCCGCTGCGGCCCTGCGAATCGTACAGCCTTTCCAAGGAGGTCGATGAGCAGACAGGCGCTATGTTTCACCGCCGCGACGGCCTCTCCGTGGTCGTGCTGCGCTTCCTGGGGCTGATGCAACCGGGAGAGGCCGCATCCATGGCGCGCGAGGCACGGGCCAATCCGGACGGCGACACCAGCGGCATCACCGGTTACACCGACGTGCGCGACGCGGCCGTCGCCTGCCGGTTGGCCCTGGAGGCGCCAGACCTGGGCTATGAGGTCATCAATATCGCCGCCGCCGACTCCTTCAGCGACGAGCCGACCGAGGAGTTTGTGCGCCGCCATTGCCCCGGCGTCGAGATTCGTGGGCGCATCCCCGGCACAGGCAGCGCCTGGTCGATTGCCAGGGCGCGGCGCTTGCTGGGCTACGCGCCGCGACACTCCTGGCGCGACTAAACGGGTATGTCCCCTGCCGCTCAGGCGTCGGACGGAGTGGAACCACTACCAGCGAGGGGGAAGCGCGCGATCAACTCGTGCCTGGAGCCCGTATCGCCGATCAAGGCGAGGTTGTCGAGGCCGATGTCCCAGTCGAAATCGCGCTCGGCGAGCAGGCGGCCGACCGCGTGCGCGGTCTCGCCGCCGGTATCGCGCAGGGCAAGCGTGATATGCGGCATCCAGGTGTCGGGGTGGTAGTGCGCCGAGACGCCGAAAGCGGTGGGCGTCAGGTCATCCCACAGCGTGCGTTGCAAGCTTGACAGGCCAGGCGCGCGCACCACCGGGATATAGAGGGTGGGGAGCAAGCCGGTGAAGATGCCCAGTCCCGTCGTGCGCACCCGGAAGGCGGGGGTACCCTGGGCCAACCGCTGCGCGATGGGCATCAGCACCTCGGCGTCGTACTGCTCGGCGCCCTGGTACGAGAGGTGGGGGAAAGGCGCCTCGTAGACAGCCTGCAGGCCGAACTCCCGCCGCAACTCGGCCCAGATTTCCTCGACCGCCGTGGTGTAGTGCTCGTCCAGCAACGAGACGACCGCGTACATGCGTGACCTCCTCCCCTTCTCCATCTTCCATTTACCCGACGCAACCCGACCGGACGTGTCCCGCCACGTTCTATGGGTGCGGCAGTTAGCGCGCAGTCGCGCCGTCTTGCTGCCGCACCAGCACGGCGTGTATCCTATACTTTACCGGACCGAAGACGGGCGTCGCCCACGCATGCGCGCTTTGTAGACCTACGGCGCGCTCGGGAAGATCCGCGCGTTCACCCTGGAAGCGCTCAAGGAGCGCGCCGCTGCCGGCACAGCGGAAGCGGTATAGAGTAGTTAGGGGAGGAGATAGACAGTTATGCAACCAGTGGTGACCGGCGGCATCATCCTGCTCCTGATCGCTTTCGCCGTGTATCGACGCATGCAAGCCCAGCCGGTGCAGCCTCAGCGCGCCGTGATCCTGTCCGCGGTCGTCGTCGCTCTCTCAGCCTTTAGCCTGGTCGGCGCCAACCGCCTCACGGCGCATCCGCTGGCCCTTGTCCTGGCGCTGCCCGCCCTCGCCGTGGGGGTGGGAGGGGGCCTCCTCTTGATGCGCTCCATCCACTTTTGGCGCGACGAGGCTACCGGCGCCCTCTGGATGAAGGGCGGCGTCGTCTATCTGGCCGCCTGGCTGGGCACGGTATTGCTCCGGCAGATCGTCGCCTACGCTGGCGGCGCGTACACGACAGCGGGATCGTCATCGCCCGATCAGCACACGGTCGATCCCACCCTGGCCGTCCTGTCGACCGACCTGGTGATCGTCTCCATGGGCCTGTGGATCGCGCGCGCGGCGGCGCTGGTGCGGACCTATCGCGCGTACGAGCGCGCGGATGGGCCGGCGCTCCGCTAGCGCACGTTGCACACGATACCACGGTACCATGGAAGAAAGGCGGTTGTCGTCCGGCGGCTGTGACCGTCACCCGACCACCTGGGACAGAGATGGGGAGAGGGGAGGGTATCCGATAGACATGCACGATCCTGCCGACGCCCGTTCCGACGATGCCATGCAGGTGCTGCGGGACATCCTGTCCCAGCCGACCGCGCCGTTCCACGAAGAGCGCGTCGCCGCGCGCATCGCCGCCTACCTGCGCGCGTGGGGTATCCCGTTCGTCCTCGACGCCTGGGGCAACCTCATCGCCCACTACCGGCGTGGTGGCCCGACGCGCCCGTTGCTCCTGATGGCGCACATGGACCATCCCGGCTTCGAGATCATCGCGCCGGCCGGACCGGACGATGAGCCGTGCGCGGCGCGGTTGCTGGGCGGCGTCGCGCGTCAGTGCTTCGAGCGGGCCGAGCCGGTTGCCGCGCGCATCTACCCCGGCGGCGGGGACCACGCCTCGAACGGCGTCGCCGCCCGCGTGACTGGGTACGGGCCGCCAGGCGATGGCGCGTCGGGCCTGACGCTGTTCCTCACCCTGGACGACCCAGCGCGCGCGGGTCTGGTGCGGCCGGGCGACTTTGGCGTCTGGGACCTGCCCGACATGGAAGTGCGCGACGGCGCCATCCACGCGCGCGCCATCGACGACCTGGCGGGCTGCGCCTCCATCCTGCTGACGATGAGGGCCATGGCGCGCGAGCAACGCGAGACCGATGTCTACGGCGTCTTCACCCGCGCCGAGGAGGTCGGACTGGTCGGGGCGTACGCCGCGCTACGCGGCGGGACGCTGCCCAGGGACGGGTATATCGTCTCGCTGGAGGCCAGCAAGGCGCTGCCCGGCGCCGTACAGGGCGAGGGACCGGTCATCCGCGTGGGCGACCGCGCCAGCACCTTCTGCGACGAGGCCGAGGGCTTGTTGCGCGCCGCCGCGCTTAGGCTCGGCAGCCCGGAGGACGGCAGCGCGTCGATCCCGGCGCAGCGCCAGCTGATGAGCGGCGGCCAGTGCGAGGCCACGGCCGCGGTGCGGCAGGGCTACACCACCACCGGGTTGTGCTTTCCGCTGGGCAATTACCACAACGTCGGGGACGGCTTCGCGCTGCGGCCGGAACACATCCGCCAGGACGACTTCCTGGGCGGCGTCGCGCTGCTCCAGGAGGCCGCGCGCCTGCTCCCCACGTACGTCCGGGACCAGAAGCAGACGGAGGGAACCGTCAACCCGCGCCTGGAAACGATGATCGGGCAGCTCGCCGACACTGCGGCGCATATCAAAGAGGCGACACGCGGCTAAATGACACGGCTGATAATGACGTTGGTATCAAGAACGATACGTGATGAATCCATGCCGCTCCTGCCGTACCTCCTTCACTGCCGCCGCGATGTCAGCCTCGATGTCGTCCGGGTCGTCGGTGCTGTTTTGGGCGTCGATGCGGTCAAGGCTTTGGAAGAACCCTTCTTTCGCCGCCGGATCGCCCGGGCGAACACGCACCGGGGTAATGATCGCGACAACCGCATCCACCCGTCGGATCGCGCGTGGCTGGCGCGTCCGCTCCACCTCCTCCACGAGGTCTGCCAGGGACAGCGTGTTTGTGTTGATATCGATTGGCGCTGCGTCGTGTGCCATTGGGCCTCCTCATCACCTCCACGGACCTGCCGCGGGTCTATTGCCCATAGTGTGACACATCCCTCGCCCCACGTCGCCGTTTAGGTCGACTACCGTTAGGTCGGCGTGCGGGATATTCTATTGGAACAACTGTTGCCCGAATACTGCAGGCCCCCGGTCGCCCAAATCTCGACCTCCTTGTAGCCGTTGCTACCTGACGCATCCGTGGGTATGAGTTGCACCCGTGTCACTGTCTTTGATGGGAAGACCACATCCACGCAGCGCGGGCCGCCACTCACCATGTCAAGATCCTGCATGGACGTCCCATCACTGAATCCAATCTTTAGTTTGTTGATCTGGTTGTTGTCGGGCGAATTCTGGCTCCGGTCCCACACGATGATGTGGTTGGTAGTCACAGGCTGGTCCCAACTGAAGTTCAGGCCGACCATGTGCCCTGCAACCCAATCCGTACTAAGACTGCCATCTACCGCTGCATCACTCCCGCCTGGATCACGGTGCGCCTGTGGCGCAAGATTGCCGCTAAGCATGGTCGGGCTAGGTGTTGGCGAAGGCATGCTCGTCGGGGTATTTGTAGGGACGGTTGTCGTAACGGTTGTCGTAGCGGGCGGGACCGATGGCAGCGTTCGCGGATGAACACGACACCGCCATCCATCATAGCGACACACTGTCCATCATGAGACTTCCTGCCGGCTTTGTCCAGGCACAATCGGCAACATTGATCTACCACATTGCCCGGTCGCGCACAGATTGCAGGCAGGCCAGCAATCGGAGCGTCGCATGTTCACGATCGCACGGTTTTTGCCCTACGGCCACTGTCTCACGTCGCGTCGTCCGCGCGGGCCCCTTGCCGTGCGATCATCGCAACGTGCCGATAAACACATCTTCCGTCGTGTCATTAGTAGCCCCAAACGACGTAATAGCGAGGCACACACTAACGGTGGGAGGCATGCCCAATGCGGATGCGCATTCTTCCACCAGATTGCATCCTCCACACTCATCCATCCACCCATCACTAACTGGGGCGATTGTACCATGACACCAGCCTGGATGTCTATGCGGATAGTTGTGCTGAATCGGCAAAATAAGCGGCAATTTCGAAATCTGCTCGCCCAGGTCGCTCTGTCGGCGCGCGACCATAGCTGGCCTATAGGTATCTTCAGCGCGCCGCTTCTGCACGCTGTCGCGCCGATCCAGGCGATCACGACCCTCGTCGCCTCGCGCAACAACTGCCCGGCAGTCTACTCCCTTGCCTCCATCGCAGTACCATGCGGCGCCGCGCCGGTACAGCCGGTCAAGGACGTGCGCTGGTACCAGTGGACACGCTGCTTTGTCTGTGTTACGATGGCGGTTATTGTATGCGTCGGAGCGCGCGGGAGGTTCCGTCGTCGCCGCGGTTGTGAAAAGGAGGTGAGACGTATGACAGCAGGTGGGCCGCCATCGTTGGGAAAGGTGCTGAAGCGATTCCGGTTGGCAGCCGGTTTGACGCAAGCGGAACTGGCCGAGCGCGCCGGCCTCGCCGAGCGAACCGTCAGTGACATGGAGCGCAACGTAGGGCGCAAGCCGCAGAAGAATACGATCAAGCAACTGGCCAGGGCCCTTGGCTTATCGCGTCAGGAATCGTCCGAGTTGGAGGAGGCGGCACACCCGCAAACGGGCACGCCTACCGACGGTAGGCCGCCATTCCATCCTCTGGTGGGCAGGGCGGCCGAGGTGGACCTGCTGACGGCGCACCTCCATGGGCAGGGGCCGCCGGTGCTGATACTGGCCGGGGAGCCGGGCATCGGCAAGACGCGCTTGCTGGATGAGGCGACGAGGCGCGCGGAGGGGCTGGGCTTGCGGGTGCTGCGCGGCGGGTGCCAGCGAGGCAGCGACGAGATGCCTTATATGCCGCTGCTGGACGCGCTCGACCGCTACCTCGACCGCCTACCGACGGAACGCGCGCGGACGGTGCTCACGGATTGCGCCTGGTTGGTGCGCCTGCTGCCCGAGCTCGCGGACGGCCCGATCAAGCCGCTGCCGTCCTTGCCCGTGACGCCGGCCGAGGAGCGCCGCCTGATGTTCAAGGCAGTGGCGACCGTGCTGGATAATGTCGCGGGCCCGGCCGGAACGCAGCTCGTGCTCGACGACCTGCAGTGGGCCGGGTCCGACGCGCTCGAGCTGCTGCTGTCGGTGCTGCACGCGGCGCGCAGGGCGCCCCTGCGCGTGGTCGGCGCGTACCGCGATACCGAACTGCGGCCCAGCGGCCCGCTCGATGTCGCGCTGGCCGACCTGGCAACGGCCGGGCTGGTCGTCCACCACGCGCTGGCGCCCCTCTCCCTGCCGGAGGCCGGCCAGCTGCTCGACGCGGTGGTGGGAGACGCCGCGCGGCTGGACGGGTCGGCGCGAGAGTGGGCCGTGCGGCGCTCGGGGGGCGTTCCTTTTAGCGTGCTGAGCTTCGCCCAGACGCTAACGCGGTCGCTGGAGGGGGGCGGATTCGCCACCATTGACGACGAAGCCGTGCCGTGGGACGTGGCGCAGTCGCTGCGCGGACGTGTGGCCGCCCTGTCGGGCGTGGCGCGCGCGGTGCTCGGCACGGCCGCCGTGGTGGGCCGCCGCGCGCCGGTCGCGCTGCTGGTCGCGGCCACGGAGCGTCCCGAGGACGAGGTGCTGGACGCGCTGGAGGAGGCCACGCGGGCGCGCCTGCTGGACGCGGATGAGCGCGGTGTGCACCACTTTGCCCATGACGTGGTCCGCGAGACGGTGGAGGCCGGGCTGGGCGCGGGCCGGCGCGTGGTGTTGTATCGTCGCGTGGCCCGAGCGCTGGAGGAGGACGCGGGGGCGGCGGTCGAAGACCTGGCCTACTACTATAGCCGTAGCGACGCCGACGACAAGGCCGTGTTCTACCTGGAGCGGGCGGGCCTCAGCGCCGAGCTGCAGGCCGCCTACATGGCCGCCGAGGGCTACTACCGCGCGCTGGCCAAGCGCCTGGATGGCATGGGCCGCGCCCAGGACGCGGCCGCCGCGCGCGAGAAACGGGGCGTCGCGCTGCGGCTGGCCGGACAATACGAGACGGCGCTGGTCTCATTCGACCAGGCGGCGGACACCTACCGTGCGGTGGACGACCTTGATGGCGTGGGCCGCGCCATCGCCTGGATCGGCCACACCCACGCGGAGCGTGGGACGCCTAACGAGGGCATGGCGCGCGTCGGCGCCCTGTTGGCCTCCCTCGAGACCGGCGGGGCGCGTCCGGGCCTGGCCTCCCTGTACTCCCGGCTATCGTTCCTGCTGTGCGTGACCGGCCGCTATGAGTTTGGATTGATGGCCGCGACGCGGGCCACGGACATGGCGCGGGAGCTCGGCGACAAGGGTATCCTGGGGCACGCCGGGAGCTCCCGGGGCATGGCGCTGATGATGCTGGGCCGGCTCGACGAGGCGCTCGAGGCGCTCCTGGAGGCCATCCCGCTGGCCGAGGACGCCGGCGAGCTCGAGGCCCTGGCCAGCACGCTGACCAACGTGGCCACCATCCACATGTGGCGCGGCCAGTTCGACCTGGCCTGGCCCGCCGCCGAAGAGTCCATCAGGGTCGCCGAGCGCATCGGGAATCCCGCCCACACCGTGCTGGTCACCTTAAGGCGCGCCAAGGCGCGCCTTTATCGGCCTGTTCGAGGGCAGGTGGGAGCGGGCGCGCGAGACCGTGGCCTGGACGGAGAGCCTCGAACCCGGTCTGCTCGGCTCGTGGGGCATCGCCTACTTGCTGCTCACGCGCGGAATCGTGCGGATGCTAGAGGGTCACACGAAGGAGGGCGTGCGCGTCCTGGAGCGCGGCGTGCAGTTTGCGACGGCCAGCGGGGACATCGGGGCGCTGCGCTGGGCACAGATGTGGCTGGCCGAGCATGACCTGCGCGAGGGGCGCGCCCCGGAGGCGCTCGACCGGCTCGTCCCGCTCCTCGACCAGCAGCCCCATCTGCGGGAACTCGACGTGACCATCATGCTGCCGCGCCTGGCCTGGGCGCAACTCGACGCGGACGACGCGGGCGACGGGGCCGATGCCACGACGACGGCGGCAGGCAGCGTGGCGCGGGCGCGGGCGCAGGGCCACCGCATCGCGCTGGCCGACGCCCTGTGGATGCAGGCTATGGTGGCCGCGCGTCGAGGGCGGTGGGAGGAGGCCGCGGCGGCCCTGGAGGAGGGGCTGGATCTGGCGCGCGAGCTGCCCTATCCCTACGCCGAGGCGCGCATGCGCGTGGTCGACGGGTTGATGCGCCGCGCGCGAGGAGAGGACGAGGCGGCGCGCCGGCAGCTGGCGCGGGCGCTGGAGATTTTCCGGCGTCTGGGCGCGGGCGATGACGCCGGGCGGGTGGAGCGAGAGCTGGCGCGGCTGTGAGCCGCCTGCCCCTCCCGACCGTGCTGCTCTTCAGCGTGGCCAGCCTGGGGGCGAACCTGGTGTTCGCTTTCTTCAACTTCGCCATGCCGCAGTACCTGGACAGCTATCACCTACGCCCCGCGCTGATCGGTCTGCTGGCTAACGAGCGCTCGTTCGTGGGCGGCTTCATCCAGCCCGTCATCGGCCGCCTCAGCGACCGCGCGCGCACGCCGCTCGGCCGCCGCCGCCCGTTTTTCCTGGTCGGCGTCCCGCTCGCCGCGGCCTCCCTGCTGGTGCTCGGCCTGCACCCGCCGTTCGTCGTGATGATCCTGATCGTGCCCGTAGCCGCGTTTTTCCTGTTCATCGCCTTCGACCCGTACCTGGCCATGATGGCGGACATCACGCCGCCGGTCCAGCGCGGGCGCGTGGGCGCGGCGCTGGCGGTGGCGGGCATGCTCGGCGCGATCCTCTTCAACCTCGCCGCCGGGTTCCTGTGGGCGGCGCACGAGCGTACCGTCTTCGGGCTCACCGCCGCGGGGCTCGTGGTCTGCTTCGGCGTCACCTTCGTCGCCGTGCGCGAGCCGCCCCCCACGGCCGCGGCGCCCAGGGTGGCGCGTAATCCGCTGCGCTATCTGCGCGAGCTGCGCGAACACCGCGCGCTGGCCCGCTATGTCGGGGCGCTGAGCCTCTTCTATCTGGGCGCGGGCGGCGCGACGCCCTTCGTCACCCTGTTCGCCATCAAGGCGCTCGGCGTGTCCAGCGGCACGGCTTTCTTCCTGCTGATCATCCTGGTGCTGTGTACCGCCCTCGGCGCCGTGCCGGCCGGCTTGCTGGCCGATCGCGTGGGCAAGGAGCCCGTCCTGGTCGGCGGCATGGCGCTGTTCGCGGCCGGGACGCTGCTGGCCTCGCAGGCTCCGTCTCTCGGCTGGGTCATCCCGCTGATGGTGCTGGTCGGCCTGGGCAACGCCTGCCCGACCGCGCTGGCGATCCCCCTGCTCTCCGACCTCAGCCCGGCGTCGCGCATGGGCGAGTTTATCGGCCTGGGGTCGTTCGTGTGGTCGGTGGTGCAACCGGCCGGGTCGTTCTGCGCGGGGCTGCTGGTGACCAGCGCGCTGCCCTTCACCTATCGGCACACCTTCATCTGGGCGGGCGTCCTGATCGCGGTCGCCGCCGTGGCCATGCTGACCGTCCGTCCCGCGTCGAGGAGGGTCGGGGGCGATGCCTTTGACCCACGTCACATGGCTGCTGATGACGTAGGCGCAGACCTCGGTGGTACAGGTTGAGCAGCGGGCGCAAGCGGATGGCGATCTGGGCCATGATGGGCGGCGCGCTATCAAGTCGGTGCACCAGCCGATCCGCCAGGCCGATTATTTGCAGCCCCTGTCCTACGATGACTGATGGGCGGCGAGGACGACCAGCAGGGCCAGGCTGAGCGGCAGGGCGATCAGGGCGGCAATCGCCAGCGGGATCGCCGAGCTGGCGGCCGCGCTGACCACGACGCCGACGGCCAGCCAGAGCCCCATCACGGCCAGCCCAACCGCGCTGCCGAGCACGGCCATGGCGTTGGAGCGCCGCGCGACCATGACCACGCCGCCGGACGGATTGACCGCCGCGACCATCCCGCCGCCGAAGGCCGAGCCATCGGACATCATGACCACGCTCGGCGCCGCGGCAGGAGGCGGCGGCGCGGGCATCGTGACGACCACGTTGTTGACGATCTGCTGAGCCGGCATCGGCGGCATGGCGAGGCCGTTGTTAAAGACCTGGGGCCCCGGCGCGGGGGCGTACCCAGCATAACCGTATGGCTGCGGCTGTGGCTGCTGATAGGTGGGCTGGGCGGGATACGCTGTTTGTGGCCCTGGAGCGGGCATCGGCCCGGACGGAGGCCAGGCCTGTTGCAGCCCAATCGGCGGCGCGCCGCCCGTGGACGGACCCATGGGAGCGATGGGGTAGGAATACTGCTGATAGGCAGGCGCGGGCGTGGGAGCGACGGGGTAAGACAGGTCCGCGCCCGCCGTCGGGTACGCGTAGGGCGCGGGCTGGGTGGCGTAGGAGCCAGAATGCGTCTCATACGTCTCGATAGGGGAGGACGGCGCGGCGGTCGGACGCGCCATCGCCACCCCGCACCACCCGCAGAAGCGGGCCTCGACGTTATTCTTTTGACCGCAGGCGTGGCAGTGCATCCGTCTTATCCTTTCTCGCTATTAGTGATGAGCCGCCAGCCGCCAGCCTTCAGCTAGTGATTAATGGCCATGCGGTTGTGAGATATGGAGGGCCGCTACTAAACAGGCGTTCGTACTACTTACTGGCAACTGGCAACTGGCAACTGGCAACTGGCAACTGGCAACTGGCAACTGGCAACTGGCAACTGGCAACTGGCCTAGCGCGCCAGGGTAACGACCGCGGGGGCGCGGTTGAACATCCAGAACGAGAGCGGGAGGCACAGGCCCAGGGTTAGGGTCGCGAAGCCCCACGCCGCCAGCAGCCACAGTCCGCTGGCCCACCATCCCACGGTCAGGAAATAGAGCGCGCGCAACAGGAACGGCCGTTGCAGTGGGCTCCCGTAGCTGACCAGCACCACGCCGTTGGACACCGTGACCTGCGTCCGCGTCTCCATCGGCTTGAGCGTGACCACCTGCGGCAGCCGGTTGAGCATCCAGAGGCCCAGTGGCAGGCCCAGGATCGTGACCATCAATAGCCAGGCAACCACTGTCCAGACCGCGCCAAGCCATAGGCCGGCCATCAGGAAATAGAGCGCGCGCAGCAAGATGGGTACGCCGCCGCGCTGAGCCAGCACCACGACCGGCTGTTGCGGCGCGGGGGCCGGAGCGGGGGTCGTCACCGTGATGTTGTTGATGATTTGTGGGGCGGGCGCGTAAGCGGGCGGGTAGGCATAGCCGTAGGACGGCGCATGACCGGACGGTGGCGCCATTGTGTGCATCGGCGTCGGTGGGGCGTGGGCGGGCTGGGGCTGATAGATGCCCACGGATGGATCGGCATACCGCGGTTGCGGTTGCGGCGAACGATATCCTGTCGCGGTCTGTTGTGCCTGAGCCGGCGGTTGTGGTTGTGGTTGTGATTGCCACCGCGCGGGGGCCTGTCGTTGCGGCCGCGGGCGTGGTTGCCAGGATGTCGGCGCCTGGGATTGTACGTGCTCCGGCGCCCGCGATTGCAGTTGCGGTTGCGCCCATTGCGGTGTGGTGGTGGTCGTGGCCGTGGCCACGTGGGGTTTGGGCCGGTAGGTCTTGTAGGTCGGGGGCGGGGCGCCGGGACTTTCGGCCAGGGCGACACCGCACCAGGCGCAGAAACCGGCGCCGGGCGTGGTTTGCTGGCCGCAGGCATGGCAATACATCGCGAGTCTCCTGGCCACCATCGTACGTGACCGGTGCAACGATTTCATCGCAACTCTGTCTAGGGCCATTGTGGACGACTTCGTAAGTCACGTCAACTACAGGCCTCATCCAGTGTAACGGGGGTGTATCCCGAGATTGTGATGGTGGGTGCGATCGAGCCTGCGACCGCAGTCGCAGGCTCTGTCTCACAATCGTAGGGTACACCTCTCATCCAGCAGTATTGGCGCGGGGACGCGGCTGATGGAGGCCAGGTCGAAGCAGTCGAGCAGGTCGCGCGCGGTCAGGGCTGTCCCCGCCGGGACGAGGCCGCTGCTGGACGCCAGGGCGCCGACCACGACCTCGGGCGCGATGCCGCGCTCGCGCAGCGGCCCGACCCCGACGGCGCCATGACGCTTGGCCAGTCGCTCGCCTCGCGCGTCCACCACCAACGGCACGTGCAGGAAGCGCGGTATCGTCTCTCGATGGTCATGGCCGAGTGGTCCAAGCGGGTCGGGGACACCGAGCGCGTGGAGCGCGCGGTACAGCAGGATCTGGCGCGGCGTACTGTCCAGCAGGTCCGCCCCGCGCACCATATCGCCGATGGCCATGGCAAGGTCGTCGACCACCACGGCGAGGTGGTAGGCCGGGACGCCGTCGGAGCGGCGCACCACGAAATCGCCGACGGCCTGGGCCACGTCTTGCGCGACCGTTCCGTACAGGCCGTCCTCGAAGCTGACCACGCCCTCCGGCCCAGTGGGCACGCGGAAGCGCAACGCGGGGGGACGGCCGCCGGCGCGGGCACGCTGCGCGGCGCGGCGCTCGGGGTCGCGACAGGTCCCCGGATAGCGCGGGCCCTCCTCGCCAGCATGGGGCGCGCTGGCCGCGCGCGCAACGTCGGCGCGGCTGCAATAGCAGAGGTAAACCAGGTCGGCGTCGGCGAGCCGTTGGAGGGCATCGGCGTAGCGCCCGGCGCGCTCGCTCTGGATATAGGGGGCGTGGAGACCACCGCGATCGGGACCTTCGTCCCAGTCGAGTCCCAGCCAGCGGAGGTCGGCCAGCGCCGCGTCCGCCGCGCCGGGACGGACGCGCGCCCGGTCGAGGTCCTCCACGCGCAGCACGAAGGCGCCGCCAGCGCGCCGCGCCAGCAGCCAGGCCAGCAAGGCGGTGCGCAGGTTGCCCAGGTGGAGCGGACCGCTCGGCGTGGGAGCGTAGCGCCCGCGGTAGGGCCTTCGGGAAGCCTCGCCGTTTTGATGATGGTCGATGGTCGTCACGAGCTGTCAGCCGTTCGTGTCAAGCGAGTACGTGTTTCCGCCACCGATGGACGATCAGATATTACTTCGTCGCCACGACGATCATGCGACGGCTGCCGGCGGTCAGCTCTTGCCCGTCTTGATCGTACCCGGAGACCTGGGCAAAGCCGGCCTGTCGCAACCATGCGCTCAGTTCGGGATAAGTCAGGAGGCGCACGAAGAAGCGCATGCGGCGGACCTGTCCATCGCGCACGATGATGCGCTCGGTGTGGTTGCAGCCGGTGGCGACATCGTAGCGCATGCTGTCGATCATGAAATTATCCTCACGCTCCACCACGGCCGCGTGCTGATAGTGCCGCAAGATGTAGTCGCGGTTGTTGAGGTCGATCAGCAACGTCCCGCCCGGCTTGAGGGCATGGTAGGCCTGCGCGAGCACGGCGCGATTGTCCTCGTCGTCGAAGTAGCCGTAGGCGGTGAACCAACTCAGGATGCCATCGAAGCGATCGATCCACGGCAGCGAGCGCATGTCGCCCGCGACGTACTCGACCGTGAGGCCTTGCCGCGCCGCGTCGTGCCGCGCCTGGTCGAGGAAAGCGGGGGTCACGTCGAGTCCTGTCATAGTACAACCGCGCTCTGCGAGCGGATTCGTGATCCGTCCGTGCCCGCAGGCCAGATCGAGGACGGCCGCGCCCGCGCGCAGGTCGAGCAGACGCCAGATCAGGTCGACGTCGCGCGCGGTGCGCTCCGGGGTCAGCAGGGGTCCATAGAAGTACCCGTAGTCGGCGGCGTCGAAGACCGCCTCCACGTCAAACCGCGCGTCGCTCACTATCACTATCCGACCTTGTTCATACGAACTCTGCTACGTGCCCACTACTGGCCGCAGGCCCGCCGGTCTAGCCTGCATCATGCACGAAGGGAGCCCCTGGGAGATCCTGGGAGCGCCGGCTTCCAGCCGGCAGCCCTCGCGGCAAGTCCGTGCACCAATGGCAGGTGCGCGTCCGGCGACCGGGGCCGGCTGGAAGCCGGCGCTCCCAGGAACGTGGCAGCGTCTACGCAGCCGGGCAGTCGCAGGCCCTGGACTAGCCCTGAGCGGTGTTCGCGGCGCCGACTGCATCCGCGGTCGTTCCCACAGTCAACGCGCGGTCCGGCGCCATGCGCTGCTGCAGCCAGCGGTAGCCATCCTGCAGGAACAGGATTTCTTGCAGGCGCTCCTGCTTCTGCGACAGGTCCTGGCGCAGCACGCCCAGACGCACGCGGCTCTCCATCGACCCGGAGTCGGCGCTATCCTCGGCTTCATCGATCCGACGCTGTGCGACGGCGATCGCCTCTTCGAGTTGGCGCTGCTCGCCCGCCAATTCGGCCTGGCGGTAGGGCAGTCGCTGCGGGGTGGCCATCAGGACGGTGTTGCCGGAGCGCGTGCGCGGCGGACCGACCAACTCTCCGGACACCGTCGAAGCCACGGATGGCACGGAGGTCACGCTACGCGGCGATCCGGCGGGTCCATCGAGCGGCATCGTCGACGCGCCATCCACGGATGGAGGCGGCGTGGAGGGAGCCGGCTCGGTTAGCGGCGTTGGCAGCGTTGACGGCGTTGGGAGCGGCGCGCCGGTTGCGCGTGGTAGGGCTCCATCACCCTGTGTCGATGGCGTAGGAGCTCCGTCACCCTGTGTCGATGGCGTAGGGGTTCCGAGTGGGGACTCCTCGGGTGGCGACGCCATGGGCTCGACGGCCGGAGAGGCGGACGCGGCGAACCGTATCCCCTCTGTCTGAGCGGTCACTGTCGGAGTGGCGCCCACGTCTGCCTGGGCGGTCACTGTCGGAGTGGCGCCCGCGTCGGATACAAAAGGGGGCGTGACGCCGGGAACGAATCGTACGCTATCCCCTGGGGCCAACCGTGTCGTTGTAGCCGCGGGAGATGGTGGAGACATCGGCGCCAGCGCGGGCGTGGGAGGCGCTGCCGCGGCGGCGACACCCGTGGCGGCTTGAGGATGACCTGGAGACTCCTGCGTGAGCGCGGAGGAAGGGGTTGGCAGCGGCGCTGTTTGTGTCGTCGCCGCCGTCGTGCCCCATGCCGGTGAGGCGGGGACGGACGCCGCCGCCACGGGTGGCGTCGCATTGCCAACCGGCGCCGCGCTCTCTAGCGGCCGCGTGTACGGCCGCGGTTGAGCGGATGGGGCGGCCAGTTGCGGTTGGGCTGCCAATTGCGCCCCCGGCTGACCCTGTTCCTGCCGCCGCGCCTCCGCGCGTGAGCGATTGGCGGACGAATTACCGCGCAACGTCACGGCGAACAAGATCACGACGACGAGCAGCACGACGATGAGCAAGACAAGGATCAGATCCATAGAATCTCCGGTTCTAGTCGTTAGCCATTAGTTATTAGTTGTTAGTTCTAAGTGGATGCTGGTACGTTCCTGGGAGCGCCGGCTTCCGGTTGGCAGACGGTGGCCGGCTGGAAGCCGGCGCTCCCAGGGAGGTCCCCACGCCTCCTCAGAGCAAGAACGTCACAGCACTTACCTAGAGTCTACGTGGCGGTGGCGCGTGCTGGCCATGCAGCCAAAGACTAACAACTAATAACTAACGACTAACTACTGATGAATATGGATGGTCACGTTGGCGCTTGAGCCGGGGATGAGCGTTTTTCCTTGCAAGCCGTCGAGGCTAATCTGCACCGGGATACGCTGTGACACCTTGGTATAGTTGCCGCTGGCGTAGTTGTTCACCGGGAGCAGGCTGAACGTGCTGGCCGTGGCCGGGATGATCCGCCTCACGTAGCCGTGGAAGGTCGTGTCGGGGACCGAATCGACCGTGACGTCGACGCCCTGGTTGACCTGCACGTCGTTGATATGACTCTCGTCGACATAGGCGGTGATAGAGACGTTGGGGTCGGTCACCAGGGCGATAGCCTGGCCAGGGCCAACCATCTGTCCCGGCTGCACCGCGATGCTGATCACGTTGCCGGCGATCGGCGATACCGCGTTCGTCACCGGTCCCGAGGCCGCTACACTCCCGCTTCCGCTCGTGCCGCCGCTACCCGACCCACCGGACGATGTGCCGCCGCTCCCGGACCCACCGGACGACGTGCCGCCCGCGGACCCACCGGAACTGCCGCTGCTGCTGCTCCCGCCGCCCGTTCCGCTGCCGCTCGCCCCCGTGGCGCCGCCCGCGCTACCGCTAGCGCTGCCGGGCGCCGGGCGCAGCGTGGCGATCGTCGCGCCCTGCGACACCTGCTGCCCGGTGGTGACCTGCACCGCGCCGACGATAGCCGGCGCGGGCGACGCCACGTTGACGGTGGTGGCCGTGACCTGGGCATCGTCGGTCGAGTAGAAGTAGTACCCCTGATGCCAGATGTAGAACAGGATCAGGCCGACCAGGATGATGATGACCAGCCCCAGCGCATTGATGATAGCAACGCGTCCGATACGCATGATAGATTTCCTCCTCCTCTTCACCTTTGTTTGTTATACGCGCGACATCAGCCAAGCCATTTGGGACAACGCCACCATTGCGAGGTGGCAGCCAGCGGGTCCGACGCGGACACGGCGAACCGCGGCGAACTGCTACAAATAGTGCGTCTTGCCCTCGTCCTTGAGGCGTTCCACGATCCGCTTGACGTCTTGGGCGCGGTCGGCCGGCGCCACCAACAGGGCGTCCGGCGTGTCGACCACGACCATGCCGTCCAATCCCAACGTCACAATGAGGCGGCCGCCGCGGCTGTAGATCAGCGTATCGCGGGTATCTACGGTCATGGCATTCTCGGCCAGCACCACGTTCTCGCCCCTGGCCGTGGCCAACTCGTCGCGCAGGACATCCCACGCGCCGACATCGGCCCAGCCCAGGTCGGCCGGGATGGCCAACAGTTCGCCCGGCGCGATGTGCGAGAAGACGCCGTAGTCCACGCTCATCTTGGGGATGCGTGCGTACTCTTGCGCGGTCACGCGCTCCTCATCCGGGGTACCCATCGCCGCCATGATGCGCCGCAACGTTTCGTAGGTCTCAGGCGCATAGCGACGGTACAGGTCCAGGACGGTGGCGCTGCTCCAGACAAAGTAGCCCGTGTTCCAGAGGTGCGCGCCATCGGCGAGATACTCCTGTGCGTGCTCAAGGTCGGGCTTCTCGGCGAAGCGTTGGAACTCGTAGGCCGTGAAGCCATCCTGGTCGGCCACGGCCGCGCCGATCTCGACGTAGCCGAGTTGCGTGCTGGGAAAAGTGGGGCGCACGTCGAGCATCACGCCGGTGTCCCGCGCGGCGGCCAGGGCGCGCGCCGCCTCGAGCGATCGCTGGAACGTGTCCTCGTGACGTATGATATGGTCGCCTCCCCACAGGGTGGCCAGCGCGGTTCCCGGAAAGCGGTGCTCGATCACGGCGGCGGCGTAGCCCACCGCGGCCAGCGTGTCGCGCATCTCCGGCTCGGCGACGATATTGCCGGCGGGAAGCTGGGGTACCTGAGCCTGGATCGCCTCGATGTAGGAACGCCCGGTGAAAACGAACAGGTTGTCGATCCCGAAGCCACGCTCCAACAGACCGATCATGTGCTGGAACAGCGACTCCGGCCCCGTGAGCGGCTGGAACTGCTTCGGCGTGTCGCGCCTGCTAACCGGCCACAAGCGGGAACCCGCGCCCCCACTGAAGATGGCAATCTTGATCTCCCCACTGCCGCCTGCCTGCCCCACCACTATCTCTCCTCCCACGCGGCGCCCCGCCCCCGACGTCCATGGCTCATTCCCTGCTCATGCTCGGACTACTTGTATGCTACCGCACAATCGCCGCCGTTGCCCATGGTCAACCAGGAACCGGAACGGGAGATTGTGGACGGCTCTGAGATTTGTTTGGGAGGAATGCTATGGACCTCTACCTACTACGCCACGCCGAGGCGGGCGAGGCGCCACGCGACGAAGACCGCGAGCTGACCGAGCACGGGCACAAGCAGGCGCGCGCCGTTGCATCCGGTATAGCCGCGCTAGCGCCGCGCCTGGACGCCTTGCTGTGCAGCCCCTTGCCCCGCGCCATCCAGACCGCGAATCCGGTGGCCACGGCGCTGCGCCTCTCCATCGAACAGGTCGAGGTCCTGGCAAGCGGGCGAGCGGCCGGTGAGGTCCTTGACGACCTGGACAGGCGAGGCGGCAGCAACCGCGTGCTGCTGGTCGGGCACGAGCCTCAACTCTCCCAACTGGCCCTGCACCTCACCGGAGGTCGAGTGCACGTGCGTAAAGCTATGCTCGCCCACATCGAGATACTCACCCTCGAGCCGCCCTATGGAACCCTGGAATGGCTACTCTCCTGGCGTCACCTGCAGCGCATCGGAAGATAGGGGATTATAGGGATATCTAGTAATTGAGGTGGTTCCACCTCCTTAGTATCCAGAATATAGAGGAGTCGGTTGAGGCAGACACCTATACCTCTCTATAGATACCTCTAATTGGCTCCCAGCAATCCACAACGTAACCCTATGGATTATCGGGAATGTCGTGCCTGCCAATCCGACGCCAAACGATGTGGGGCTCTCCTGGACGCTGTTCTGAACCGTCGCGGAAAGTATCATCTGTTTCTGCCTCTGCGCGGACGTCCCGCCAGACTTCTTCGATCACGGCGTCGCTTACCCCAAGATGGCGAAACCACTCATTTGTCTCGAAGTAGCGGGGGTCGCGGTCACGATCTCGCAACTCTTCGATCCATTGTGCGAGCAATATATCGGGAGTTTGGCCTCGTGTCGCTGCTGCTTGCTCGATCGTCTGATACTGCTCGTCGGAGAGTTTAATCGCTTTGCTCATCAGGCAGTCCTCTTATAGGTACCCTCGCGCGTGCAGCAGCTCGGCGTTGAGGATGGCGCCGCCGGCCGCGCCCCGGATGGTGTTGTGGCTCAGGGCGATGAACTTGTAGTCCAGCAGCGGGCACGGGCGCAAGCGCCCCACGCTGACCGCCATGCCGCGACCGGCGTCGCGGTCCAGGCGCGGCTGCGGACGGTCGGGCTCGTCGCGCACCACGATGACGGGGTCCGGCGCGCTGGGCAGCCCTAACTCCATCAGCGGGGAGCGGAACAGCGCCAGCGCGTCGCGCACCTCGTCGAGCGCGGCCGTCACGCTTAGCCGGACCGAGACGCACTCCAGGTGCCCGTCGGTCGTGGCCACGCGGTTGCACGCGGCGCTGAGGGCAAATGGCGCATCGGCGAAGCGTCCATCTCTCCATGCGCCCAGGATCTTGCGCGGCTCGCTCTCCAGCTTCTCCTCTTCGCCGCCGATGAAGGGGACCACGTTGTCCTGGATGTCCATGGAGGGAACGCCCGGATAGCCCGCGCCCGACAGCGCCTGCAGCGTCGTCACCATGACCTGCCGCAGGCCGAAGGCGTCATGCAGCGGCTTCAGCGCCAGCGCCAGACCAATGGTGGCGCAGTTGCCATTGGCCACGATATATCCCTCCGAGTGGCGGCGCGCCCGCTGGACGGCCAGAGCCTCCAAATGGTCGCCGTTGACCTCCGGGATCAGCAGCGGCACGTCGGGGTCCATGCGGTGATTGCGAGCGTTGGTGGAGACGGCGTGACCGGCGTCGGCCAGGCGGTCCTCCAGCTCACCGGCCACCTCGGCCGGCAGGGCCGAGAACACCAGTGGGCTGCTCAACTCCGCGTCCAGGCTCTTCACTACCAACTCAGCGACACGCGCCGGCATGGGAGTGGGCAGGTTCCAGTGGCAGGCCTCGGCGTAGGGTCGGCCGGCCGAGCGGCCCGAGGCGGCCACTTCGCGCACGGCAAAGAACGGGTGCCCGTCCAGCAACTGAATAAAACGCTGTCCCACCCCGCCCGTGGCGCCCAAGATCGCAACCGGAATCATGCCTCGGTACCCCCCCTCTAACCGCCTGCTGACCCAAGTCGCATGGCAAATCACGGACACTAAAGTGTCTCCGCACGGCATCGTCCCACGACTTCAGTCGTCATCCCGTGCCATGCGACTTCAGTCGCAAGCTGATTCTAACATTTCAATGTTATTGCGTCTCGATAAACTCTCGGTGCACCGCTCGCAACGCATCGTGCACGGTGTGTTCACTGCTCGCACTGTTCGCGCTGCCCGTGCCGGCGCCACCGTCGTGGATCACGCACGAAATGCTGTACTCCGATGAGCCCTGGGCGATGGCGCTGACGTTGATGCCCGCGCGGCCCAGGACGCTGAAGAAGCGGCCCGCCATGCCGGGCGTGCCGCGCATCCCGCTGCCGACGACCGTGATGATGGCTATGCCGTCCCGTGCCCCGATGGCGTCGACGTCGTGGCGGCGCAGTTCGGGCGCGAAGGCCTCGCGCAGCGCCAGCAACGCTGGCGCGACCTCGGACCGCGAGATGACCAGCGCGATGTTGCTCTCGCTCGACGACTGAGAGATCATCAGCACGTTTGCCCCGGTCGTGGCCACCGCCCCCAGCGTGCGTGCGGCGATGCCGGGGACGCCCAGCATGCCCAACCCCTCGACCGTGACCAGCGCCAGGTCGCGGATCACCGTGACCCCCTTGACGGCGCCGCTGCCCGACGCATCGGCGCCGATCAGCGTGCCGGGGTGCGCCGGGTTGAACGTATTCTTGATGCGGATGGGCACGCCCGCCGCCACGGCGGGGACGATAGTGCGCGGGTGGATCACCCTGGAGCCGAAGTAGGCCAGCTCCGACGCCTCCACGTAGCTCAGCGCGGGCAGCGAGCGCGCTCCGGGAACCAGCCGCGGGTCGGCGCTCATCACGCCGTCCACGTCGGTCCAGATCCAGACCTCGTCGGCGCCGACGGCAGCGCCGATGATGGCGGCCGAGTAGTCGGAGCCGTTGCGGCCCAGGGTGGTGGTCGCGCCGGCGGGAGAGGCGCCGATGTAGCCGGTGACGACGGGGACCGTCCCCGCGCGCGCCAGGTCGGCCAGGCGCCTGGCCTGCTCGGCGGTGGCCGTCATGTCCGGCGCGGCGTTGCCGAACACGTCGTCGGTGACGACGATCTCCTCGGCGCTGATGGCCTCGGCAGGCGTGCCCCCGGCGCGTAGGGCTGCCGCGACCAACTCCACGGCCAGCTTCTCGCCGTACGCGGTGATGGCGTCGAGCGAGCGCGGCGAGAGTTCGCCCAGCAGCGAGACGCCAATCACGATGTCGCGCAGCTCGGCGACGTAGCGGTCGAAGCGCTCGCGCGCCGTACCCACAGTATCTGCTGTCCTCTCCCCGTCAACGGACGCCGTCTCCAGCCTGGCCAGGGCCTCCTCGTGTTGGCGTTGCAGCGCCGCGACTCGCGCCAGCGCGTCGGCCTGCGCGGCGCGGCCGCCCAACGCCGTGCGGGCGATGGTAAAGAGGCGGTCGGTCACACCGCCCATCGCGCTGCTGACCACGATCGGCGCGGCAGGCTCGGACGGACCGGCTGCCGCGCCAACTAACTCGGCGACCCGGCGGATGCGCGCGGCATCGGCCACTGAACTGCCGCCAAACTTCATCACCAGCACTGATTAGGCTCCTACTATGAAGATACTATGTCTCGGTCTCGTCAAAAATATCGTGCGTCCCGATGCGGCGCCAGATAACACGTGGGTCTCCCTCATGCACCGGTGCACCGTACTGGAAGGTTGCACGGCTGGGTTCGGCATTTGTAAAGTGGTCCCACTGCGGCGCTCGAATCTGGCCCCTTCTAGGGCAGTGTACCGCGTTCGCCAAACAAGCCGTTGTGGCGAGGAAAACCGACGGTGTTGCCCTGCTAATCATTCGAGGGGAGGCCCATTTGTGCGTGCCGCATCGGTCGCTCCTGTACGATCTTGGTGGAAGCGCGGCACGGTAAAACTCCTGTACAAGCCGTCGGGGTTGGGCGAAAACTCGTTGCTGGCGAGCGCCGCGTCCGGAAACAGGTGCTCCGCGTGGCTGATGGTGAACGTGCCCTGCGCCGAGGCAGGCGCCCAGCCATGGGAGAGGGCGTACCCGATGACGTGGCGCACGATGGCTGGTGTCACGGCGTAGGTGTGATCTGGGAAACCCCACACCCAGCGCGCGTGCGGCGCATCGAAGGAGGCGAGCAGTAGACCAGCAGGGTGCTCACTATGCTCGACATAGAGCCGCACATCGCACGGATGGGGGTTGGATGGTCGGTGCGTCTCGCTCACCCTCCAGTTATAGCGCACTCCGTCGACCACAATCCGCCGCCTGTCTTTGCGGGGTAGCACCATGACGCCTCCTTCATCCATCGTATCGCCTGTCTGCCCCCAGCCTACCACGGCCCCTTTCTCGTCGCCGTGCGACAGGGACCTGCGATTGTCCCGGCGGCAGTCGAAAACGTCCCCACCCACGACGGGAACGCCGCCTTTTTCCAAGCAGTCGGACATCGCGTCAGTCCTCTTCTCTCCGCGCCCACTTTCTCCCCACCAGGACACTGTGTCATTGTCCATCCCGGCGCCACGCGTGCTCATCGGACCGTCCCCCCACCGTTGTCGGCTTCTCGTAAGGCTCGGGCAATCGCAGCAAAGCGGCGTGTGTCAGCGCCGCCACGCCCCCAAGGTACACTTTGCGCACCTTCCCTTTGTCGCGACGATAGGCCGTCCAGTATACGCCTTCGCGCACGCGCCGCTCTTTGCGCACGATCATCAATCACCCCAAGGATGTAGCCCTTAGCGGGGTCGAAGAGCGGGTATGCAAACCGCGTCGTCGTCGCCGCGTCGAGCCAGGCGACCCAGGCCAGCGTATCGAGCCACAAAGGGCGTTCTGTCGCCGATGCCGACTCTGCAAAACCGGATATCCTCGCCCTGTGCTACCATGACCCTGTCCCGACCTCCCGCCGCGTCCCGCGTCTCCCACACTCCGCGCTGAGAGCGAAGAAGGAACGTCTATGACCGTATCGGCCGACCGCGCGGAGCGCGTACACTTTGGTAGGTGCCGGGCAATCCTCTTTTCGACCGCCTGCTCGGCGCTACTCGTCTGTACAGCGTCGGTACATGGAAGCGCAGGCGCCTATATATCTCCTATATTCCCTATATTTAGCTCTACATCTCCTACATCTAGGCCTATGACTACCAGCGTGACGACGCAATTCTGGACCTCCACGGCCAACGCCATGACGACAACCGCTGGCTGGACGTTGCGAGGTATGGCGCCTGGGCGTGATGGGGCGCTGACGCTGGCGCCGGGCGTCGCGCCGCTAGACTGTCACGATGTTTCCGTCGATGGCGTCGTCGCCACGTACGACACGCATGCCCGCTTCTGCGCCGGCCACGATCCCTACCCCGCCGGCGCCTACCACGGGCGCGACTACTACAACGGTGGCCGGTTCCACGCCAGTGCGCTGCTCTCGCCGGTCCGCCACGTCGCGCCGTTCGACCATGCTACCATCTCGTGGGCTGCGGATACGCCGGTCGGAACCTGGCTGCAGGCCCACCTGCGCGTTCTCATGGCTCCCGGTTCGTGGTCGCGCTGGTATAGCTTGCCAGTGTGGGCCTCGGGCGTGGAGACGGTACGCCGCCACTCGGTCGACGGCCAGGACCACGATGGCGGCGCTATCGAGACTGACACGCTGGCCCTTCACGGATCCGCCACAGCCACCGCCTACCAGCTGTCCGTCACCCTCTTCAGCGCCATGCCCTCTGGCCCAGACTCGCGGGTATCGCCCGCGCTGCGCCGCCTCTCTGTCGCCCTGTCGCACAGTTCCAGTATCGCTATGGGCACGGCCACGAGAACGGGCGTGGGCACGCCGTTAGAGGACGCTGTGGTTGGCTGGGCGGGCGAACTGGCCGTGCCGGCGCGCTCACAGATGCTGGCCGGCTACCAGGGATTGGGCTATGGCGGGGGCGGCGAGGCCTGGTGCAGCCCCACCAGCACCTCGATGCTGCTGGCCTACTGGGCGCGACGATTGGGGCGGCCGGACCTCGTCGTCTCCGTGCCCGCGGCGGCGCGCGGCGTCTACGACTGGACCTACGACGGCGGCGGCAATTGGCCGTTCAACGTGTCCTATGCCGCCTCGTTCGCGGGCATGGACGGCTACGTGGCCCGCTTCCCCTCGCTGGCCGCGCTCCGGCCGTGGTTGGCCGCGGGAGTCCCGCTCGCTCTGAGCATCTCCTTCGGGGCAGGAGAGTTGCCTGGCGCGCCGCTGCCCTCCACACCTGGTCACCTACTGGTGTTGCGCGGCTTCACGCCCGCAGGCGATCCCATCGTCAACGACCCCGCCGCCCCCGACGACGACGCGGTGCGCCTCGTCTATCCCCGCGCCGCCTTCGAACACGCCTGGCTCACCGGCTCGGGCGGCACGACGTACGTGATCTTCCCGCACGCTTGGAAGATACCGGTGGCTAGGGGCTAGGGCTGGTTCCCTAAGACACATTGCCCCTGCTGCCAGGGTCGTTTATTCCGGGCTTCTTTGTTCCGCTACGACGACAAAGCGGAACTCGGCAATCGGTGAGCGGAACGATGACCGAGTTCCACGCCCGGCTACATGCGTTGGAAAGACATCGTCCAGACAATTCTTGTATGTGCCGTCCGCGGCCCGCCGTGCCGATCCCGCAGCTGCTGATCCAGTTCGATCGTGTAGGAGGCCGTGCTGGACAGGAGCTGGCCGGACGCGACATCGAATACCGTGCGCCCCACGGCCTGCCCGGCCCCGTGCAAACGCAGCGTCCCGCGCCCAGAGGTTGGAAAGGTCAGCGTGTACGCAGGGCGCGCGACGCTAGCGATGATTGCCTGGATCATGCCTCTGACACCCCGCGCCGGTCCGCTGCTCAGGAGCGTGTTTGTCGCCGCCGGGCGCGCGAACACGTCGGGTGTCGCCGGCGTCATGACCTCGATAAGGCGCGAGGGTGTCGTCCACCGCGTCCCGAGGCTGAGCGGCCCCGAGGGCAACGTCCCCAGCGGCAGAACGAAGGCTTCGTTCACAGCCTCGACCATCGTACCGCTCACGGCGCCATCCGCCGCGATCCGCACGGTCGCGGTCTTCGTCGTCGTCGGGCTTGTCGTCGTCGTTCGGCCACGCGTTTCCGCCGCGTGCAGGATGCTCACACTCACCGCCACTGTAGCGCGCCCCTGGGAATCGACGGACAGGACGCGCTCACGTACGGTCGCGCTCTCGCTCGAGCGATAGGGCATGGTAAACCCGTCTTGGATGCTTAGATCCCCCGTCGCCGTCGCTCGACCTGTCGCGATGAAGCGGTAGGCGAAAGTCTGACCGTGGACGAAGCGGTAGCGGAGGGCGACGACGCCCCCGCTACCGTGGGCCGCCGCGTGGGCCGCGGCAAGGGGAACGAGGGCGAAGGAGACGAGGGGGAGAGCGCGAATTGAGCGCGGCATCGGAAGCCATCCTTTCCACGACGTCGTCCGTCGCACATGCGTCCAAGACGGCGCCGTCTATACCTATCATTGTCTCATTGTCCGAGTCCGACACGTAGCGCTGCTGGATGTCGTGTGCAGCAATGAAGGACGGGATGACAAACGGCGTCGGCATAGCGCCCAACCCAATCGGGTGAATAGGGCGTCCTGCCATAGGGCATCGGGCTTTGGTTAGCGACGCCTCTGCTGGCTGAGTAATGATCTATTGGTCGTGCGGTACTAGCCACTCAGTAGATGGATTTGCCGAAGGCGCTCCAGGCCATCTCGGCGGCGAGTTGGCCGGTGAGGTTGTGGCGGTCGAGGATGGGGTTGACTTCGACCAGGTCGAGCGAGGTCAGATGGCCCGTCTCGGCGACCATCTCCATGATGAGGTGCGCCTCGCGGTAGCTGAGGCCGCCGTGGACCGGCGTGCCTACCCCCGGGACGTCGCGCGGATCGAGCACGTCGAGGTCGAAACTGACGTGGAAGCCCTCCGTGCCCGTCTGCACGATCTCAAGGGCCTGGCTCATCACGCTAACCAGACCCTGACGGTCGATCTGCTGCATCGTAAAGACGGCGACGCCGGCCTCACCCAGCAGGCGCTTCTCGTCCTCGTCGATGTCGCGGGCGCCGACGATGGCGACGTGGCGCGGGTCGAGTTTGGGACCCTGCCCCAGCAGGTCGACCAGGCGCGGATCGCCGACGCCGCAGAGCGCCGCCAGCGGCATGCCGTGGATGTTGCCCGAGGGCGTCGTCTGCGGCGTGTTGAAGTCGCCGTGGGCATCGACCCACAACAGGCCGAGACGCCTCTCGCGGTCCGTCGCGGCCACCGCGACCGAGCCCAGGGCCAGGCTGTGGTCGCCGCCCAGCACGATAGGGATGCGTCCATCGGCGCGCGCCGCGCACCCGCGCTCGGCCAACCCCTCCGCCGCCGCGATGCACCCATCAAGGTGCCGCAGGCAGGGATCGCCAACCGCCAGTTGCTCCACCACGGCGACGTGGATGTCGCCCAGGTCCGCCACGTCGTGGCCAAGCCGCTCCAGTCCAGCCTGCAGGCCGGCGTAGCGGATGGCGCTGGGTCCCATATCGACGCCGCGTCGCCCCGATCCCAGGTCGGTCGGCACCCCAATAATGGCCAATCGGGCCGTCGTCTTCGCCTTTGATATGGACCGCTGCCCGTCGTCTTCCCGTCTCTGCTCAACCATTGTCTTGCCTAACCCCGTCTGTTTCGGGCGCGCCCCATTGCGCGCCTCAGCCTGCACGATACCGCACGGCGCCGTTCGCCGCTGGCAGACCGTGGCCGCCCGACGTCAAAGCGCTTTTGTTGCTGGTCGCGTGCCTTGGGGCACGGAGCAATCAATCGGGCGGCATCTCCTCGGGCTTCGACTCTCAGGCGAAGAATGTGCGCGGCAGCGGAGCAATTGCCCGATCGACCAGGGCGCCCGCGAGGACATGCCGGCGGGATAGGTCCGGTTCGCGCAGGTAGGCCCGCAGCAGCGCCGCCGCGTCGGGATCTACCCGTTCCAGGTCCCCCGGCAGCCGCTTCGGCTTGGGCGCCCAACGGCGCTGCCGCGCGTACAACAGCGCGATTGCACGCTCGACGAGCAGGGGCAAGACGTAGGCGAGCGCATCGGGATCACCCTCGCGCACGTCGTCGGCGTCTTCCGCTAGATCGATCACATCGTAGCGGCGCTGCGTCAGTTCGCCCTCGGTCAGGGCGAGCGGGCCATCCGCGATCAGGCGACGGGCCTCGTCCCGCAACTCGAACAGTATTGGCCCCCGCTGGAAGAGGGGTATCCCAGTGGCCAACATGTGCGCCGTGGACGGGCTACCATCGCGCAGCTCAGCGGTGAAGTACGAGCGGATGGTCCAGGGCGGATTAATGAAGACCTCGACGCGCACTCCTGCCAGGAGCAACTGGCGGCCCTCCCTCGCCGCGCACGATTGACCCGGCGAGCACGATGCCCAGCACATCGCCCCGCGCGATGAGATCGTCGACGACAATCCGCGCGGCCTGGCGTTGCGCCAGGGTGAGGGTAGCGCCCCACTCGTCCTCGGGCACGATGACGGCATCGGTCTCCATAGGTTGATCCTACCATCATCGGGCCATCTGTCAGGCGTGCACCGCTTTCAAGGTCGCCTCTTGGTGTGCTACGAGGTTGTGACATGCGGCCTGACCTTGAAAGGTCATGGCAGGAGACCGACCCTGAAGGGTCCGCGCGGTCCGCCACCTGGCGGTCGCACCGCGCGCAGGGGACTATCCTCCAGACCTTTTAAGGTCTCGTGCCTGCTGTGTACATTGCCGATTTTCATCCGTGGGGGCGTCCCGCAGGGACATGACGATCTGCCATGACCTTTTAAGGTCAGGCCCATTGCCCGTCACTCACGATCTTGAGGCGCATTCCCACAAGCCATAGCCTGTGTTGGAGCCACCCTACAGTACGTTATATAATAAGGGCGGACAGACTGCTGGCCACGCCCCCCCTATAGCCGCCTATGTTCGTGCCTGTAGAGTCTACAGATGGCGCCAAATGTGGAGGGTTGAGGGATGAAAAGAAGGTATAATACCCTATCTCGCGCTACCGTCGCCGCGCTCGTCGCGGTGGCGGCCTGCTCGTCGATTCCGGCGCTAGCCCGTGGCTCCGGCGCCACATCCGGCAGGTCCGGTATGACCCCGTCGGCAACCTCGGCGAGCGGCGTAGGCCATGAAACGCTACGCATCAACTTCGGCGGTTTCACTTCAAAGGCGGAGCTTGATTATCCCCTCGGCGGCGGCAAGCATCCCACCGTGCTGCTGATCCCCGGTTCGACGCCCGAGGATATGAACGCCGACATCGTCGGCGGCGCGAGTGGGCCTCCGCTCTCGCATATCTTTCTCGATATCGCCCGCTACCTGGCGCCGCGCGGCGTGGCCGTGTTGCGCTACAACAAGCACTATGTGACGAGCCTGCGTCAGGTCGACTATCAGAGCTACTATACCAAACTTGACCTGCAAGGCATGCGCAACGACGCCGAGGCGGTGCTGGCGGCGGCGGAGCGCGACCCGCACGTGGACGCCAGACATATCTTCGTCTATGGCTGGAGCGAGGGCAGCACTGTTGCCGCGGCCCTGGTGGCGCGCCACCCCGAGGTGGCAGGACTCGTCGTGCAGGGACCGGTCGCCCGCTCCTGGCGCGCCACGTTCACCCATCAGGTCGTTGACGTCGTCGTGCCCTACCTGCGGCGCCTGGCGCCCGACGGGCGGGTCACCAATAGTGTGTTACGCCGGGCGGCCACGGGCAACGGCGGACTGGTAGCGCGGGGCGACGCCATCTCGTTCTTCGCCCAGCCCAGCCAAACGCCAGGGGCGCCGTCGATCAACCCGATGCTGGATCAGAACCACGACGGCGCTGTTGACATAAACCGCGAGTTCCTGCCCGCGCTGCCGCGCATCATGGACTACCTGCTCGGTCCGCTCGGTCCGCTGGGCATCTATGGCCCGGACCGGGCCCTGCCCAGCCTCGTCGCCGCGGCGCCGCACCTGAAGCTGCCCGTCTTGATCCTGCAGGGGCGCAACGACGCCAACGTGCCGTTCCAGGGCGCGGTCGAGTTGCGCGCGGCCTTGATTGCAAGCGGCAACCGGGACGCCATCCTCGAGCTGTATCCTGGCCTCGGCCATACGCTGGGAGCCGCCCGCGACGTGATCGACGACAATTTCCGGCCGATCGCCGCTCGACCGCTGGCCGACCTCCTGTCCTGGTTAGCGCGGCACGAGGGCACGGCCTAGCACCAACGCGCCGTCTCTCATGACAGCCACGCATTGTCGCCGCTCCGATGTCTTACGGCACGAGGGCACGGTAGTACAGCTCTCCTGAAAGGCTTGCTCGTAAGGCGTGGCCGTCGACGATTGTGTCGAAGCGCAGTCTTTCCGGTGAGTGGTCCGTGGGGCCGAGGCGGAACGCGCCATCGGCGAACGGCGTGAGCGGCTGTTCGCCGCCGTCGGGGTGGATCAGCGCCAGCGCGCCTTTGCGCAAGACAATCCGGAAGTTGGAGGTCCAGGGATTGTGTGAGCGGTAATGTCCGGGATAGGCGTCCCACTGGGGAGGAGTCACGAAGGACGTGGGTCCGCTGTACCGCTCATGCATGTACCAGTTCGGACCGTGGTACGCCTCGACAACCTGACCACCCGCGCGTTCCAGGCGCAACAGGAAGAGGGCCCAGTCCGGGTGATCGATGTAGAACGTATCGGGACCGCGGCGCTCCAGAGCGATCCGCTCCGCGCCGTGTCGCAAGATCAATCGGTCGGTCTCCGCTTCCAGCACCAGCGTCCGGTCCCCGCTACGATAGAGGCCGGCGGCATCGGCCGCACCGGCGATTGTGGTCGGATCAGGCGGGGGCGACAAGGTAGGCAACGGGGCCTCAGCGACGACGGCGCGCAGGAGCCGCAAGGCAATGTGCGCTACCTCGATGTGCAGCGCGGCTCGTCCATGGTTGATGAGCACGGCAACGCCCAAGCCCGCATCTATATTGGCCATGACGGCGGACCCGTAGCCCGGAGCGCCCCCGCCATGGCCAAGGTAGATGTGGCCGTCCACTTCCTGGATGATCGTGCCGTAGCCATAAGAGAGGTCCTGGCCAAAGGCGCCAGCGATGACTGGGCGCGCCATCAGATCGAAGCTTGCGGGTGAGAGGATGCGCCCGGCAGGGCCTTGCCCGCGATTGAGGATCATCCGCGCGTAGGCTACCAGATCCTTCGCCGTCGAGACGCCACCGCCATCGCCGGTCGTGAACTCCGTCCACGCCGCGGGCAGCGGCGTCTCGCCGCGCCGCGTCGGTCGGTCATCGTAGCGGGCGGTGTACCCAACCGCCATGCGGCCGCGCCGATCTTGTGTCACCGACGCGCCCGACGCGGTCATGCCGAGCGGATCGAAGATAGCGGCCTTGATGGTCTCACCGCGTGGCCGTCCCGTCAGGGCCTCGAGCAGGAACCCGAGCGTCTTGTAGCCCGTGTTTGAATAGTGGAAATGACGCCCTGGCGCGTACGTCACCTCCGTGTCCCGCAGCGCCGCGGTGTCGTACCGCGAACCAGGTGTCTCCGCGTAGGCCGTGGAGAGGCCAGCTGTGTGACTGAGCAGGTGGTGGGCAGTGATCGGCGCGAAGCGCGAGCGCACGGCGAACCAGGGGAGGTAGTCGCTGATGGGGGCGAGCAGATCCAGACGGCCACCCTCGTGCTGCTGCAAGAGCGCGACAGCGGTAAACCACTTGCCGATGGAGGCAATGTCGAACAGAGTATTGGGCGCGACCGATGCGTGCGCTGCTATGTCGGCATAGCCATACGTCGCGGCGTGCAACAGGTGCTCGCGGTCAGTCAGGGCGAGCGTCAGGCCTGGGACCGAGGACGAGGCTAGCCGTTGGGCAATCGCATCATCCAGATGGGCCAACGCCTGGTTGAGAGAGGACATATGGTGATGGTCGCATAGAATGCCCGCGCACGCAAGCTAAACTTCGTCGGCGCCATATGGTATGGATGTAGGTTCGGCTGCTCGCGATGGTCCCGTGCCGGCGTGAAGGGCGATGTTACGGATGTCCAAGCCACGACTATATCTACCCTTACTATCCCTCTAAGCAGGGAGCAGAAAGGGGATGATAACTGTCGGCTACATGCTATGTGACCAGCTACAATGCAGACACGGGCGCCGGGATGCACACCAGGGGTCTGTGTACCAAGGGTAATGGACGTGTCATAACGTTGCATCAGGAACCTGTTGCGTGTAGGTGATTGTAGGATCGTAGAGGAGGAGGATAGAGGGATGGGCGTGCTCACGCATGATGTGATCCTGCACGAGATCGAGCAGGGCAGGATCAGGGTTGAGCCGTTCGAGCCGGACCAGGTCGGGCCGGCCTCTATCGACCTACACCTCAGCGCGACCTTCTGGGTGTTCGAGAATCGGCATACCCTGCACGAAGTCTCGGAGGAGAGCGACTTCGAGGCCATGACCCGCAAGGTTGAGAACAGCACGGGCATTGTCTTGCAGACCGGCGAGACCGTGCTCGGTCTGACCACGGAGCGCGTCACGCTCGCTCCCTCGCTCTGCGGCTGGCTGGAGGGACGCAGCCGCTTCGCCCGGCTTGGGCTGGCCGTGCACGTCACGGCAGGCTTCATGCAGCCGGGCATCGACAACCACCAGGTGCTGGAGATGACCAACCTTGGTCCGACGCCCTTGTTGCTCCGCTCAGGCGTGCGCGTGTGCCAGCTGATCGTGGAGGAGTGCACGGGCGAAGCCTTCTATCGCGGGCGTTTCGCCCAACAGTAGCTAGTTGCCAGTTGCCAGTTGCCAGTTGCCAGTTGCCAGTTGCCAGTTGCCAGTTGCCAGTTGCCAGTTGCCAGTTGCCAGTTGCCAGTTGCCAGTTGCC
>JAABUQ010001504.1_pt1 | contig 49764 bp, 51 predicted proteins | sample 5560001 | NCBI WGS metagenome assembly JAABUQ01 (sample SAMN10711888, study PRJNA513371) | rock metagenome | isolation source: Antarctica rocks | place: Antarctica: Victoria Land, Finger Mt nord | collected 2015-12-18
GTCGCCGCATGGCGGAACCACCGCAACAAGACCCACGCCAAGGCCGACTGGCAGTTCACCACCGCAGATGCCCGCGTCAAACTGAAGCGGCTCTACCCGACGTTGTGAATGACTCGGGGGACTAGCATGATCGATCTTTATGGCATGGGCAGTCCGAACGTGGTGCGGATCTACATCGCACTCGACGAGCTCGCCCTGCCGTATCAAGTGAAACCGGTTGACGTCTTCAGCGGCGAGCAGTTCAGTGCGGAGTTCCGCAAGCTGAACCCGATCTCGAAGGTGCCGGTGATCGTCGATCACGAGGGTCCGGGCGGCAAGCCGTACACGGTGTTCGAATCGGCGGCGATCTTGCTCTACCTCGCCGACAAGACCGGCAAGCTGCTGCCGAGCGACACGGCCGGGAAATTCGATGCGATCCAGTGGATGATCAAGGCGGTCACCACGCTTGGGCCGATGTCCGGCCAATACGCGCACTTCATGCGGTTCGCGCCGAAGCAGGGCAACGAGTACTCGCTGAGCCGCTACAAGACGCAGGTGCATCGCGTGTTCGAGGTCGCCGAGGAGCGGCTCGGGCAGTCGCCGTGGATCGGCGGCGGCGAGTTCTCCATCGCCGACATCGCTTGGTTTCCCTGGGCGCGCATGCTGCCGACCCTGCTCGGCGCGGAGGACGCCGGGCAGTACGGCAAGGTCGCGGCCTGGGTCGAGAAGATCGCCGCGCGCCCGGCGGTCGCCAAGGCGCTCGCCGCCACCGACGAAGTGCGCGGCAGGACGACGCCGTTCGACAAGGCCAAGCCCGAGATGCTGGACAAGGTGTTCGGACGCGGCCAGCACGCCGCCTGAGCGGCGGCCCGGTCAGCCGGGCGGTCGCAACCCGAGCGCGCGCAACACGCCGGGATCGAGCGCGGGGCGCTCGCCCGGCGGACGGTGCAGGTCGAAGCCCATCACGTCGTCATAGCCCCACAGCGCCCAGCCGAGGCCGAACCGCCTAGCGTCGCGCCGCACGTCGGACATCCACGCAAGCCGCGCACCGGCATTGAGCGCGTGCGTCGCGCCGAACTCCCCCATCAGCACGCTCGTTCCATTGCGCGCGGCCCAATTCGCCGCCTGTGCGATGCGCGCACGGAGCTTGGAGGCGGTCCAGTCCTCGCCGCAGTAGGCGAGCATCATGGCCAGCGTGTCGCCGCTGGCCGGGGTCCGGACGCACGGGTCCGCCATCGGGAACGGCAGGGCGGCGAGCGCCGATTTATCCAGCGAGGGCGCCCAATCGGCGAGCAGGACGAGCACGCGCGGTTCGTAGAAGTGGAAGCTGTAGACCACGTTGCCGTCGCTCACCGGCGTCAGCCGCAGCAGGCCGTCGAGGCTGCCCCAATCGTTGCCCGTGAGCACGACCGTGGCTTGAGGCAAGGCAGCGCGGATGATGTCGAGCACCGATTGCTGCAACGCCTCCCATCCGGCGCTGTCGCCCTCGAACACGGGTTCGTTGACGATCTCGGGGAACGTCAGGCAGGGGTCGAACTGCGCGAGCATCGGCGCCAGCATCTGCCACGTCGCGGCGAGCCGGTCGCGGTCGGCGGATACCGTCTCGAGCTGCCAGGTGGTCGGGTGCAATTCCACGACCACGGCGAGGCCGGCGTTTTCCAGGCGCCCGACCGCCTCGCCGAGCAATCCCATCCGCTCCGGCGCACCGAGCAGGAACTCGGGCTGCACGGCGAGGCGGACGAAGGTGAAACCGGAAGCGGCGAGGTCGGCGATCGCCGCATCGCTCATGTAGGCGCGGATGGCGGCGGGGTCGCCGCTCGGCGGGTAGCGGAACCAGTTGGTCAGGTTGACGCCGCGCTGCAGCACGGCGAGGCGGCCGGGGGACGGTTGAGCGTGCGCTTGGATGCAGGCGAGCAGGAGTGCCAGGAGTGTAGCCAGCACCCTCACCCCGACCCTCTCCCGGAGGGAGAGGGAGCAGAGCTGCTTTTTTTGCCAAAACATCCGTGCCGCTTATCAGTCGGTCCGGCGGCTCAGCGTAGTTTTATCGTTACGATTGCGATAATTCGAGGCGAGAGAACGGAAGCAAACCCTCTCCCTCCGGGAGAGGGTTGGGTGAGGGTCTTACGGCCGGCACAAGCCCAACGGCCTCAGTGCAACTCCGCACAGAAAGCGCGAATGCGCCGGCACGCCTCGACGAGCGACGCGTCATCCGTCGCGTAGCTGATCCGCACGTAGGGGCTCATCCCGAACGAACCGCCATGCACGGTCGCGACATACTGTTCCTCCAGCAACGCCGCGCAGAAATCCTGGTCCGTTGCGAGCGTGCGCCCGCCCCCGGAGGCCTTGCCGAGGCAGCCGGCGATGTTGGGGAACACGTAGAACGCGCCCTCCGGCTTATGGCAGCTGATACCCGCGCACGCGTTCAACCCCTCCACCACCAGGTCGCGCCGGGCCCTGTAGGCGGCGACCATGGCGATCGATTCGTCCTGCGGGCCGTCGAGCGCCGCCGCCGCCGCCGCCTGCCCCACGGTCGAGATGCCCGCGTTCGACTGCCCCTGCACGTTGGTCATCGCCTTGACGAGCGGCCTCGGCCCGCCGGCGAAGCCGATGCGCCAGCCGGTCATGGCGTAGGTCTTGGACACGCCGCTGACCGTCAAGGTGCGGTCCCGCAGCGCCGGATCGACCTCGGCGACCGTCGGGTGCCTGAGCCCGTCGAAGCGCAAATGCTCGTACATGTCGTCCGCCATGATCCACACGTGCGGATGCCGGCGCATCACCGCGGCGATGGCGGCCAGCTCCTCGCGCGAGCAATCCGCACCCGTCGGGTTGTTCGGCAGATTGAGCATCAGCCACTTGGTGCGCGGCGTGACGGCGGCGTCGATGTCCTCGGGGCGCGGCTTGAAGCCGTTGTTCTGCGGGCAGCTCACGAACACCGGCTTGCCGCCGATCAGTTGCACCACCAGCGGGTAGGCCGCCCAGTACGGCGCCGGGATCACCACCTCGTCGCCCTCGTCGAGGGTCGCCATGAACGCGCTGTGGATCGACTGCTTGCCGCCGTTGGAGACGATGATCTCGCCGTCGGGGCTGTAGTCCAGCCCGTTGTCGCGCTTGAACTTGCGCGCGATCGCCTCCTTCAGCGCGCCGGTGCCATCCTGCGGCGGGTACTTCGTGTCGCCCCGCAACGCGGCCTGGTAGGCCGCCTCGATCGCGTGGCGCGGCGTGTCGAAATTGGGCTCGCCGATCGCCAGCGAGATCACGTCGCGCCCGGCCGCGCGCAGCTCGCGCGCGCGGACCGACATCTGGATGGAGGAGGAGACCGCCGTGCGGCTCAGCCGTTGCGCCAGGGCCGGCATGTCAGTGCAGCGCCGCGCAGAAACGCCGGATGCGGGTGCAGGCATCGCGCAGCGATGCGGTGTCGGTGGCATAGCTCAGGCGGAAGTGGCCCGCGTAGCAGAACGCCGCCCCGTGCACGACGGCGACGTTCTCCTCGTCCAGCAGCGCCGTCACGAACGCCTCGTCATCCGCGATGCGGGCGCCGGCCTTGCTCGTCTTGCCGATGCAGCCGTGCAGGCTCGGAAACACGTAGAACGCGCCTTCCGGCTTGTGGCAGTTGAGGCCCGGGCAGGCGTTGAGCATCTCGACCACCATGTCGCGGCGCTTCTCGTATTCCGCGACCATCGGCCCGATGCTGTCCTGCGGGCCGGTCAGCGCCTCGATCGCGGCGGCCTGGGCGATCGAGGAGGCGCACGCCGTGGACTGGCTTTGCAGCTTGTCCATCGCCTTGATGAGCGGCACCGGCGCGGTGGCGTAGCCGAGGCGCCAGCCGGTCATCGCGTAACTCTTGGAAACCCCGTTCATGGTCAAGGTGCGCTCGCGCAATCTCGGCTCCACCTGCAGGAAGGTGGCGGGCTTGAAGCCGCCGAACGCCAGCTTCTCGTACATGTCGTCGGTGAACACCCACACATGCGGATGCCGCAGCAGCACGTCGCACAGCGCCCGGATCTCGGCGGCGTCGTACGCGGCGCCGGTCGGGTTGCACGGGTTGTTCAGCAGGAACCATTTGGTGCGCGGCGTGATCGCCGCCTCGAGGTCCTCGGGACGCAGCTTGAAGCCGTTGTTCTGGCCGCACGGCACCAGCACCGGCGTGCCGTCGGACACGGAAACGATGTCGGGATAGCTCACCCAGCAGGGCGACGGGATGATGACCTCGTCGCCCGGGTCGAGCGTCGCCATCATGGCGTTGTAGATCACCTGCTTGCCGCCCGACGAGATGATGACCTCCTCCGGGGTGCACGGGATGTCGTTCTCGCGGTTGAATTTCTCCGCCACCGCGCGGCGCAGCGCGGGCGAGCCGGACACGTCGGTGTACTTGGTCTCGCCGGCGTCGATGGCGCGATACGCCGCCTCCTTGATGTTGCGCGGCGTGTCGAAATCGGGCTCGCCCGCCGCCAGCCCGATGACGTCGCGCCCGGCGGCCTTGAGCGCGCGCGCCTTGGCGGCGACGCCCATGGTCTGGCTCGGGCTGATCTTGTTCATGCGCGCGGCGATGATGGACATGGAACGGTCGTTCCTCGGGCGGCGGGAAGCCGGCGAAACTAGCGAGCCCCCGTTCGAGCCGCAACGGCCCAATATCGGACCAGCCATGCGCCCGCCAGCGCCAGGAGCACCACGCCGAGCACGATGCTGGCCACCGCGTTCATCTCCGGCGTGATGCCGAGCCGCATCGCGGAGAACAGCACCATGGGCAACGTCGAAGCGCCGGGGCCGGAGACGAAGCTCGCGACCACCAGGTCGTCGAGCGAGAGCGTGAACGCGAGCAGCCAGCCGGAGACGAGGGCGGGCGCCATCAGCGGCAGCGTCACCAGAAGGAAGGCGCGAGCCGGCGACGCGCCAAGGTCGGCGGCGGCGTCCTCCAGCTCCGTCCCCGCGTCGCCGAGGCGGGCCTGCACGACGACCGCGACGTAGGCCAGCGCGAAGCTGGCGTGCGCCAGGGCGATGGTGCCCGCGCCGCGCCCGGCCGGCCAGCCGATCAGGCGCTCGGAGGCGACGAACAGCAGCAGCAGGGCGAGGCCGGTCACGATGTCGGGCAGCACCAGCGGCACGGCGAGCGCGGCGGCGAACGCGCGCCGCCCGCGAAAGCGGCCGAACCGCGCGAGTGCGAAGCCCGCGGCGGTGCCGACCACCGTGGCGATGCTGGCCGAGAGCACGGCGATGCGCAGCGACAGCAGCCCGGCCGAGACCAGCGGGGCATCGTTCCAGAGTGCGGCGTACCAACGCCAGGAGAAGCCGCTCCAGGCGGTGAGCAGGCGCGAATCGTTGAAGCTGAACAGCACGAGAAGGGCGATCGGCAGGTAGAGGAAGGCGTAGCTGGCCAGTAGGCAGGCTTTCAGGAAGCCCCTCACCCAACCCTCTCCCGATTGGAGAGGGCTTTCGCGTCTCCCTCTCCCTCCGGGAGAGCGTCGGGGTGAGGGTTGCGCCCCTGCCAGACCGCCGCCGGCAGCAGCAGCACGGCCACCAGCGCGCACGCCACCGCAGCTGCCGTGGGCCAATCATGGTTGGCGAAGAACTCGCCCCACAGCACGCGCCCGACCGTCTCGGCACTCGGGCCGCCGAGCAGTTCCGGGATCACGTATTCCCCCATCGCCGGAATGAACACGAGCAGCAGGCCGGCCCACACGCCGGGCAACGAAAGCGGCAGCACGACCCGGACGAACACGCGCCAGGGCGGCGCGCCTAGGTCCGCGGCCGCTTCCTCCAACGCGGGGTCGCGCCTGGAAAGCCGCGCGTAAAGCGGCAGCACCATGAACGGCAGGTAGGCGTAGACGATCCCGACGTAGACGGCGAAGTCGGTGTAGAGCAGGCGCAGCGGCACGCCGATCAGCCCGGACCGGAGCAGCACGGCATTGATCCAGCCGTCGTCCCTGAGCAGCCCGATCCAGGCGACCATGCGCAGCAGGAAGCCGGTCCAGAACGGCAGGATGACGAGCGTCAGCAGCAACGATCGCCGCTCCGGCGGCGCGCGCGCGATGGCGAGCGCCATCGGGTAGCCGACGAGGAGGCACGCCAGCGCGGAGACCGCGGCGAGCTTGAGGCTGAGCAGGAAAGCGGCAAGGTAGTACGGGTCCGCCAACCCGGCGAAAGCCGCGGGGTCGAGCGCGAGAGAGAACGGCGGAACCCCGTCCGCCGGCTGGGCGAGCGCGATCACCAGCAGGATCGCCATCGGCAGCAGCAGGAACAGGGCGAGCCAGCCCCAGGGGAGGGCGAGGACGAGCGCGCGATACCCCTCCTCCCGGCCTCCTCCCGCAAGGGGAGGAGGGGAAGAAAGCCCCGTCCCCTTGCGGGAGGGGGTTGGGGGAGGGGTCGCCCCGCTCACTCGTCCAGAACCACGCAAGCATCCGCCGGCAACGCCACCCCGACCCGCTCGCCCGCGACTTCGCCGGCTGGCTGCATCACCCGCAGCACCGCCCCGTTCGCCAGCCGCAGCGTCCACAGCACCGTATCGCCCCGATACACCCGCTCCTCGACCGTAGCCGGATAGCCGCCGGGGTCCAGCACCACCCGCTCCGGCCGGATCGCCAGGAACACGGGCGCCCCCGCAACGCGCGGCGGTGCCCGCGCCACCCGCACCAGGCCGAGCCCGCCGACCTCTACGCCGCCGTCCCGCGCCACGCCGGCCAGCACGTTCGCCGCGCCGAGAAAGCGCGCGACGAACCGGCTGGCGGGCCGCTCGTACACCGCCTCCGGCGTGCCCACCTGCATCAGCCGGCCCTCGTGCAGAATGCCGATCCGGGTCGCCATCCCGAGCGCCTCCTCCTGATCGTGGGTGACCAGGATGAACGTCGTGCCGAGCCGACGCTGGACGGCGAGCAGTTCCGCCCGGGTCTGCTCCCGCAAACCCCGGTCGAGCGCCGACAACGGCTCGTCCAGCAGCAGCAGGCGTGGACGACGGGCGAGCGCGCGGGCCAGCGCCACGCGCTGCTTCTGTCCGCCGGAAAGCTGGCCCGGCCGGCGCGCCCCGAAGCCCGGAAGCTGCACCAGCTCCAGCATCTCGGCCACCCGCGCCGCGGTCCCGGCGCGACCGAGCCTCTCCTGTTGCAACCCGAAAGCGATGTTGCCGGCGACGGTCATGTGCGGGAACAGCGCGTAGGACTGGAACATCGTGTTTACCGGCCGGCGGTGCGGCGGCAGCGCGGACAGGTCGCGGCCGTCCAGCAGGATGCGCCCGCTGTCGGGACGCTCGAAGCCGGCAACGCAGCGCAGCAAGGTGGTCTTGCCCGAACCCGAGCCGCCCAGCAGGACGAACACCTCGCCCGCCTCCACCGCGAGATCGACCCCGGCAAGCGCGGGAACGGCGCCGAAGCGCTTGGCGATCCCCTCGACCCGCAGCAGGGGGGTCAGGGCCCCGCCTTGAAGCGCGCCCACATGCGGCTGCGCGCGCGCTCCGCCGCCGCCGGGATGGCGCTCACCGTGAAGAACCGCGCCATCTGCTCCGGCGGCGGATAGATCGACGGGTCGCCCGCGATGTCGGGCCGGATCATCGGGCGGCTGGCCGGGACCGCGTTGGCGTAGCGGACGTGATCGGTGATCCCGGCCATCACGTCCGGTCGCAGCAGGAAGTCGATGAAGGCCAGCGCCGCGTCCGGATGCGGCGCGTCCGCCGGGATCGCCAGCATGTCGAAGGCGAGCTGCGCGCCCTCCTTCGGCGCGACGTAGCGCACGGCGATCCCGCGCCCGGCCTCGCGCGCCCGCGCGGCGGCCTGGATCATGTCGCCGGAATAGGACAGCACGAGGCAGGTCTCGCCCGACGCCAGCGCCTCGATCGCGCCGCCCGAGATGAAGCTGCGGATGAACGGGCGGATGCCGAGCAGGATTTTCTCCGCCGCCGCGAGGTCTTCCGGGTCGGTGCTGTTCGGATCGCGCCCGATGTAATGCAGCACGGACGGGATCACGTCGGTGGCGCTGTCCATCAGGGTGATGCCGCACGGCGCGATCCGCCGCGCGTCGTCGGGCTTGAACAGCAGTTCCCAGGTGTCGAACGGCGCGTCGGGCGCCAGCTTGCGCACCCGGTCCTCGATCAGGCCGAGGCCCGTCGTGCCCCAGAGATAGATCGCGCCGAAGCGGTTGCGGGGGTCCGAGCTCTCGACGCGCCGCATCAGCGCCGGATCGAGCCCGGCGAAATGCGGCAGCTTGCCCTTGTCGAGCGGCTGCAGCGCGCCGGCGCGGATCAGGCGCGAGAAGGTCGGCTCGTTGGTCGGCACCACCACATCGTAGCCCGAACGCCCGGCGAGCAGCTTGCCCTCCAGGGTTTCGAGGCTGTCGTAGACATCGTAACGGACGTGGATGCCGGTCTCGGCCTCGAAGCGCTCGATCGCCGCCGGATCGATGTAGTCGGTCCAGTTGTACACGTTGACCACCCGCTCCTGAGCCCGCAGGCCGAGCGGGACCAGGAATGCGAGGATGGCGAGCAGCAGCCGCATCGGCGAAATGCCTACCTTACCTGGCAAGACCGAGCAGCCCCGATTTCAGGCGGTCGGTCGGCGGATCGGGGCCGATGAACGTGGCCAGCACGGCCGTAGCGAAAGTCGGATCGGCGATCGTGCCGAGTGTCTGGCCGTTGATCGTGATGGCGAGCGCGCTGGGGCCGAACGCGAGCGTGCTCCGGTCCCCCGCGCGCATGGCGGGCACCGCCGCCATGAAGCGCGCCAAATCCGCCGGAGCGAGGTGGCACGGCGGTAGGCAGTTGCGCTCGAACCCGTCGCGCCAGGCCTCGCGCGCATGGGACGCGTCCACGTCACGGACGAACTGGACCTCGATCAGCTTCTTCTCCGGCGAGCGCAGGATGGCGGCGGCATCGTGCGTCGGGTGCTCGAGATACAGCCCGGCCACGTAGATGCGGATGCGCGCGAACGAGTAGGTGCGCATCGCGACACCGTTCAGCCGAAGCTCGGTGCCGCCCAGCGTCTGCCGTTCGGGCAGGTTGACGCCCGCAAGTTCGGCGGCATGCGCGGCGCAAGCGGCAAGTGCCAGGAGCGCGCCCATCGCGAGGCGACGGCGAAGGTCGGCTAATCGACACGTGAATCGATCGGGCATCCGAGGAACCTAACGGATAGCAGCCGGGTTGCTCCAGCGGGCAGGCGAAATACTTCGCCGTACGTCGTCGGCCTCGGCCGGCTGCCGAGGCGAACACAAGGAGATGCGACATGACCGGACAAACCGCGTTCATCGCCGGCGCCAGCCGGGGGCTTGGGTTGGGCTTGGCGCGCGAACTGATCGGCCGGGGCTGGACGGTGATCGCCACCGCGCGCCGTCCGGAGCAGGCGAGCGGCCTCGCGGAACTCGCCCGCGCGCATCCCGACCGCGTTCGCGTCGAGACGCTCGACATCGACGACCGGGCGCAGGTGGCCGCCGCAGCCGACCGGCTCGACGGCACGGCGCTCGACCTGCTGTTCGTCAACGCCGGCGTCTACGAGCGCCAGGAGTTGCGCGAGATCACGCAGCAGGCGTTCGCCGCGAGCATGACCACCAACGCGCTGTCGCCCGTGCAGCTGGCGATGGCGTTGCAGGACCGGGTGCGCGACGGCGGCACGGTCGCCTTCATGTCCTCCCGCATGGGGAGCATCGCCGAGATGGGTGTCGGCAACGGCGCCGTCTACCGCGCCAGCAAGGCGGCGCTGAACGCGCTGACCCGCTGTTTCGTCGCCGGGCTGAACGGCCGCAAGCTTAGCGTGCTGTCGTTCCACCCCGGCTGGGTCCGCACCGACATGGGCGGCCCAAACGCCGCCGTCTCGGTCGAGGACAGCACGCGCGGCATCGTCGACGTGATCGCGCGCGAGCGCGGCGCGAGCGCGCACAAGTTCCTCGACTACCAGGGCAATGCGATCCCCTGGTAGCCGCCCCGCCACCCCCGTCATTGCGAGCCGCCGCTTGGCGGCGCGGCAATCCAGCTCGTTCGCGTGCGCTGGATTGCTTCGTCGCTACGCTCCTCGCAATGACCGAGGATGCGCTCAAGCGTGCAGGAAGCCGATCGTTTCGCCTTCCAGCACCGCGCAGGTGAGCCGGCCGCCGAACACCGCGCCGGTGTCGATGCCGATCCGGTTCGGCCTCACCACGGGGTTCGTGGTCGGCGTGTGGCCATGCACGACCACCATCCCGAACGGGGCCTCGTAGGTGAGGAACGGCTGGCGGATGGTGAGCAAATCCTGCCGGGCCTGGTCCTCGAGCGGGACGCCGGCGCGAATGCCCGCGTGGACGAACAGGTAGTCGCCCTCGCGATGCCAGAGCGCCAGCCCGCGCACGAACGCGACGTCCGCGGGCGGTAGCGCCGCGAGCCAGTCGCCGCGCGCTCCGTCGGGATCGAGGCCCCAGCTCGCCAGCGCCTCGCGCCCGCCGCTGAACAGCCAGTCGGTCGCCGCCGCACGCTCGCCGTCGAGCGCGTGCAGCATCGTCTCCTCGTGGTTGCCGATCAGGTTAACGGTCGGCACGCCGGCAATCGGCGGCCCCGCCGCGAGGCGCGCGACGACGCCGGCGCTGTCGGGCCCGCGGTCCACGTAATCGCCGATATGCAGCAGCAACGGCGCCGCGACCGGCCGGCGGGCCAGATCCTCGGCGATGCGGGCATGGAGTTCGGCGAGCCGGTCGGCGCAGCCGTGCACGTCGCCGATCGCGTAGACGCGCCGGCCGTCCGGCAGCGACGCGGGCGCTTCGGTCAGTTCGATCATGTTCCGGCAAACTATCGGCTATGGACCGGGGAGCAAGCCCGATATCGTCCGCGCGTGGCCCTGTTCGAGATCACCATCGCGCTGCTGATGATCGGGGCGCTGCTCGCGGCGGTCGCCCGGCGGGTGGGCGCGCCGTATCCCGCCTTCCTCGCGATCGCCGGCGCCGGCCTCGCGCTGCTGCCCGGCGCCCCCGTGCTCGCCTTATCGCCCGACCTGGTGCTGACCTTGTTCGTCGCCCCCGCCCTGCTCGACGCGGCGTACGACGCCTCGCCGCGCGACCTGCGCGACAACTGGCGCCCGATCGCCAATACCGCGGTGGTCGCCGTGGCCCTCACCGTGTTCGCCGTCGCCGTCGCGGCGCGCTGGATGCGGCCGGAGATGTCCTGGGCGGTGGCGCTCGTGCTCGGCGCGGTGGTCGCCCCGCCCGACGCCTCGGCCGCGACGGCGGTGCTGCGCGCGCTGCGGCCGCCGCACCGCGTGCTGGTGATCCTGGAGGGCGAGAGCCTGCTGAACGACTCGACCGCGCTGCTGATCTATCGCACGGCGCTCGGGGCGGCGGTCGGCACCTGGTCGGGTTGGGGCGAAGTGCCGTTCCTGGCCCTCTCGATCGTCGGCGGGGTGGCGCTCGGCGCCGCACTCGGCTAGCTCGTCCCGCGGCTGATTTCGCGCGTCAGCGACGGGCCGACCTCGGTGATGTTCCAGTTCATCGGCACGTTCGCGGTGTGGATCCTGGCGACCCGGCTCGGGCTGTCGGCCATCGTCACCATCCTCTGCTACGCCATGGTGATCGCCCGCTGGTCGCCGCGCCGAATGGACGCGAAGATGCGCATTCAGTCGTACGCGGTCTGGGAGGTCGCCGTGTTCGTGCTGAACGTGATGGCCTTCATGCTGGCCGGGCTGCAACTCCGCCCGATCCTGGCCGGGCTGAACGGCGTCGACTGGCGGGACTACGCGATTTTTGGCGCCGCCGTGCTCGGCGTCGCGATCCTTGTCCGCGTGGCCTGGGTGATGGGCTACAACACCGCCATCATCCGGAAGAACCGCCGGTTCGGCGCGCGACTGTCGCCGCGGCTGATCCGCCCGACGCGCGGCGGCGGCGTCCTGATATCGTGGTGCGGGATGCGCGGGGTGGTCACCCTGGCGACCGCGCTGGCGCTGCCCGATGGGTTCCCGTTCCGCAACCTGATCCTGTTCGCAGCCTATGCCGTGGTGTTCGGCACCCTGGTCGTGCAGGGCCTCACCCTGCGCCCGCTCATGGCGCTGCTCGACCTGCCCGAGGACGACCAGGTCGAGCGGGAGGTGCGCGAGGCGCGCCGCCGCGCCGCGGAAGCAGCGTTGCGGACACTGGAAACATCGACGCACAGCTCAGCCGCCGAACTTCGCGACGCCTACACCCGGCGCCTGGAAGGCGCGGTGGCGCGGCAGAGCGAGCTGAAGATCGACGCGCTACAGGAGGAGCGCCGGGCGATCTTCGAGATGCGACAGTCGGGTGAGATCGGCGACGACGCCTACCATGTCGTCGAGGCGGAGATCGACTGGGGCGAGATCTACGTCGAAGGCCGCGTGACGCCACTCGAAGGCGACGCCACGTAGGACGGGCTTGCGCCCGTCCTACGCGATCACTCCACGATTTCCTTCTCGGCGTCAGAGCCGCCCTCCTCGTCGTCCGGCTTCGCCAGCGCGGGAGCCGCCGCTTCCACGATCTCGAAATCCAGCTTGCGTTCCTTGAGCGTCACCTTGACCGCGCCGCCCTTGACCAGCTTGCCGAACAGCAACTCCTCGGCCAGCGGCTTCTTGATGTACTCCTGGATAACGCGCGACAGCGGCCGGGCGCCGTAGAGCCGGTCGTAGCCGCGCTCCGCAAGCCACTCCTTCGCCGCCGAGCTGAGCTCGATGGTCACGTTGCGGTCGGCCAGCTGCGCCTCGAGTTGCATGACGAACTTCTCGACCACGCGCCCGACGATCTCCGGCGTCAGCCCGGCGAAGGTGATCACCGCGTCGAGGCGGTTGCGGAACTCGGGGGTGAACAGGCGCTTGATCGCCTCGTCGTCCTCGCCCTCGCGCTGGTCGCGCGCAAAGCCGATCGCCTCCTTCGCCATGTCCGATGCGCCGGCGTTGGTCGTCATGATGAGGATGATGTTGCGGAAGTCGACCGTCTTGCCGTTGTGATCGGTCAGCTTCCCGTGGTCCATCACCTGCAGCAGGATGTTGAACAGGTCGGGGTGCGCCTTCTCGATCTCGTCGAGCAGCAGCACGGCGTGCGGGTGCTGGTCGATTGAGTCGGTGAGCAAGCCGCCCTGGTCGAAACCCACGTAGCCCGGCGGCGCGCCGATCAGCCGGGATACCGAGTGCCGCTCCATGTATTCCGACATGTCGAAGCGGATCAGCTCGATGCCCAACGTGGAGGCGAGCTGGCGCGCGACCTCGGTCTTGCCGACGCCGGTCGGGCCGCTGAACAGGTAGTTGCCGATCGGCTTCTCCGGCTCGCGCAGCCCGGCGCGCGACAGCTTGATCGCCGCGGACAGCGCGTCGATCGCCTTGTCCTGGCCGAACACCATCCCCTTCAGGTCGCGCTCCAGGTTGCGCAAGGTCTCCTTGTCGTCGGCGGACACCGATTTCGGCGGGATGCGCGCGATCTTGGCGACGATCTCCTCGACGTCACGCAAGGTGACGGTCTTGCGGCGCTTGTTCTCGGGCAGCAGCATCCGCGACGCGCCCACCTCGTCGATCACGTCGATCGCCTTGTCGGGCAGCTTGCGGTCGTTGATGTACTTGGCCGACAGATCGACGGCGGCGCGGATCGCCTCGTCGGTGTAGCGCACCTTATGGTGCTTCTCGTAGTTGGTCTTGAGCCCGCGCAGGATTTTCACCGCGTCCTCGAGGCTCGGCTCGTTCACGTCGATCTTCTGGAACCGCCGCACCAGCGCGCGGTCCTTCTCGAAGTAGTTGCGGAACTCCTTGTACGTCGTGCTGCCGATGCAGCGCAGCGTGCCAGAGGCGAGCGCCGGCTTAAGCAGGTTCGACGCGTCCATCGCACCGCCGCTGGTGGCACCGGCGCCGATCACGGTGTGGATCTCGTCGATGAAGAGGATCGCGCCCGCCTGGCTCTCGAGCTCGGACACCACCGCCTTCAGCCGCTCCTCGAAATCGCCGCGATAGCGCGTCCCGGCGAGCAGCGCGCCCATGTCGAGCGCGAAGATCGTCGACTTGGCCAGCACCTCCGGGACATCACCCTCGACGATGCGCTTGGCGAGGCCCTCGGCGATGGCCGTCTTGCCGACGCCCGGGTCGCCGACGTAGAGCGGGTTGTTCTTGGTGCGCCGGCACAGGATCTGGATGGTCCGCTCGATCTCGGAATCGCGCCCGATCAGCGGGTCGATCTTGCCCGCCATCGCCTTCTTGTTGAGGTTGACGCAGTAGTTCGAGAGCGCGTCCTGGTTGCGCCGGTTCGGCTTCTCGTCGCGCTCCTGCTCGTGGTTGCCGTCCGAGCCACCGCTGGAGCCCGAGCCGGCGACCGGCCGCTGGGTCGAACGGCCCGGCGCCTTGGCGATGCCGTGGCTGATGAAGTTCACCGCGTCGAGCCGCGTCATGTCCTGCAGCTGGAGGAAATACACGGCATGGCTCTCGCGCTCGCTGAACAGGGCGACGAGCACGTTCGCCCCCGTCACTTCGTCGCGACCGGAAGACTGCACGTGGATCGCCGCCCGCTGCACGACGCGCTGGAAGCCCGCCGTCGGCTTCGGGTCTCCCGGGCGGTCGGTGGTCAGGCCCGAGAGATCCTTGTCGAGGAATTCGGACAAGTCGCCGCGCAGCTTGTCGAGATCGACGCCGCACGCCCGCAGCACAGTGGCCGCGTCGCCGTCCTCGGCCAGGCCGAGAAGCAGATGCTCCAGCGTCGCGTATTCGTGGCGGCGGTCGCTGGCAAGGGACAGGGCACGGTGCAACGTCTGTTCGAGATTACGGGACAGCATGGGTTCGACGCTCCTGCGCGCTGATGTCCGATGGGCGAGTCGTGGTCTGCAGCCCTGGCCGACCCGAGTCGAGGGCGACCCGCTTCCTCGGTTCGTCAAAGATGTTATTTGGCGCGGTCTGCCGCACTTGCGAGATCACTCTTTTTCGATAGTGCACTGCAAAGGATGCTGGTTCTGCCGCGCCAAGTCCATCACTTGCGTCACCTTGGTTTCGGCGACCTCGTAGGTGTAGACGCCGCAGACGCCGACGCCCCGGCGATGGACGTGCAGCATGATCCGCGTCGCCTCCTCGCGGGTCTTCTGGAAAAAGCGCTCGAGCACGTGCACGACGAACTCCATGGGCGTGTAATCGTCGTTTAGCATCAACACTTTGTACATGGCCGGCTTGCGGGTCTTCGGGCGCGTCTTGACTACGACGCCCGTGTTCGGACCCTCTCCGTTGCCGCGTTTGTCGTTGTCGCTCATCGCTCGTCACCCCCGGCCTGCCGGGGACCCGCTCCGTCGTTCGCCCGTGATGAGCAAACCATATCGGAACCTGCCGCCGCGTTAAAAGGGCATCCTGCCGAGACGCAACGCCGAACCGCGGCGCGGGTCCGGCGGCACGGACGACGCGACGCACGATCCCGTGCCCCGCACGCAAAAAAGGGCCCGGACATACGCCCGGGCCCTTCATCGGGGCCGCGCTTCGGGGAGGGACGAATGCGGCCCCTTCTCGTGGGCTGGCCGCCTTTCGGCCGCCAGCCCGCGACCCTTTTATTGAGTGCGAGAGTACTTCTCGACCGCGAGCGTCACCCGCGCGGTCAGCGGCGCCAGCGTCTGTTCCGCAAGCTTCATGGAAGCGTCGGTCAGGCGACCGGATTCGCTCATCGTCTTCTCGACCGCGGAGCGCGCGAGGCTGGTCTCCAGTTCCACGGCGTCCCTGAGCGACTTGACCCCGGTCAGCGCGCGGAACGTCGACAAGGTCTGCTCGATCGACGCCTGCGCCGTGGCGGCGACCTGCTTGGAGATGTCCTGCATCCCTGCAGCCCAGATCTGGCCGGACTTCGCGAAGGCTTCCAAATTGCCCTGGCTGAACGCCATGAAGTCTTCCGCGGTCTTCATCGCCTTCTCCGTCCCGTCCTTCATCTTGGCCTGCGCGGTTTCCAGCCCCGCGCTCGCCTGACCGGCCGTCTGCTCATACGCGCGCGTCGTGGCGCCGGCCGTCTGCTCATACGCCCGCGTCGTCGCGGCGACGGTAGCTTCGTTGGCGGCGGAGACGGCCTCGGCGACCTTGCTCTTCCCGGCAGTTGTGGTGGTTACGCTCATAGACTTGCTTCCTCGCTCCTGTTGGCTGAATGCCGTTGCGTGGCGGCCCCGGCGAGGCACCGTCCTGTTCGGTGTCGCGCCCTATGTTGCACCGCAGCACAAACGCAACCTAGGGGTAGCTGCCGATGCGTTCAAGTGAAAATTTGTGCATCGCAAAAACCATTTCGCAGATTGCCGATCGCGCGCCCCGCTGCCCTCCAAGAACGACCGTTAACTCATTCAATATCCAACGGAGTTACCCTACTTTGGGCTGGACAGGCGTAATCGCGACTGCCTACAATCCGCCGCATTCGACCGTTGGAGGGCGCGCATGCACATCGGGCGGGGTCACGGGCACGGCTGGTTCGCCGTGCTTTGCGCCGTATTCCTCGCCGTCGGCGCCTGGCTGGCGTCACCCGGCGCCGCGCGGGCGCAAATCGGCTCGGCGCGCTACAGTTCGACGGTGATCGACGCCGGCTCCGGCTCGATTCTCGAGGCGGTCAACGCCGAGGAGCCGCGGCATCCGGCCAGCCTCACCAAGCTGATGACCCTCTACATGTTGTTCGAGGCGCTGCGCGACCGGCGGCTCGCGCTCGATCAGGTCGTCCCGGTGTCCTTTCACGCCGCCTCGCAGCCGCCATCCAAGCTCGGCATCACGCCGGCCATGCGGCTTACCGTCGAGGAAGCCGTCCTCGGCCTGGTCACCAAGTCCGCGAACGACGCGGCATCCGCCTTGGGCGAGCTGCTCGGCGGCGACGAGGACCGCTTCGCCCAGATGATGACCTTGCGCGCCCGGGCGCTGGGCATGAGCCGGACGACGTTCCGCAACGCCTCCGGCCTGCCCGACCCCGACATGTGGACGACGGCGCACGACCTGGCGATCCTGGCCCGGCATATCCTGACCGACTTCCCGAGCTATTACGGCTACTTCAGCACGCCGAGCTTCGCGTTCCACGGTCGGACGATCTTCAATCATGACCGCATGCTGCAGACCTACCCCGGCGCGGACGGAATGAAGACCGGCTACACGGAAGCCTCGGGCCACAACCTTGTCACCAGCGCCGAGCGAGGCGGGGTGAGGCTTGTCGGCGTCGTTCTCGGCGCCGCGTCCAACCCGGAGCGCGACTACCACATGGCGTCCCTGCTCGATCAGAGCTTCGAACAGCTCGACGTGCCGGTGAGCGCGCGGCCGCCCATGGTGGCGAGCCGGCGGCTGCCGAGCCTGATCGCGACCGCGCAGGCGGCGACCCTCACCGTGGCCGCCGCGTCGCGCCCGACCGCGCGCCCGGCGGTTCGGACATCGCAAATGGGCGCGCAATGGGCGATCCAGGTCGGCACCTTCGGAACCGAGCGGGCGGCGCGAGCGGCCGCGATGATGGCGCAGCACGCCGCCGACGGTGACGCCCGCGTCGAGCAGGTCTCGCTGCGCGGCCGGCCGGCCTGGCGGGCGCAGCTGACAGGATTGTCGGCGGCCGAAGCCCAGAGCGCCTGCGGCGGCCGTCCGAGGAGCCGGTCCGCCTGCTTCGTGGTGCGCCCCGCCTCCGGGCAGATCGCCAGCCGCTGACGGCCCAGCCGCTGACGGCCCAGCCGCTGACGGCCCAGCCGCCGACGGCACGATTGCTGCACTGCTCCCCTGGTCAGTGCAGCACAGGCGGCCCCGATGGAAGCTTCGATGGTTCCCGTTGCGTATCCGCCGGCCGCGACGGCGCCCGATCCGGCGCCCGCGCCCGCCGCGAAGCCGCCCGACCCCGATGGCGGCGGCGGCCTGAGCTTTCGCGACGTCCTGTCGGCGCTGAACCCGCTGCAATATCTGCCGGTGGTCGGCACGATCTACCGGGCCGTCACGGGCGACACGATCCCCGAGAACCTGCGCATCGCCGGCTCCTTCGTGGTGAGCGCGCTGACCGGCGGCCCGCTCGGCATCCTGCTTAACGCGGCGACCACGGCGGCCGAGAAATTGACCGGCATCGACCCCGAGACGATCGCGCGCGACGTCGCCGACAGCCTCGGATTGGCGCCGGCGAACCGCGTCGCAAGTCAACCCGCGCCGATCCGGGAGGCCGGCGCGCCGCCTTCTCCACCCTCAGCCGTCACCGCGCTGGCATCCCTGGACCCAGGCGTCGCCGCGCCGCCCCGCGGGTCCGTATCGGAGACGCAGCGCCTGGCCGGACTTGCCAGCTACGCGCGGTTCGCCGTCGCTTGACCACGGCAATGGCGTGCAAGCGACATGGGATGCGCCTACACTGAATGATCTGTCCGATCGTTCGAAGGATTTCGCATGAATCCGCCACGCGCCAATTCCGCCGCCGCACGCGACATCGCCAACGTCCTGCACCCGTACACCGACCTGCAAACCCACCAGGAGGTCGGCCCGATGGTCATCACCCGCGGCAAGGGTGTGCGCGTCTGGGACGAGAACGGCCGCGAGTACATCGAGAGCGTCGCCGGCCTGTGGTGCGCGGCCCTCGGCTTCGATAACGAGCGCCTCGTGCAGGCCGCCGCCAACCAGATGCGCAAGCTGCCGTTCTACCACGGGTTCACCGCCAAGTCGCACGAGCCGATGATCGAGCTGGCGGAGATGCTGGTCGCCCGCGCGCCGGTGCCGATGAGCAAGGCGTTCTTCGCCAATTCCGGCTCCGAGGCGAACGACAGCGCCGTCAAGATGATCTGGTACATGAACAACGCGCTGGGCCGCCCGGCGAAGAAGAAGATCATCGGCCGGCTCAAGGGCTACCACGGCATCACCATCGCCAGCGCCTCCATCACCGGCCTGCCCGCCAACCACCGCTCCTTCGACGTGCCGCTGCCGGGCTTCGTCCACACCATGACCCCGCACTACTATCATCAGGCGCTGCCGGGCGAGAGCGAGGACGCGTTCGCCACCCGCTGCGCCGACGAGCTCGAGAAGCTGATCCTGGCGGAAGGCCCCGACACCGTTGCGGCGATGTGGGCCGAGCCGATCATGGGCGCCGGCGGCGTGATCGTGCCGCCGCGCGGCTACTTCCCCAAGATCCAGGCCGTGCTGCGCAAGTACGACGTGCTGCTGGTCGCCGACGAGGTGATCTGCGGCTTCTTCCGCACCGGCAACTACTGGGGCAGCCAGACGCTCGACGTCGAGCCCGACCTTTTGACGTGCGCGAAGGCGTTGTCCTCCTCCTACCTGCCGATCAGCGCGGTGCTGGTGAATGACCGCGTGTTCCAGGCGCTGGCGCAGGAGAGCCACGCGATCGGCACGTTCGGCCACGGCTTCACCTACTCGGGCCACCCGGTCCCGGCGGCCGTCGCTATTGAGACGCTGAAGATCTACGACGAGCTCGACATGCTCGACCACGTCCGCCAGGTCGGCCCGCGCCTGCAACAGGGGCTGCGCGAGCGTTTCGCCGACCATCCGTTCGTCGGCGAGGTGCGCGGCGCCGGCCTGATCGCGGCGGTCGAATTCGTCGCCGACAAGGCGACGCACGCGAACTTCGAGCCGGCCGCCAAGGTCGGCGCACGCCTCAACAAGCTGCTGGAGGAGCACGGCGTCATCGGCCGCGTGGTGGCCGGCGACTCGCTCTGCTTCAGCCCGCCGCTGATCATCACCGAAGCCGAGATCGACGAGATGCTCGACCGCGTCGGCCGCGCCGTCGACGCACTCACCGTCCAGCTGCGCCGCGAGCAGATCGCGGTGGTGTGACCCCCTCACCCAACCCTCTCCCCCGCTGGCGGGAGAGGGCCGGGGTGAGGGTGCTTACCGGGCCCGGCTCAACGTATAATCCGCCACCGAGCGCAAGCGCCGCGCGTAGACCGAATCGGGAAACCCCGCCAACGCCGTCTGCGCGGCGCGCGCGAACGTTCCTGCCCGGTCCAACGTCGCCTGGATCGCGCCGCGTCCCTGCATCAACGCCAGCGCCCGATCGAGATCGTCCTCGGCCTGCTCGCTGCGCTCGATCGTGCGGGTCCAGAACGCGCGCTCGGCGGCGTCGCCGGCCTGATAGGCGGCCAGCACCGGAAAGGTGATCTTGCCCTCGCGGAAATCGTCGCCCACCGTCTTGCCCAGGGTCGCCTGGTCGGCCGCGTAGTCGAGCGCGTCGTCGACCAGCTGGAAGGCGATCCCGAGATTGGCGCCGTACTCGGCCAGCGCCGCCTCGTCCGCCGCCGGACGGTCGGCCACCACCGCGCCCACCTGACACGCCGCCGAGAACAGCGCCGCGGTCTTGCCCTGCACCACCTCGAGATAGCGCGCCTCGGAGGTCGTCAGATCGTTCTGCGTGATGAGCTGCAGCACCTCGCCTTCCGCGATGGTCGCCGCCGCCCGGGACAGGATGGCGAGGACGCGCAGTGACCCGTCCTCCACCATCAGCTGGAAGGCGCGGGCGAACAGGAAGTCGCCCACCAGCACGGACGCCTTGTTGCCGAACACCGCATTCGCGCTCGCCAAGCCCCGGCGCAGCAGGCTCTCGTCGACCACGTCGTCATGCAGCAGGGTGGCGGTGTGGATGAATTCCACGCACGCGGCGAGATTGACATGGCGCATCCCGCCCACGGAGCCCGGGTAGCCGCACATCCGCGCCGAGGCGAGCGTCAGCAGGGGGCGCAGCCGCTTGCCTCCGGCCGCAACGATATGGGCCGCCATCTGCGGGATCAGCGCCACGGGGCTGTCCATCCGGGCGACGATCGCACGGTTGCAGGCGGCGAGATCCTCGCGCACGAGCTCGGCGAGCCTGTCAAGCGCGTTGCCGGCGTCCGCCTCGGCTTTCGTCACCTGCCTATCGGCGTCCGCGGACGGGTCTGCGCTGGATGAAGGCACGTTTGCGACGACGCCCAAACGGGTCTCCCGGCCTGCCGATCTGGTGAAGCACCGCACCATATCGGCCGGGTTCAAATAGGGTCAAGCCAAGCCGGGCCCTTTGACAGCGGCCGCGCACGCCGGTCAAACGCCACCCGACGATCACGCGCGCGGGGGACGATGCGAATCATCCTGGTGTCGAACGACCCAGTCCGGCTCAGTTTTTCCGCGGCGCTGCTGGCTGACGCCGGCATCGCGACGGTGGTGCTCGACACGCATGCAAGCATCGTGGAGGGGAGCATCGGCGCCATTCAGCGCCGCCTGGCGGTGGCAGCCGAGGATGAGGCTCGTGCGGTTCGGGTGCTGACCGAGGCCGGCGAGATGACGTGACCGACCGGACCGAGGGCTTCCTGCTCGGCGGCCGGGTTCGCTACGCGCAGCCCCGCACCGGCTTTCGCAGCGGCATCGAGCCCGTGCTCCTGGCCGCCGCGATCCCGGCGCGGTCCGGCGAGCGCGTGCTGGAGGGCGGCAGCGGCGCCGGGGCGGCGCTGCTCTGCCTGGCGTCCCGCGTGGCCGGAGTCGAAGGCGTCGGCATCGAGCCGGATCCGGCGCTGGTCGAACTGGCGCGCGAGAACGCAGCGGCGAACGGGCTCGACCGTCTTCGCTTTCTCATGGCGCGGGTCGAGGCGATCCCGGGGACGGACGGGTTCTCCCACGCCTTCGCCAACCCGCCGTATCACCTACCGAGCGGAACGCGCTCGCCGATGACGGCACGCGATCGCGCCAAGCGCGCATCGGCGGACGCGTTCTCCGTGTGGGCGGCGGCGCTCGCGTCGCGCCTGCAACCGCGCGGGACGTTGACGTTGGTCGCGCCCGCGGCCCGGCTCCCCGCCTGCCTGGCCGCGCTGGAAACGGCGCGGTGCGGTTCCGGCACTCTGCTGCCGCTCTGGCCGCGAGAGGGCCAGCACGCGAAGCTCGTGCTGGTTCAGGCGATCAAGCTCGGGGGCGGGCCGTTCCGCGTGCTTCCCGGTCTGACCTTGCACACGGACCCGACCGGCTACACCCGGGCGGCCGAAGCCGTGCTGAGGGACGGCGAAGGGCTCGCGCTGCGGCGCTGAGCGTGCGTCAGCCGACCTCGGTCGCCGGGTGCCGCAAGTACCAAAGCCGCTCGTGCGCCGCGACCAGGCTTTCCATGTTGCGCCGGCGCGTGCCGTCGGGGGTGAGCGGGCGCCGCGTCAGCATCTTCTCGAGCACCAGCAGCAATTGCTCCGCCACCTCGAAATCCGCCTGATCGCATGCGTGATGGAATGCGATCAGGATCTTGTCGGACAGCCGACGGCTATAGCGGGGAGTCGCACCGGTCGCTTGCTCCCGACCGAGTTCCTCGTCCGATTGCGCCAGCGGGGTCAGTAACCTGTCCATGTCCTCGCGCCCCCGAGGGTCTGTCGTGCCGCGCCACGCCACCGCTCCGAGCCCGACACCCGACCTGGCACTCTCGCGAATGCGGCCGATGCGCGGCGAGCCGGCAACCATTTCGTCTTGGTTCAAGACCGAGATCTTTACACGATAGGCTGTCTCCGCGGTCGCGTGCGTCACCTCAAGCATATTGAGGCCCGGCTCATGGTATGGAGTCGCCACCCCATTATTCGGGCGATAATTCACCGTCATATCGACAGTTCGGCGCAGATATTCGCGCCCAGCCCGCGAGAATACGGGACCGCTCGCTTACGCACCGGTCCCGGAGCTTGCTTCCAGGAAGGCCTCCTCCCAGGTGCCCGTGGTCGATGCCTTGCTGTACTCCGTCGCGCGGTTCTCGAAGAAATTGGTGTGTTCCACCGCGTTCAGCATGTCGTCGAGCCAAGGCAGCGGGTTGCGGGACAGATGGTAGAGCGGGTTGAGGCCGAGTTGGACGAGGCGCCGGTCCGCGATGTATCGGATGTATTCCTTAACGGAACGTGACTCGAGGCCCTCGACCGGCCCCTGCTCGAACGCGAGGTCGATGAAGGCGTCCTCGTGGTCCACGATGGTCGCGCAGGTGACGTAGATGTCGCGCCTGAGCTGCTCGGTCCAGATCTCCGGGTTCTCCTGCACGAACGTGCGGAACAGCTGGATCACCGAGTTGCAGTGCAGGGTCTCGTCGCGCACCGACCACGAGATGATCTGCCCCATCCCCTTCATCTTCCCGAACCGCGGGAAGTTCAGCAGGATGGCAAACGACGCGAACAACTGCAGCCCCTCGGTGAAGGCGCCGAACGCCGCCAACGTCTTGGCGATCTCGTGCCGGCTGCCGACGCTGAACTCCTGCATGTAGTCGTATTTGTCCTTCATCTCCTTGTAGCGCAGGAAGGCCTGGTATTCGAGTTCCGGCATCCCGATCGTGTCCAGCAGGTGGCTGTACGCAGCCACGTGGATGGTCTCGGTGTTGGAGAACGCGGAAAGCATCATCAGCACTTCGGTGGGTTTGAACACCTGGCTGTAGTGCTTCATGTAGCAGTTGTTCACCTCGACATCCGCCTGGGTGAAAAAGCGGAAGATCTGGGTCAGCAGGTTGCGCTCGGCCGCGGTCAGGTTGCGGTGCCAATCCTTCACGTCGTCGGCGAGCGGCACCTCCTCGGGCAGCCAATGGACGCGCTGCTGGGTCAGCCACGCCTCGTAGGCCCACGGGTAGCGGAACGGCTTGTAGACCGGGTTCTCGGTCAGCAGGTCGAAGCGGTGTTCGTCGGGGGTGATGGCGTCCATGGCGTGCTTCCAAACTCGGCCGGCGACGATAGGCAGCGCCGGCGAGTCGTCATATGGTTTCGCGCAAAGCGATAAGGAACCGCGTCATGCAGCGTGAAGTCATGGTCGTCTCGGGCGTGCGCACCCCGATCGGGGATTTCGGCGGCGGCCTCAAGGACGTGCCGCCCGCCGAGCTCGGCGCCAACGTGATCCGCGAGGCGCTCTCCCGGGCGGAGATCGACGGCGCGGAGGTCGGCCACGTGGTTATGGGCAACGTCATCCATACCGAGGCCCGCGACATGTACCTGTCCCGGGTGGCGGCGATGAACGGCGGCGTATCGCAGGACGCGCCGGCGCTGACGGTCAACCGGCTGTGCGGCTCCGGCCTGCAGGCGATCGTCTCGGCCGCCCAGAGCATCACATTGGGCGACGCCGACATCGCGATCGGCGGCGGCGCCGAAAGCATGAGCCGGGCGGCCTACATCGCGCAGGGGATGCGCTGGGGTGCCCGGATGGGCGACACGGCGATGGTCGACATGATGGTCGCCGCCCTGCATGACCCGTTCCACAACATCCACATGGGCGTGACGGCGGAGAACGTCGCCGCCCAGCACCAGATCACCCGCGCCGACCAGGACGCGCTCGCGGTCGAGAGCCACCGCCGCGCCTCCGCGGCGATCAAGCAAGGGCGCTTCAAGCAGCAGATCCTTCCCGTTACGCTCAAGACGCGGAAGGGCGAGACGGTGTTCGACACCGACGAGCACCCGCGCGACGACGCCTCAGCCGAGGGCATGGCCAAACTCAAGCCGGTGTTCCAGAAGGACGGCACCGTGACCGCCGGCAACGCGTCGGGCATCAACGACGGCGCGGCGGCGGTGGTGCTGATGGAGGCCGGCGAGGCGAGCCGGCGCGGCGCCAAGCCGCTCGGCCGGCTGGTCGCCTACGCCCATGCCGGGGTCGACCCCAAGGTCATGGGCATCGGCCCGGTCCCGGCTACGCGTAAAGTGCTGGAGAAGGCCGGGCTGAAGATCGGCGACATGGACGTGATCGAGGCCAACGAGGCGTTCGCCGCGCAGGCCTGCGCGGTGAGCAAGGAGCTCGGCTTCGACCCGGCGAAGGTGAACCCGAACGGCTCGGGCATCTCGCTCGGCCACCCGGTGGGCGCCACCGGCGCCATCATCACAGTCAAGGCGCTCTACGAGCTCGAGCGCATCGGCGGCCGCTACGCGTTGGTGACCATGTGCATCGGCGGCGGCCAGGGCATCGCGGCGATCTTCGAGCGAGTGTAAGCTCCTCACCCAACCCTCTCCCGATGGGAGAGGGCTCTTCTCCCTCTCCCATCGGGAGAGGGCCGGGGTGAGGGCGGTATGCCTTGGCTTGCCGGAACACGGGCCGAAAACAACCAAGGAGGAAGGTGCGATGATCAAGGTGAGCGTGCTCTATCCGGCCGGCGAGAGCACCAAGTTCGACATGGCCTACTACTGCACAAGCCACATGCCGATGGTGCAGAAAAAGCTCGGCCCCGCGCTCAAGAGCATGGCGGTCGAGCAGGGCGTCGCGGGCGCCACCCCCGACGCTCCACCCGCGTTCGTCGCCATGGGCCACCTCTACTTCGACTCGGCCGAGGCGTTCCAGACGGCGTTCGGACCGCATGCGCCGGAGATCATGGCCGACATCCCGAACTACACGAACATCCAGCCCACCATCCAAGTCAGTGAAGTCAAGATCTAGCGGCACGGGCGCGCGGTGGCTGCGGGCCGCGCTCCCCGCCTGCAGCGGCCGCGCCGGCATCGGCCCGGCCGTGCCGCCGCTGGCGCTGTCCGTGCTCGGCGCGGTCGCCGCGATGCTGGCGTTCGCCGCCGAGTTGCCGGGACGCGGCGCGCTCCCCCTCATTTTGTGCAGCACCCCCGAAGCGCCGCAGCCGGGCGCCAGCGTAACGACGGTGCAGTCGGAACCGCTGGTCGGCATGCCCAACAAGCGCATCACGACGCAACTGGTGCGCTTCCCGCCCGGCGCCGCCGCGCCGCGGCACGTCCACGGCGGCGATCTGAGCGTCTACGTGCTGAAGGGCAGCGTCCGCTCCGAGCATGCGGGAATGCCGATCGCGGAGTTCCACGCGGGGCAAATGTTCTACGAACCGCAGGGCACGGTGCACGTGTTCATCGAAAACCCGAGCGCTACCGAGACCGCCGAGCTGCTTGCCGTGATGGTGCATGAGGAAGGCGCGGAGCTCACCACGTTCCTCGACTAGCGCAGTCCTCGGCGCGCTCCCTCTCCCGCGCTGGCGGGAGAGGGCCGGGGTGAGGGTGCTTACCCCTAGCGAACGGACACCCCAACCGCTCCATCGACAGGAACACGTCCTCTCCGGGGATGTGGCCCAGTCCGGCCCGTTTAGCTGGCGAGGCCGAGCCGGTCGGCGATGCCGTAACCCTGCGCCAGCTCGGCGAGCTTGCGCAGCGTGCCGTCCTCGACCTCGACGCCGTTGGCGCGCCGGTCCACCTGCTTCTCGTGCTCGATCTCGCCCGGGTAGTACACGCGGGCGAACCCCTCCGCCGGCCGCGTATCCTTGAGGTAGCGGGCGAACTCGCCCACCTCGCGCTTGAACTGCGCGAGCGGGCGGAACGACTCGACCTTGAACACCGCCATGAAGCAGCCGTCGTTATGGCGGCCCGTCGGCTCGACGCCGAAGCCGAGCCCGGTGAGCAGGCCGCACAGGATCTCCACCATCACCGCCAGGCCGTAGCCCTTGTAGCCCTCCGTGCCGCCGAGCGGCAGCAGCGCGCCGCCGCGGCGGTGCTGCGTCGGGTCGGTGGTCGGCTTGCCCTCCTTGTCGATGATCCAGCCTTGCGGGACGGATTGCCCGCGGGCCACCGCGAGGTTGATCTTGCCCGCCGCCACCGCGGCCGTCGCCATGTCGAGGAATAGCGGGCCGTCGAGGTCGGACGGCACCGCGATCGAGATCGGGTTGGTGCCGAGCCGCGGCTCCGCGCCGCCGAACGGGGCAACGTGCTTGGGCGAGCGGCCGGAATCGGCGGTGATGAGGCCGATCATGCCCGCCTCGGCCGCCATCAGCGGGTAGCTCGCGAGCCGGCCGATATGGCCCTGGCGGAACACGGTGCAGGCGGCGACGTTCGCCGTGCGCGCCTTGTCGATGGTGTATTGCATCGCCCGCTCGTTGGCGACGTAGCCGAACCCCCAGTTGCCGTCGACCACGGTGGTAGTCGGGCTCTCCTGCACGATCTGCCAGGGCGCGCCGGGCACGATATGGCCCACGCGCACCCGCTCGATGTAGCTCGGGATCATGATGATGCCGTGGCTGTCATGCCCAGTCATGTTGGCGTCGACGCAGTGCCGCATCACCGTCGCGGCCTCGTCCGCCGGCGCGCCGCTGGCAATGAGCAACGCCTCGCCGATCTCCTTGATCCGCTCGGCCTTCAGCTTCGGCATCGTCGCCTCCCTATTTAGCGCGCTTCGCCCGCAAACCCGGCCTGCAGCGCCGCGAGCCGCCGCATCGCATCGGGGGCGAGCGGCCCCTTGCTCACGGCCGCCGCCGCGCGCTCGAACTCGTCGGGCGTCGCCATGCCGATCAGCACCGTGCCCACGCCGGGGTTGGCCAGCGGGAAGCGCAACGCGGCTTCCGCCAGGTCGTGCCCCTCGTCCACCAGCGGCGCGAGCCGGCGGGCGCGTGCCAGGTCGGCCTGGTAATCCGACCCGGACGCGATCGGCGCCACGCTCGCCGCCGCGATCGGATGCCGCGCCGGGCTGCCGGACAGCGCGCCGCCCGCGAGCACGCGGATCACGATCACGCCCATGCCGGCCGCCTGCGCCCGCCCGATCAGATCCTGGTAATCCTGCGCCGGGTAGCCCGCCGGCACCGCGCCGCCGGCGCTCGGGTTCAGCATGTTGTACGGCACCTGCGCGGTATCGAAGGCGCCGCTCCCGACCACTTCGAGCAGCGCGGCCGTGTCGCCGACCGCGGTGATGCCGAGGAACCGCACCTTGCCCTGCTCCTGCAGCCGCCGGAACGCCGGCACCACCTCGTCGAGCACTGCGCGCACGCCCAGCGCCTCGCGGCCGCTTTCCGGCGCGATCGGGTTGTGCAGCTGATACAGGTCCACCCTGTCCCGCCCGAGCCGCTGCAGGCTGGCCTCCAGCGCCGCCGGGATCGCCTCGGCGAGCCGCCCGTAGTCGGCGCGAAGAATGCGGATCTTGGTGCCGACGAGCGGGTTGGCGCCGACGGCACGCAGCACGCGGCCAAGGTTCGTCTCGGAGGCGCCGTCGCCGTACTGCGGCGCGGTGTCGAAGTAGTTGACGCCGAGCGAGAGGGCGCGGGCGACGGCGCGCTGCTGATCGGCCGGCGCGCCTCGCACCATCAGCCCACCGACTGCCCCGCAGCCGAAACCGAGCGACGAGACAGTCAGGCCGGTACGCCCGAGCATGCGCGTCTGCATGGAACCTCCCTGCCCCACCATAACCGGGCTATCGAACGCTACGGGTGGCCCCGGAGAGCGTCAACGCGACAAACCCACGCAATCATTGATTGCGGTGAACGCACTAGGTATGTTTGCGGGATGAGCAGCATCACGATCCGCAATCTCGACCCTTCCGTGAAGGAGCGACTTCGCGTCCGTGCCGCGGAACATGGGCACTCGATGGAGGCCGAGGTCCGGCACATCCTCGCCAGCATCCTGAACGATACGGCGCGACCAGCGTCCGGCAATCTCGCTGAGCGCATCCGCGCGCGTTTCGCCCCGCTTGGCGGGGCAGACCTCGAATTGCCGCCCCGCGAACAAGCTCGCGAACCGCCCCGCTTCGACTGATGTATCTGCTCGACACCAACGTTCTGTCAGCCTTGATGCTCCATGGCCGGTCGCCGCGGGTGGTCCGATGGGTGTCGGGGCAGCCTCCCGCGCGGTTGTTCACGGCCGCGATTTGCCAAGGTGAAATACTGTCCGGGATCGCCATCCTGCCGGAAGGCCGACGCCGCGCGGCCCTCGCAGCAGCCGCGCGGGCAATGTTCCTTGAGGATTTCGACGGCCGCGTGCTGCCGTTCGACAACGACGCCGCCGCAGCCTACGCAGACATCTTCGCCGGCCGTCGGCGCGCCGGCCGCTCGACCGCCACCGCCGACGTAATGATAGCCGCCGTGGCTCGGTGCCGAGGCGCCACGATGGTGACCCGCAACGTGGCCGATTTCGAGGCGGCCGGCGTTGCCGTGATCGATCCTTGGAACGTTTGATTGGCGTTTTCGACCACCTCCACTAACCTTCGACGCTATCCCGCGGGAGATCACGATGCCGCACTACGAATACCGATGCGACCAATGCGGCGGCTTCGCCGCGACCCGTCCGATCGCCGAATACGCCGACCCGCAGCCCTGTCCCGGCTGCGGCGCGTCAGCCGAGCGTGCACTCACCGTCCCGCAACTCGGCGCAGGCACCAGCGAACCCGCATCCGTGAGCGCCTCCTGGCAACCAGGCGGCGGAGCGCGCCATTTTGGCGGCTGCGGCTGCTGCGGCGGCAGCTCGGGTTTCCGCGCGGAGCCGGTCGCGGCAGGCTGACCACTCCCGATGAGTTCTTCGGTTAGACCAACTGCTGTGCGCTTCGACGACGCCAGCATGTGGGTCGACCTGTCCGACGGGCGCACTCTGGGTGTGCCGTTCGCCTAGTTCCCGCGCCTCCTGCACGCGACGCCCGAACAGCGCGAAGCCTGCCGGATCAGCAATCGGGGCCTGCACTGGGCCGATATCGACGAGGACATCTCCGTCGCGGGCCTCCTCGCGGGCCAAGCCGACCAGACCATTACCGCAGTCGCCTGACAGCCCGAACCCGCCCTTGCCCGCGACCCTGCAACGGGTCGATGCTGCGAAGCAGCGGCAGGAGGGCAACCGATGCATGACGTGGTGATCCGCGGCGGCACCATCGTGGACGGGACCGGCGCCCCCTCCTACGTCGGCGACGTGGCGATCGACGGCGACCGCATTACCGAGGTCGGCGGCAAGGCCGGCCCCGCCCGGCGCGACATCGAGGCGAGCGGCAAGCTCGTCACCCCCGGCTGGGTCGATATCCACACCCATTACGACGGCCAGGCGACCTGGGACCCGGTGCTCGCCCCGTCCTCGTGGCACGGCGTCACCACCATCCTGTTCGGCAATTGCGGCGTCGGCTTCGCGCCGGTCCGCCGCCGGGACCGCGACTGCCTGATCGACCTGATGGAGGGCGTCGAGGACATCCCGGGCATCGCCCTCGCCGAGGGCCTGCGGTGGGACTGGGAAAGCTTCCCCGAGTTCATGGACGCGCTGGAGCGGCTGCCGCGCAGCATCGACGTCGCCGCGCAAATCCCGCACCACCCGCTGCGCGTCTACGTGATGGGCGACCGTGCGGTGCGTCGCGAGGCCGCCACCGTCGAGGACATCGCCGCCATGCACCGCCTCGCCGCCGAGGGGCTTCGGGCCGGCGCGTTCGGTTTCACCACCTCGCGCACCGAGCAGCACAAGACCACGGCGGGCGAGCTGGTGCCCGGCCGCCACGCCGAGGAGATCGAGCTGCTCGGCATCGGCCGCGCGCTCGGCGAGGTCGGCGCCGGCGCGTTCGGGATGCTGAGCGATTTCGAGGACGAGGCGGCCGAGTTCAATTGGCTCACCCGGCTCGGCCGCGAGACCGGCCGGCCGCTCTGGTTCCTGCTCACCGACCGCAATTCCGACCCGGCGCGCTGGCGCCGGCTGATGGACCGCGTGCGGCGTGCCCGGGCCGCCGGGGCGTCCCTCACCGCCCAGGTCGCCGGCCGCCCGGTCGGCGTGATCCTCGGCCTCACCACCTCGCTGAGCCCGTTCACCGCCAGCCCAACCTTCGCCGGGCTGGCCGGCCTGCCGGTGCCGGAGCGCCTGGCCCGGCTGCGCGACCCCGCCGTGCGGCAGGCGATCCTGGCCGAGCCGCCGTCGGAGGAACTGCTCGCCGTGCTGCCGCCGTTGCAACGCCCGATCGCGACCCGCTGGGATCGGATGTACGTGCTAGGCGATGACCCGAACTACGAACCCGACCCGGCGCACAGCATCGCCGCGATGGCGGCCCGCACCAACCAGAGCCCGGCCGAGTTCTGCTATGACTGTCTCACCGGCGCGGCGGGCGACCGAATGCTCTTCTTCCCGGTCACCGGCTACGTCCGAGGCAATCTTGAACCGATCCGGGAGATGCTGACCGACCCGGCGACCCTGCTCGGGCTTAGCGACGGCGGCGCCCATTGCGGCCAGATCTGCGATTCGAGCCTGCCGAGCTTCATGCTGACGCATTGGGTGCGCGACCGCTCGCGCGGCCCGCGCCTGGCGCTCGAGTTCGTGGTCAAGCGCCAGACCAGCGAAACCGCCGATTTCTTCGGTTTTAACGACCGCGGCCGGCTTGCACCGGGCCTGAAGGCCGACGTCAACGTGATCGAGTTCGACCGCCTGCGCCTGCATCACCCGGAGCTGGTCCACGACCTGCCCGCCGGCGGCAAGCGCCTCGTCCAGCGCGTCGACGGCTACGCCGCCACCCTGGTCTCGGGCGTGCCGATCTTCGAGCACGGCGAGGACACCGGCGCCCGGCCCGGACAACTGGTGCGCGCCGGGCGATGAGCGACCTGCTGGGGCTGCAAGGCCGCTGCGCGCTGGTGATCGGCGGCGGCCAGGGCATGGGCGAGGCCACGTCGCGCCTGCTGGCCGAGGCCGGGTGCGACGTGGCGGTGGCCGACATCGCCGAGGACCGCGCGGCCCGCGTCGCCGGGCTGGTGACCGGGCTCGGCCGCCGCGGCGCAACCGTGGTCGGCGACGTGCTGGACGACGCGCAGGTGCCCGGCCTGGTCGCCGCCGCTGAGGAGAAGCTGGGCGGGCTCGACATCCTGGTCTGCATCGTCGGCCAGGCGGCGTTCGCGCCGGCGCTGGAGATGACGCCCGAGACCTGGGACGTCGATATGGGCCGCAATCTCCGCTACTTCTTCGTGCTCGCCCGCGAGGTCGCTAAAACCATGATCCGGCGCGGCAAGGGCGGCGCAATGATCGGCATCGCCTCGGTGGACGGCATCCAGGGCTCGGCCAACCACGCGGCTTACGGGGCGGCGAAGGCGGGGCTCATCAGCCTGGTGAAGTCGCTCGCCGTCGAATGGGCGCCGCACGGCATCCGGGTCAACGCCATCGCGCCGGGCCACATCGTCACCCCGCGCCTGTTCGACACCAACGAGCGCGCCGCGTTCTACGCCGACAGCCCGATCCCGATGAAGCATCGCGGCCAGCCCCAGGACATCGCGCGCGCCGCGACCTTCCTGGCCTCGGATCTGGCGAGTTACGTAACCGGCGTCACCCTGCCGGTGGACGGCGGCCTGCTCGCCGCCAACCTGATCGACGCCGGCCCGGTGTTCGGCCGAGCAGCCGGCCGGGCGGTTCCACCATGACTTCACTCTCCGTCATGCCTTACCCGCGCCGGACCGAGCGGACCAGGGCACCGACCGCTCGAAATCGGCCGAGCCCGCCGCCGTGGAGCACGCGAATCAGCGCCGCGACCTGTCCCGGATAGCCCGGATCTGGGCTTATGCGACCATCATTATTGCCCGGATCCGGGCTCCTCGGGGCATCATTATTGCCCGGATCCGGGCTCTGCAAATGCGGCCGGAAGCGGCCTCGCCGGACGCTGACGGTCTTCACCACCGTCAGCTCGAGCAGGCCCTCCGCCCCCCGCGTCACCCCGAACCCGCTCCGCCCCCTGCCGCCGAACGGCAGTCGGGGGTCGGCGGTCGGCACGATCAGGTCATTCACCACCACCGAGCCGGCCCTGACCCGCCGGGCGAACGCCCGCGCCGCGGCGTCCGGGCCGAACACGGCGGCACCAAGTTCGTACGGGCTGGCGGCAGCGGCTGCGAGTGCGGCCTCCATGTCCGGTACGGCGAGCACGCCCATCACCGGGGCGAACAGGTCGTCCGTCAGCGCGGAGAGCGGGGCCGGGGCGCCGGCCAGCACGATCGGGCCGTCGCGAGCCAGCACCCGGACCCCGCTGCCCTCCGCCCCGGCAAGCAGCCGCTCCACCCGCTCGACCGCCTCGCGCGGCATCCGTTGCGGGCGCGCACCGGCCAAGCGCGCGCGCAACGCCGCTTCCAGGGCGGGCGCCTGCTCCTGCGACACGAACACCCGGCGCGGCCCGATGCACGTCGCCCCGCCGTTGAGCCGCAGCCCGTAGACGAGGCAGCCGGCAACCAGGTCGAGGTCGGCGCCCGGCAGCACGAACACGGCATCGTTACCCGAGAGTTCCATCGTGCAGGGCGTCAACGCCGCCGCCGCCGCTTGCAGCACGCTGATGCCGGTGCGGGCCGAGCCGGTCAGCAGCAGCTTGTCGAAACCCGCGCGCACCGCCGCCTCGCCCGTCGCGTGCGAATCGTCGAGCACGTGCAGCAGCCCGCGCGGCAATCCCGCCTCGCGCAGCACGGCCGCCAGCACGTCGAGCGGCGGCGCGCGGCCCGGCGCGGGCTTGACGCAGACCGCATTCCCCGCCACCAGCGCCTGCATGATCTGCGCGCCGGGCAGGAACAGCGGATAGTTGCCGGGCGCAAGCACAAGCACGACGCCGTACGGCTCGCGCCTGATCTCGGCACGCACGCCCATCAGCCAGGCGGGCCGCCGCCCCACCGGCGCGCGCGGCGCCAGGATGCCGGCGGCGTTTTGTTGCAGGAAGCGCGCCGCGTCGAGCAACGGCAGGATTTCCGCCGCCAAGGTCTCCGCGTCCGGCCTGCGCCACGCCATGCAAGCCAGCATGCGATCCATGTCGCGCACCAGCAGGCGACGCACCGCGCCGATGATGCGGGCGCGCGCCGCAACCGACGTGTCGCGCCACGCCGCCGCTGCCGCGCGCGCCGCGGCCAGTGCCGCAGGCAGTGCCGCGGGCAGTGCCGCGGGCACCGCTGTGGCCACATCACGCTCACTCATGCGATACCCTGACAAGTCGCCATTCGCACCTACATGCCCGGCCGGACAAGCGACGCAAGGGCGAGGACCATAACCGCATCATGAGCGTTGACGCTGCGACAAGGCGGACCGGCGAACGGCGCCGGATCGGCATTATCGGCGCCGGTCCCGGCGGCTTGGCGACCGCCATGCTGCTCACCCGAGCGGGCGCGGATGTAACGGTTTTCGAGCGCCTGAAGCGCGTGGGCGGGCGCTCCGGCACCATCCTCGCCCCGCTCGACGGCAGCGCCCAGCCGTTCCGTTTCGACATGGGGCCGACCTTCTTCCTCTACCCGCGCGTGCTGGCCGACATCTTCGCCGCGTGCGGCAAGCAGCTCGACCGCGAGGTCGAACTGATCCGCCTCGATCCGCAGTACCACATCGTCTTCGAGGCCGGCGGCGAGCTGCAGGCGACCGGCGACATGGCGCGGCTCGCCGAAGCGGTGGCCAAGCTGTGCCCCGAGGACGCGCGCGCCCTGCCCCGCTTCATGGCCGACAACCGGGCCAAGTTCGCCGCGTTCCGCCCCGCCCTCGAATCCGCCTTCAACAGCGTGCGCGCCTTCGCCACCCCGGCAATGATCCGCGCGCTGCCCAAGCTGCGCCCGCATCGCACGGTGGACGGCGATCTCGCCACCTACTTCCGCGACCCGCGCGTCCGCCTGGCGTTTTCATTCCAAAGCAAATATCTCGGTATGTCGCCGTTCCAGTGCCCGAGCCTGTTCACCATCCTCGCGTTCATGGAATACGAGTACGGCGTCTGGCATCCGCGCGGCGGTTGCGGCGCGGTGATGGATGCGATGGCACGGGTCGCCGGCGAGCAGGGTGCCGACATCCGCTTGGGCGAGCCCGTCGAGGAGATCCTGTTCGACGGGCGACGGGCAGGCGGCGTGCGGACCGCCTCCGGCACGCACCGGTTCGACGCGCTGGTGGTTAACGCCGATTTCGCCAACACGATGCAGACGCTGGTGCCGGACCGGCTGCGGCCCGCGTGGTCGGACGCGCGCATCGCACGCAAGAAGTTCTCCTGCTCCACCTTCATGCTGTACCTCGGCTTGGAGGGGCAGCTCGACCAGCTCTCACACCACACGATCTACTTGTCGAAGGATTACCGGAGGAACGTGGAGGAGATCGATTCCGGGCTGTCGCCGCCACAAGACCCATCGTTCTACGTGCAGAACGCCAGCGTGACCGACGACACCTTGGCACCCCCGGGCCATTCCACGCTCTACGTCCTGGTGCCGGTTGGCAACCTCACCGCCGACGGCGCCCACTGGCCGGAGATCCAGGCCCGCTATCGCCGCCTCACGCTCGACCGGCTAGGGCGGCTCGGCGTCCCCGACATCGAGCAGCGCATCCGCTTCGAGAAGATGCTAACCCCGGTCGACTGGCGCGACGAGATGGCGATCCATCGCGGCGCGACGTTCAACCTCGCGCACTCGATGGGGCAGATGTTCCACATGCGGCCGCGCAACCGGTTCCGCGACATCCCCGGCATGTACCTGGTCGGCGGCGGCACGCATCCCGGCAGCGGTCTGCCGGTGATCTTCGAGAGCGCCAAGATCACTTCGCGCCTCCTCGTTGAGGACCTCGATCTGCAGCCGGGCTGGACGGTCCCTCTCGAAACGCCGGAGCTCTTGCGCGAGCCGGCGCTGGCGGATGTCCCTTGAGTGCCACGCTCCCGGTCGGCGTGATCGGCGGCGGCCTGGGCGGGCTCGCCGCCGCCTGCACGCTCGCCGCCCGCGGCCACCGGGTCGTTCTGTTTGAAAAGAACGAATGGCTCGGCGGCAAGGCGGCGGTGCTGGAGGAGGGCGGCTTCCGCTTCGACATGGGGCCGACCATCCTCACCGTGCCCGACGTGCTGCGCCGCGTGTTCGACGAGTGCGGCGTGCGCATGGAGGACCGGCTGGACCTGCGCCGCCTCGATCCGCAATGGCGCTGCTTCTTCGAGGACGGCTCGGTGCTCGACCTGCACGAGCGCATCGACGCGACGGCGCGCGCGATCGCCGAATACGCGCCGGGCAACGAGGCCGGCTTCCGCGAGTTCATGCAAGTCTCGGAACGGCTGCACGGCATCTCGCAGAAATTCTTCTTCTGGCGCTCGGTCGAGGGCATTCGCGACACCATCGACGTGAAGAAGAATTTCGAGATCGGCACCCTGCGCGACGTGATGGCGCTGCGCATGGGCGCCACCGTTGCAGGCACCATCCGCGGCAAGGTGCGCGACGCGCGGGTGGCGCAGATGCTCGACCATTTCGTGCAGTATGTCGGCTCCTCGCCGTACGGCTCGCCCGCCGTGCTGTGCGGCATCGCCCACATGCAAACCAACGACGGCGTATGGTATCCAATGGGCGGCACCCGAGCCGTCCCCGCCGCGCTGGCGGAGCTCGCCGTCGAGCGTGGTGTTTCCATCCGCACCGGCGTCGGCGTATCGGAAATCGTACGCGACGGCGACCGGGCGAGCGGCGTCGTGCTCGACAGCGGCGAGACGGTGCCGCTGTCCGCCGTGGTGTCCAACATGGATAGCGTGCGCACCTTCCGTGAACTGGTCGGCGGCGAACCGGCGCGGAAATTCGGACGCCGCTGGAAGCGCGAGCCAGCCTGTTCCGGCGTCGTGCTGTATCTCGGCCTCGACCGCGCCTACGAGCACCTGGCGCATCATAGCTTCGTGTTCTCGCGCGACCCGGAGGAGGAGTTCGACTTCATCTATCGCCGCGGCGAGCCCGCGCCGGACCCGACCTGCTATCTCGCCGCACCCGCCCGCACCGAACCCGGCGTGGCGCCGCCCGGCGGCGAGGCGCTCTACATCCTCGTCCACACGCCGTGGCTGCGCCCGCATCATGACTGGGACGCCATGCTGCCGCGCTATCGCCAAGTAGTCCTGGACAAGCTCGCGCGCTGCGCCGGGATGCCCGACCTCGCCGACCGCATCGTCGTGGAGCGCTGGCTCACGCCGCGCGACATCCACGAGCGTTATCGGGTGCTGAACGGCGCGATCTACGGCCTCGCCAGCCACGGCCGCTTCACCGGCGCGTTCAAGCCGGGCAACCGCTCGCGCGACCTGAAGGGCCTGTATCTCGCCGGCGGCGCCGCGCACCCCGGGCCGGGGATGCCGATGGTGCTGATGTCCGGCTGGATCGCCGCCGATGCGCTGGATGCCGACAGCCGCGCTTGAGCGCCCTAACCCCAGCCCTCTCCCGGAGGGAGAGGGGGCCAGCAAGCCCTCTCCCTCCGGGAGAGGGTTGGGTGAGGGTGAGGCCGACCCGATCGCCCTGCGTTCGCAAACCCTGGTCACCGGTTTCACCCGTTACCTTCGCTGGTACACCGCGCGCAACTTCCACGCCGTCCGCGTCGCCCGCGCCGGCGTGCCCGACATCCCCGCCGGACGGCCGGTGATCCTCTACGGCAACCACCCCTCCTGGTGGGACCCGACGATCTACTACCTGCTCGCCGGCCGGTTCATGCCCCAGCATCGCGGCTTCGCGCCGATGGACGCCGCGTCGCTCGCCCGATACCGCGTGTTCCGCCGCTTGGGCGTGTTCGGCATCGAGCCCGGCCCGCGCGGCGCGGCGCGCTTCCTGCGCGTCAGCCGCGAGGTGCTGGCCGATCCGCGCAACGCGCTGTGGATCACCGCCGAAGGCGACTTCACCGACGCCCGCGAGCGCCCGGTGCGCCTGCGTCCGGGCCTCGCGCACGCGGTGCGCGCCACGCCGGAGGCGACAGTGCTGCCGCTCGCCCTCGAATATCCGTTCTGGAACGAGCGCAAGCCCGAAGCCCTGGCGCGCTTCGGCCCTCCGATCGCGACCGGAGGCGCGCGCGACATCGCCGCGCTCACGAGGCAGCTCGCGGGCGCACTGGAAAGCAGCATGGATGCGCTCGCCTCCGACTCGCGCCGGCGCGATCCGGCGCTGTTCGTCACCCTGCATCGCGGCACCGTCGGCGTCGGCGGCGCCTATGACATCGGGCGGCGCGCCCGCGCGCTGCTCGCCGGCCGCCGGTTCGACCCGAGCCACGAGCCCAATAGCCAATGATTTCTCTTGCAACCGCCGCGCTGATCTTCGCCGCTTGGCCTCTCGCCCTGGCGCTGCTGAACCTCCTCGCCTATCGCACGCCGCCGCGCCACCCGGATCGGCCGAGCCTGTCGGTGCTGATCCCGGCGCGCAACGAGGAGCGCAACGTCGGCGCGTGCGTCGCGGCCGTGCTGGCGAACGAGGGGGTCGATCTCGAGCTTGTTGTCCTCGACGACCACTCGACCGACGCGACGCGCGCCATCCTGAATCGGATTGAGGACCGGCGACTTCGGGTCGAGCAAGCGTCGCCGCTCCCGCCCGGCTGGTCCGGCAAGCAGCACGCTTGCGCCGCGCTCGCCCGCCTCGCACGGCACGAGCTGCTGGTGTTCATCGACGCCGACGTGCGCATCGCACCCGACGCGCTGTCGCGCATCGCCGGCTTCATGGCGGCGAACGATGTCGGCCTCGCGAGCGGCTTCCCGCGCGAGGTGGTGCGCGGCTGGTCCGAGCAGCTCCTGTTGCCGCTGATCCATTTCCTGCTGCTCGGCTACCTGCCGATTGCGGCGATGCGCCTGCTCTGCGCGCCCTCGCTCGGGGCCGGCTGCGGCCAGCTCATGGTCGCCTGGCGCGGGGCCTACCAGCGCGCCGGCGGCCACGGCGCGATCCGCGCCTCGCTGCATGACGGCATCACCCTGCCGCGCGCGTTCCGCGAGGCCGGCATCATGACCGGGCTGTTCGACGCCTCCCGGCTCGCCTCCTGCCGCATGTACGACAGCGCGGCCGGCGTCTGGGAGGGGCTCGGCAAGAACGCGACCGAGGGCATGGCCAAGCCGCTCGCACTGCCGGTCTGGACCGCGATCCTCGGCGCCGGCCACGTGCTGCCGTTCGCGCTGCTGGTTCTCGAACCCGGCGGCGTCGCCGCGCTGGCGGCCGCTTGCAGCATCGGGCTCCGCCTCCTCCTGGCCTGGCGGTTCCGCCAGCCCGTGCTGAGCGCGCTGCTGCACCCGTTCGGCATCGCGGCGCTGCTGGTCGTGCAATGGACGGCGCTGCTCCGCGCCGCAAGCGGCCGCCCCGCGACCTGGCGCGGCCGCACCTACCCGGCGCAATGACGACCCTCACCCCAACTCTCTCCGACCGCGCCGCTACCCCGTGTCGCCAAATGCGATTCCCTTGCCCGACGGGAGAGGGCTTGCGCTTCTCCCTCTCCCTCCGGGAGAGGGCCGGGGTGAGGGTCAGTGCCCCAGCGCCTGCACGATCTCCTCGGTCATCTTCTTGGCGTCGCCGAACAGCATCATCGTGTTGGGCCGGAAGAACAGCTCGTTGTCGACGCCGGCGTAGCCTGAGGCCATGGAGCGCTTGATGAACAGCACCGTCCCCGCCTTCTCCACGTCCAGGATCGGCATGCCGTAGATCGGCGACGCGCGATCGGTCTTGGCGGCCGGGTTGGTGACGTCGTTGGCGCCGATCACGTAGGCGACGTCGGCGGTGCTGAACTCGTTGTTGATGGCCTCGAGCTCGAACACGTCGTCGTACGGCACGTTCGCCTCGGCCAGCAGCACGTTCATGTGGCCGGGCATCCGCCCGGCGACCGGGTGGATGGCGTATTTCACCTCCACCCCCTCCCCCTTCAGCGTGTTCGCCATCTCGCGCAACGCGTGCTGCGCCTGCGCCACCGCCATGCCGTAGCCCGGCACCACGATGACCTTGGAGGCGTTCTTCAGGATGAAGGCGGCATCGTCGGCGTTGCCGCTCTTCACCGTCCGGTCCGTCTCGACGCCGCCAGGTCCCGCGGCGCCGCCGCTCTCGGCGCCGAAGCCGCCGAGCAGCACGTTGATGATGCTGCGGTTCATGCCCTTGCACATGACGTACGACAGGATCGCGCCCGACGCGCCGACCAGCGAGCCGGTGATGATGAGTGCCAGGTTCTGGATGGTGAAGCCGATGCCGACCGCCGCCCAGCCCGAATAGCTGTTCAGCATCGACACCACGACCGGCATGTCGGCGCCGCCGATCGGGATGATGAGCAGGAAGCCGAGGCCGACCGAGAGCAGCGCGATCGGCCAGAACACGAGCTGGTTGCCGCCGCTGGTGACGAACAGCACGATGAGCACGACAAGCAGGATGCCGAGGCCGAGATTGAGCTGGTGCTGGCCCGGGAACGTGATCGGCGCGCCCTTCATCAGCGCCTGCAGCTTGGCGAACGCGATCAGCGAGCCGGAGAACGTGATCGCGCCGATCGCCAGCCCGAGCGACATCTCGATCAGGCTTTGCGTATGAACGTTATGCGGCGTGCCGATGCCGAACGCCTCCGGCGCGTTGAGCGCGGCGGCGGCGACGAACACGGCGGACAGGCCGACCAGCGAGTGGAACGCGGCGACCAACTGCGGCAGCGCCGTCATCTGGATCTGCCGCGCGACGTAGGTGCCGATCGCGCCGCCGATGACGATGCCGAGCAGGATCAGCGTGTAGCCGGTGCCCGAGATGCCGTGATGCAGCAGGGTCGCCAGCACGGCGATCGCCATGCCGGCCATGCCGAACTGGTTGCCGCGACGCGAGGTGACGGGGCTCGAAAGCCCGCGCAACGCGAGCACGAACAGCACGGCGGCGACGAGGTAGGCGAGAGCCGTCAGGCTGGCGGACATGCGGGGCGACCTATCTGGCGCGAGCTTTGAACATCGACAGCATCCGCTGCGTGACGACGAAACCGCCGAAGATGTTGATGCTGGCCAAGGTCACGGCGATGAAGCCGAACCCCATCGCCCAGCCGCTGAAGGCGAGGCCGGTCGCCAGCATGGCGCCGACGATGATGACCGAGCTGATCGCGTTGGTGACCGCCATCAGCGGGCTGTGCAGCGCCGGGGTGACGTTCCAGACCACGTAGTAGCCGACGAAGCAGGCCATCAGGAAGATCGCCAGCAGGAACACGATCGGCTCGACCGCCTCGGCGGTGCCGTGCGGCACGGGAACGCCGGCGCCAACACCGGCGCCGTCGGCCATCAGCCGCGCATGGACGGCAAGCTCGTTCGCCCGCTGCGCGAGGCGGTTGGCCTCGTCGGCGAGTTGGGTCGGGTTCATGTGGGTGCGTTCTCCGGGATCAGCCGACGGTCAGGCCGCCTGGGACGGCAGGAAGTTGGGGTGCACCACCGCGCCGCCTCGGGTCAGCATCACGCCCTTGACGATGTCGTCGTCCGCCGGAAGCTTCGGCGCCTGCGCCTCCTTGTCCCAGAACGTGGTCAGGAAGGTGAGCAGGTTACGCGCGTAAAGCGCGCTGGCGGCGACCGGGATGCGGGCCGGCCAGTTGTAATAGCCGAGGATGGTGGCGCCGTTGTCCGTCACGATCCGTTCGCCGGGAACGGTGGCCTCGCAATTGCCGCCGGCGTCGGAGGCGAGGTCGACGATCACGCTGCCGGGCTTCATGCTGTGCGCCATCGCATTGGTGACGATGACCGGGGCGCGTCGCCCCATCACCAGGGCGGTGCAGATGACGATGTCGTTCTTGGCAACCGTCGTCGCCATCATCTCGGCCTGCTTCTGGCGGAACGCCTCGCTCATCTCGCGGGCATAGGCGCCGGTCTGGCCGGCGGTCTCCTCGTCCTCGACGCCGACGAAGCTGGCGCCGAGCGACTTGATTTCCTCCTTGGCGGCGGGGCGCACGTCGGTGGCGGAGACGATGGCGCCGAGCCGGCGTGCCGTGGCGATGGCCTGCAGGCCGGCGACGCCCGCGCCGATGACGAACACGCGGGCGGGGGGCACGGTGCCGGCGGCGGTCATCATCATCGGGAAGCCGCGCTCGAACGCGCCGGCGGCTTCGACTACGGCACGGTAGCCGGCAAGGTTAGCCTGGCTCGACAGCACGTCCATGGACTGCGCGCGCGTGATGCGCGGGAGCAGCTCCATCGCCGCGGTGTCGATGCCGGAATTGGCGAGGGCAGGCACCGCGTCGGGGTCGGTGAAGGCGTTGGCGACGCAGAGCAACAGGGCGCCGCGCGGGATCAGCGCGCGCTGCTCGGGTGCGGGGAGCTGGACCGCGAACACGATGGCCGCTTCGGCAAGGGCGCCGGCAGTATCCGGCGCGATCTCGGCTCCGGCGGCGGCGAATTCCGCATCGGGGATGGCGGCGGTCACGCCAGCGCCCGCCTCCACGGCGACGGTAAGGCCGAGTGCGATGAGCTTCTTGACCGTGTCGGGCGTCGCCGCCACCCGGTTCTCCGACTCGTGCCGTTCCTTCAGCACCGCAAGGCGCATTCGATCGCTCCTCTGGCCTACCCGGAGACGCTGGCCGCAACGTGACCCACGCTAAGGTGAGGAGCCAACAGCGTTGCATCCGGCCGGGCGCACCATGCCGATGGGCCCTGGGCCGCGCAAGGGGTCGGCCCTGCCAAGGGCCGAATGGGGCGGACTACGTCGCCGCCGTGGCGGGGCTGTTCAAGCCGAGTGCAGCTGGGCCTCGTTCAGGACTCGCTCATGGCTGTCCTGGCTGTTCTTGACACGGTATTGACAGCCTTCGTTCGTTACCGGAAGCCTGCGCACGATCGTGTAGACGCCTGGCCTGATGTTCGAGTCCAGCTTGTTCGGTATGAACGACACGCGGTCGCCGGCAGCGAACTTGTGTATGGCTAAGGCCATGCAACCTCCAGGAAGGGGAACCTCCAGGGAGGGCGGCGCGAGAGCCACGCCGCCCGGATGATCACTGCACCTGCAGGTTCGCGGCCGACGTCTTGCCCTGCTGGCCACGCTCCAGCTCGTAGCTGACCTTCTGGCCCTCGTTCAGGGTCGAGAGCCCCGCACGCTCGACGGCGGAAATGTGCACGAACACATCTTTGGTGCCGTCAGTCGGCTGGATGAAGCCGAACCCCTTCTGGGCATTGAACCATTTAACTGTACCTGTAGACATTACGTAACTCCGCATCCGGCCTCGTCCCACGGAAGTGCAGGACATCAAACTTTTCAATGGGGGACAACCAGATGCCGCGCCGCTGCGAGGCAGTAATCGGGACCAGCCCCGACCGAAAAGTTTAGCCGTAGTTAAAGGACTACGCCCTTTTCGGGCAGTTGGCACGCGATTATTTTCGCGCCGCCTTAAGTCAGCGTTCAGGTCCCGAGCGCGGGCCGGGCGCGGCTGGTATAACCTCGGGCCGTGGCCTTAGCGAGGCGGTGATGCGGGATCCTGCGCCGGCTAGGGCGGCTAGCCTGCCCCGATGAGCCGCCCTGCCCCGACGATCGCGCGGCGTCAGGTACGGCACCTTATGCTGTTCTTCGCAATCGTCTACGTCGTCGAGGGCGTCGGCCAGGCAAAGGTCGGCGTCGTTTGGCAGCCGCTCAACTACTACCTCAAGCAGAGCTTCGGCTGGACGCCGGTGCAGATCAGCCTGTCGCTGGCGATCCTCGACCTGCCCTGGGTGATCAAGCCGGTATTCGGCCTGATCTCCGATTTCGTGCCACTGCTCGGCTATCGACGGCGCGCGTATCTGTTGCTGGCCAACGTCGCCGCCGTCATCGCCTACGCCTGGGTGGCGATGGCCGGCACGCCAGCTCGCCTCGTCTTCGCCTTGCTGCTCACCTCGTTCGCGATGGCGATCGCGAGCACGATCTGCGGCGCCCTGTTGGTCGAGAACGGCCAGCAGCACCGCGCGACCGGGCGGTTCGTCACCCAGCAATGGCTCTGGTTCAACGTCGCCACCATGGCATCCGCGATCGGCGGCGGCGAACTGATCGCGTGGCTGTCGCCGGCCGGCGCCTTGCGGACGGCAGCGCTCGTCGCCGCTGGCCTGCCGCTCGCTGCCGCCCTCGCCACCGTGCTGCTGGTCGACGAGGCGCGCGCCGCGACCGACCTCGCGGCACTCCGCCGGAGTTTCGCCGGGCTGCTCGCAGCACTCCGATCGCGCCGGCTCTACCTGATCGGGGCGTTTCTGTTCCTGTACAATTTCAGCCCCGGCTTCGGCACGCCCCTCTACTTCCACCTCACCGACCGGCTGCATTTCCCGCAAGCCTATATCGGCACGCTCACCGCCATCGGCTCGGCCGGCTGGATCGCGGGCGCGCTGCTGCATCGCCGGTTCCTCGAACGCCTGTCGGCGCGCGCGCTGCTCAACCTGAGCATTGCCGGCGGCACGCTGGCGACGCTCGCCTTCCTCCTGCTGCAAGGCGAGGCGAGCGCGGCGGCGGTGTACTTCCTCAACGGCGTGGCCGGCATGATCGCCAACGTCGCGACCTTGACGCTCGCGGCGGACCATTGCCCGCCGCGCGCCGAGGGTTTCGTGTTCGCGGCGCTGTTGTCCGTAACCAATCTCGCGACCCCGCTCGCCGACAATGTGGGATCGTTCATGTTCGAGGACGTCTTCGCCCGCTCGCTCGCGCCGCTGATCCTCGTGTCGGCGGCGGCGACGGCCGTGGTGTTCCTGCTGGTGCCGCTGCTCAGGTTGGGCGACAGGGCTCAGGGCGATGCGGCGGTCGGGGCGGAGTAGGCCGATTCAGGGAACGGCGAACGGATTGCGGATCGTCAGCGTCGCCGCGATCACCCTGCCGTCCTGCATGTACTCAGTAAACAATGTCGCGCAGCCCGCTTCCAACGCGGACGCGACGATAAGCGCATCGTAGAACGCAAAACCGTCACGCGCGGCGAGTTCGACGGCCGCTTCATGCATCGCCAGGCCGAGGGGTCGAGGGTTCGGACAGAGCTTCTTGAAATCGGTCAGGGCTACCCGAATGTCCGCCCACGACCACCGCAGTTTGCGATGTGCAACAGTTGCAAATTCATTGAGCACCTGGATACTCATCACCCCGCCGCGTGCGAGAAGTGTTTGCGCAACGATGCCCTTCACCTCATTAGCAGCTGTGGAATAAACAAGAACATTCGTGTCGAAGAAAACGCTATCTTTCATTCGCCTCATCCCGGTTGAACTTAAAACCGGGAGGAAGAGGACGCGCCAGAGCCTTCAGGCTCGCAATCGCTTCGTCGCGACTGCTGTCGCGGTTGACCTTCAGCACACGATCACCGGCGATTTCGATTTCAATCTCGTCGCCTTCCTTGAGATCGAGCATCTCGACGATCGCCGCAGGCAAGCGCACTGCAAGGCTGTTGCCCCACTTTCCGACTTGCATGATGATGCACTCCCTTTGGATATACGTGGATGATGTATCCAAAGGCCAATCTGCGTCCAGAGCCGTGTCATCCTGGCGGACACGCGGCTCAGACCCGGGCTTGATCCGGCCAGAACCGGACGCCTTGCCGGGCCAGTCCGCCGGCAAGCCCCGCGGGCGTGCCGTCGGCTCGCCAGCACGCGGCTCCAGTCAGCGTGCCGTCCGGCGCGAAGCCGATCGCGCACATGCCGCCGCCGACATGCGGAACGGCGAGCACCTCGTGTCCACGCGCGGCCAGGGCGGCCCGGACGGGCTCGGGAAACCCGGTCTCGACTTCCACCCCAAAACCCTGCGTCCAGAGTCGCGGCGCCTCCACCGCCTCCTGCAGCGACATGCCGTGATCGATCAGGTTGATCGCCGCCTGCATCGCCGAGCCGAAGATGCGCAACCCGCCCGGCAGGCCGAGAGCGAAGGCCGGCTTGCCGTCGCGCAGGACGATCAGCGGCGCCATCGAGGTCGTGGTGCGCTTGCCGGGTGCCACGGACAGCGCGCGGCCGGGCCTAGGGTCGAACAGGAACATGTTGTTGTTCGGGATGATGCCGGTGCCGGGGATCACGTAACGCGCGCCGAACAGGCTGTTGATGGTCTGCGTGCTGGCGACGATGTTGCCTTCGCCGTCCGCCACCGTGATGTGCGTCGTGTTCGGCGGCTCCGGCGGGGCCACGCCTGCGGTCCACCTCCGGGTATGCCGCATGTCGATGCGTTCCCTGCGCTCGTCGGCATAGGCGCGCGAAGTCAGTCGCGCGACCGGAACGGCGAGGAACGCGGGGTCGGCGGTGGCGACGGCGCGGTCGGCGAAGGCGATCTGCAGCACCTCGGCCAGCAAATGCAGCGCGTCGGGCGAGCCGAACCCCATCGAGCGCAGGTCGTAGCCCTCCAGGATGTTGAGCATCTGCGTGATGTGGACGCCCGACGACGAGGGCGGCGGGGGTGCGACGATCTCGTGGCCGCGATAGCGGTCGCGGATCGGCTCCCGGTCGATGCATCGGTAACTGACGAGATCGCCCACACTGATGTAACCGCCCGTCCGCGCCATGTGGTCGGCGAGGAGGATGCCGATCGCGCCGCCGTGCAGCAGCTCCGGCCCGTCCTGGGCGATGGCCCGCAGCGTGTCGGCGTAGGGACCGTTCACCACCCGCGCGCCGGCCGCGATCGGTTGGCCGCCGGGCAGGAACAATCGGGCGATGGCGTCGTCGCGCGCGAGGTCGGCCGCGCTCTCGGACGCGCATTCGTGCAAATAGGGGGTCGCGCGGAAGCCGCGTCCGGCGTGGCGGATCGCGGGCTCAAGGACGTCGGCGAGGGAGAGGGTGCCGAAGCGGGCCAGCGTTTCGCACCACGCTTTCAGCGTGCCGGGCACGGCGACGGCGGTGGGACCGACCGCGTTCCGGCGGCCGACGGCGTTCATCGTGCCGGAGGGTGCGTTCGGGTCGGGCGCGAAGGTGTCCGGTCCCGTGGCGCCCGGTGCGGTGGCGAGCCCGTCGATCACGACGTGCCGGCCATCGGCGAGGCGCAGATGCGCTAGGCCGCCGCCGAGGATGCCGACCATCATCGGCTCGACCACGGTGAGCGTGAACAGGGCGGCGATAGCCGCATCGATGGCGTTGCCGCCCCCCGCCAGCATCTCGGCACCCGCAGCGGAGGCGAGCGGGTGGTTGGTCACCACCATGCCGCGGGTGCCGGTGGCCGGCTGCTTGTCGCAGGTGAACTGGGACGGGCTGCGGCTCCGCCAGCCGGTGTCGGTCATTTGCTCGGTCTCCTCGATGCGATCGGGCAGACTGCCCCATGAGGACGAGGGCGAGAACCTTGGGTGCCGCGGGCTGCGGGTCCCGGGTGGTGTTGTCCGATCGGTTGAACGACAATGCGCCGCAGACACACCGCTCAGGGGACGACATGGAGCTGAACGGACAAGCCGCGATCGTGACGGGCGGCGCCTCGGGACTGGGGGCGGCAACCGCCGCTATGCTGGCGGAAGCGGGCTGCAAGGTGACGGTCATCGATCTGAACGAGGCCGCCGCGAACGCGTTGGCCGAGCGGATCGGCGGGGTCGCCGCCAGCTGCGACGTGGGCGACGCGGCCTCTGCGGACGCCGCGTTCGCCCGGGCCCGGGCGGCGCATGGCGGCGTCCGCATCCTGGTCAACTGTGCCGGGATCGGCGCCGCCGGGCGGATCGTCGGCCGCGACGGGCCGATGAAGCTGGGCGATTTCGAGCGGGTGGTCCGGGTCAACCTGACCGGCACGTTTAACATGCTGCGGCTCGCGGCGGCGGAGATGGCCGAGCTCGAGCCGCTCGACGGCGGCGAGCGCGGCGTCATCGTCAACACCGCTTCCATCGCCGGCTACGAGGGGCAGGTCGGCCAGGCGGCGTACGCGGCCTCCAAGGCTGGCGTGATCGGACTGACGATCCAGGCGGCGCGCGAGCTGTCCAGGTCGGGCGTGCGGGTGATGACGATCGCGCCGGGGCTGATCGAGACGCCGATGTTCAAGGGCGTCCCCGACGAGTTGCGCAACGGGCTGGCGGCCTCGGTGCCGTTCCCGCCGCGTCTCGGCCTGCCGGAGGAGTATGCGGCGCTGGTGCGTCATATCGCGCAGAACCGCTACCTGAACGGCGAAACCATCCGGCTCGACGGCGCGCTCCGCATGGCGCCGCGTTAGGGGTTGCCGGTCGGCGGCACGAACGGCCTATGGACGGCCGTGGGCAGAGCCGTTGAGCGAGGCCGAGCCGTCGTGATCCTGATACCCCGCCTGGCCGGCGATCGTCCTCGCGTGCGGGTCGTTCGTGTACACGTGCACCCAGTCGATCTTGTAATTCGCCTGGTAGGTGCCGGGATCCTTCGGCTTCTGCAGCCAGCTGGTTTCGCTATGGGTGTACAAGCTGATTAGCAAATACATCCGCTGACGCTCGTCGGGCGGCGTGGCGGCCGTGAACACCGACTTCCCGTCGAGATACCAGGTGAGCGTCGTCGGCGTCCACATCAGGCCGTAGACGTGCATCCCGCGACTGAGGTCTCCGGCATCGTAGTAGTCGGTCGTGGCGACTCCGGTGGTGTCGAAGTGGTTGGTCACCGAAAGGTCGTTCGGGCTCTGGCCCGCGACCTCCACGATGTCGATCTCCGGCGGCCACGGGCCCGACAGCGGCAGCAGCCAGAAGGCGCTGCTCGATCCGACGACGCCGGGCACCTGCGCCCGCATCTCGAAATAGCCGTACTGCTGCGAGAAGGAGTTGTGCGTGTCGATCTGGCCGGTCGTGTACGGGTCGGTCACGCCGGCGGCCTTGAGCTTCGGCGTGGTTGCCTTGCTTTGAATGTTCAGCACGCCGTCTTTCAGGCTGTAGGGCGTCTCCCCCACGCCGCCGACGCTCGGGTCGAGCAGGTAGCCGGGGCCCTTGCGCGCGCCGTAGAAATAGGCGGTCTCCCAGGTGGCGGGCGTGCCCGGGGGCGCCGCGCTGAAGCTGTTGAACTCGTCATCGAACGTCAACCTGAAACCGGAAAGGTCCAGCCTGGAGCCGATGCCGGGCTCCGCCGTCGTCCCTGCCGGCGTTGAAACCGCAAGCCATACTCCGCAGGCGGCCGACCCGACCGCAGCCCGCCAGGCGGCCGGAAAGCGGCGCCGCTCGATCATGGTCGTCCGCCAAACATCGACAGGAGATGGAACGGCTGTCGTTCACGAGCAAGGTTGCGACCGGAATATCGGAAGTCGCCTCCGCGGGTCCCCTGCCGTCAGGCGAACGACGACGCGGAGAGGTGGGTGAAATTGGCGAACGTGATCCGCGTGTGGTCGGCAAGGTGGATCGTCGTGTCGTGGCCGACGCCCGTGCCGTGCCCAAAGCGGCAGCGACCGCGTCCGGGCCGAAGCCCTGCAACGAGATCAGATCGACACCCGGTTTGAATTTGCTGATCAGGTCCGTCCCGCCCCCATGACCGAAGACGAAACCGAACACGTCGACGCCCGTGCCGGCGACGACAGTGGCCTGGCCCGTGCCGCCCTGCACATAGTCGGCGCCTGGCCCGGCGACGGCGAGGGTCGACCCGCTGCCCTCGAAGATGTCGGCGTGACCGCTGCCGCCGAACACGGTGTCCGCACCCCTGCCGCCCACCACCGTGTCGCTCCCGGCGCCGGCGGCAATGAGATCGGCCGCGCCCCCGCCGAAGTAGGCGTTCGCCCCCAGCGACCCGGCGCCGGTCAGGGTGACGTTACCAGCCCCGGCCGCGAGCAGGTCGCCCCCGGTTCGGGCGGCGACCAGGAGATCGCCCGCGCCGGAGCCGGCTAAAGTCTCGGTGCCGGCGCCGCCGAGCAGCACGTTGCCGCCTGCCTGGCCGCCGAAAAGGACGTCGCCGGCCGCTTTTCCCCAAGCGGTCACTCGACCCGCGCCCCCGAAAACGGTGCTGCCACCAGCGCCGGCCTGAACCGTCACCTCGCCCGCAGCTACCCGGACCGAGAGCCGCCCGGTGCTGCCGACCGCCTGTGTTCTGCCGGAGGTGACGTGGATGGTTTCGTTGCCCGCACCGGCGAACAGCAGCGCGGCGCCGCTCGCGTTGGCGATAACATCGCCCGCGCCGGCCATGATCGTGTCGTTGCCGCTGCTCTGGACGGTATCAGTGCCGCGTCCCAGAAAGATGGTATTCGCGCCGCTTCCTCCGACGATCATGTCCGGATCGTCGTTGGCGTAGACCGCATTCGTCCCGCTGCCTTCAATCAGGGTGTCGACCTTCGTCGAGTAGTAAATGGCGGCGTTGTTCCTCATGCCGGCGAAGCTGCTGAACGCGGCAGAATGAAGGTTGATGGCGGAATCGCTGGTGAAACCCGAAAGGTCCAGCGTGTTGTTGGCCGTGTGGCTGTAGATCGTCAGCACCGGATGGGTGTTCTTGGTGAAGTCGTAAGGCACGGGCAAGTCCGAACTGGCGTTGAAACCGAACGTCGTGCTGCCTGAGGGATCCACGTGCGGGGATCCATAAAGGCGCTGCACCGCATAGATGTCGTAAAGCATCGGCGTGGAGGGCTGGTACGTCGTCCCATCGACCGTCAAGTTCGCACCGGTTAAAGCGGCATTGTTGTAAGACATCAGCGAGTACTGGACCGTATCGCTCTGAAACAGTAATTGCTCACCCCGGTAGGGGTAGCGGCTCTGTTAGCAGTGCGGCGCGGAGAGCATCGAGCACGGCCGAGCGGTTGGCCTTCGCCGTGCTGACGACGGAGCGGAATGCGGCGTAGGTTTCCGCG
>JAABUQ010001505.1_pt1 | contig 49756 bp, 41 predicted proteins | sample 5560001 | NCBI WGS metagenome assembly JAABUQ01 (sample SAMN10711888, study PRJNA513371) | rock metagenome | isolation source: Antarctica rocks | place: Antarctica: Victoria Land, Finger Mt nord | collected 2015-12-18
GGCCGGCGAGGTCGCGTTGGTGATGCCGTCGCCCGGCACGCCGCTGTCGCTCCCGACGGCAAGCGCCGGGGTGGACGGCGCAGCCGGGATCGCCGTGTCGATCGTCAGGCTGAACGCGCCGGACGGGGCCGACACGTTGCCCGCCGCGTCCGTCTCGGTCGCGGTCAGGCTGTAGGTGGTGCCGTTGGCCAGCGGAGAGGTCGGCGTGATGGACCACGCGCCGCCGCTCACCGTCGCCGCGCCGATCAGCGTGGCGCCGTTGTAAAGGTCGACCGTGTCGCCGTTGGCGCCCGTGCCGACGATGGCCGGCGAGGTCGCGTTGGTGATGCCGTCGCCCGGCACGCCGCTGTCGCTCCCGACGGCAAGCGCCGGGGTGGACGGCGCAGCCGGGATCGCCGTGTCGATCGTCAGGCTGAACGCGCCGGACGGGGCCGACACGTTGCCCGCCGCGTCCGTCTCGGTCGCGGTCAGGCTGTAGGTGGTGCCGTTGACCAGCGCGCTGCTCGGCGTCACCGACCAGGCGCCGTTGGCAACGCTGCCGCTGCCGATCAGGGTCGAACCGTTGTAGACCTTGACCGTGTCGCCGTTGACGCCCGTGCCGACGATGCTCGGCATGGTAACATTGGTGAGCCCGTCGCCGGGCGTGCCGCTGTCGCTCGCCGCCGCCAGGGCGGGCGTGGACGGCGCCGCCGGCAGCGTGGTGTCGATCGTCAGGCTGAACGCGCCGGAGGCCGCCGAGACGTTGCCCGCCGCGTCCGTCTCGGTCGCGGTCAGGCTGTAGGTGGTGCCGTTGGCCAGCGCGCTCGTCGGCGTCACCGACCAGGCGCCGTTAGTCACTGTGCCGCTGCCGATCAGGGTCGAGCCGTCGTACAGCTTGATCGTGTCGCCATTGGCACCCGTGGTGGTGCCCGTGAGCACCGGCGTCGTCACGTTGGTGAGGCCGTCGCCGAGCGTGCCGCTGTCGCTTCCAGTCGCCAGGGCGGGCCTGGTCGGCGTCGCAGGGATGTCGATGATCAGGGAGAGAGGGCTCGAGTTCGGCGAAACGTTCCCGGCTGGATCGGTCTCGGTCGCGTGCAAGCTGTGGCTGCCCGCGGCCAGGCTCGTCGTGGTTATGGACCAGGCGCCGCTGCTGACCGTGCCGGAGCCGACCAGGCTGGCGCCATCATAGAGGGTGACGGTGTCGCCGTTGGCGGCGCCGACGCCGCTGATCACCGGCGTGGTGATGCTGGTGATACCGTCGCCCGCGATGCCCGTGTCGCTCGCGGCCGCCAGGGCGAGCCCCGTCGGCGCGCCCGGCGCGACGGTGTCGATGGTGAGGGTGAACGCCGCGGATGCGGGGGAGACGTCGCCCGCGATATCGGTCTCCTTGGCCGTCAGGTGGTGCACGCCCTCGGCGAGGGCGCTGGTGGCGGTGACCGACCAGACGCCGTTATGGACCGTGCCGGTGCCAAGCAAGGTGCTGCCGTTGAAGACGCTGACCGTGTCGCCGTCGACGCCGGTGGTGGTGCCGGTGATCACCGGCACGGTGTGGTTGGTCAGACCGTCGCCGAGCACGCCGCTGTCGCTGGCGGCGGCCAATCCGGGTACGGACGGAGACGGCGGCGGGTTGGTCTGGATGGTGAGGTCGAACGGGCTGGAGGCGGTCGAGATGTTGCCGGCCGGGTCCACCTCGTAAGCAGTGAGGCCGTGAACACCGTCGTTGAGCCCGGTGACCAGGGTGATCGACCACAACCCGCCGCTGACCGAGGCGCTGCCGATCAAGGTGCTGCCGTCGTAGAGACGGATGCCGTCCCCATTGGCGCTGCCGACGCCGGTGATCGTCGGCTTGGTGTCGTTGGTGATGCCGTCGCCGAGGGCGCCGCTGTCGCTGGCGGGAGTCAGGGCAAGCCCCGACGGCGCCGTGGGCGGCGTCGTGTCGATGGTGACGTCGAGCTGGGCGGAGGCGAGCGAGACGTTGGCGGCGACGTCGGTCTCGGTGGCCGTCAGATGGTGGACGCCCTCGCTCAAAGCGGTGGTGCCAATGGACCAATGGCCGCTGCTGACGGTGCCGCTGCCGACCGAAGTGACGCCGTCATACAGCGTGATGACGTCGCCATCGATCGTGCCGCTGCCCGTGATCATCGGCGTGGTGATCTTGGTCAGGTCGTCGCCGAGCAGGCCGGTGTCGCTGGCCGGAGACAATGTGAGAGAGGTCGGCGCGGGCGGCGAGGTAGTGCTGAGAACGACGGTCAGCCCGCCCGAGGGCACCGACACGTTGCCGGCCACGTCGGTTTCGGTGGCGGAGAGCGTGTTGCTCCCAGAGGACAAGGGGCTGGTCGCGCTGATCGACCAGGCACCGCTGCTCACGGTGCCGCTGCCGAGCAGCGCGGCGCCGTCGTAGAGGCGGACCACGTCGCCGCCGGTGCCGCCGCTGCCGGTGATCACCGGCAGCGCGATGGACGTGATGTCGTCGCCTCGCATGCCGGTATCGGTGCTCGGATCGAGGGTGAGTGCGGTCGGCGCCGCGGGCGCGGTCGTGTCGAGCGTGAAGCTCAGCACCGACGAGCCGACGTAGCCGCCGGTATCCGTCTCCGTCGCAACGATCGTGTGGGCGCCGTCGATGAGGCCGCTCGCCGGGAACGTCCAGGCGCTGTCGGTGGTGGCGGAGCCGAGTAGGGCGGCGCCTTCGGTCAACAGCACGGTGCTGTTCGGATCGGCACTGCCGGTGATCGAGGGATTCATGGTCACCCGATCGGAGGCCGATGCGCCCGTGTCGACCGTCAGCGCCTCGGTGACCAGCGGGACGAGCCGCAGGTTGGTGCCGCCTTGCCCGTCGTCGGCGAGCGCCAAGGTGGAATGCGCCGACGGCGTCGCGCCGAGCTGGATCGTGTAGGACGATCCGCCGTCGGCGACGACTAGGCTGCTGCCGACGATCGACGCGCTGGTGGCGGATGTGGCGAGCGTGCGCAAATCGATCGTGTCGCCGCGCGCGAAGTTGCCGACCACGCCGTGGAAGTCGGCGGGATCGTTCAGCACCACCGTGGCGGCGGAGCCCACCAGCGACACGGTCTCGCCCGAGCCGACCGAGCTGCCAAGCGTGAGCGCGCCGCCGCTATCGACCTCGAGCGTTCCGCTGGTGGCGAGCACGCTGACGCCGCCGTCGATCTCGAGCCGGTCGCCCGACTTGACCAGGAGCGTGCCCTCGTTGTGGACGGCGACACCGCTGCCGAGCGTGGTGGCGCCGGCGAGCTCCCAGGAGCTGCCCGCGTCCACCTGCACGGTCTGGAAGCCGACGAAGTCGGCGCCGAAGCCGCTGAGCGTCCCGCTCGCCGCGCTACCCGTGGTCAGCTCGAGCGTGTTGCTGGCGCTAGTGGTCGCGGAGACGACGCCGTCGATGACGCTGTCGGTGGTGAGCACCATAGTGTTGCTGGTGTTGCCGCCAAAGGTGACGGCGGTGCCCTCGGTGCCGCTGATGGTGCCGGAGTTGATTAGAATGCCGCCGCCCGAGAGGGCGATCGCGACGCCGCCGGAGGACCCGTGGCCCGCAATAATCCCGTCGTTGACGACCGTGACGAGCCCGCCCAAGCCGGTGATGGCGGTGTCGGCGGTGCTGGCGCTGATCAGGCCATGGTTGGTGATGGTGCCGCCCGCGGCCGCCACATCGATCGCCTGGGCGGCCGAGGAGACCAGCAGCGTGCCGCCGGAGCTGACCGTCGTGCCGCTTGCCGTGCCGCCGGAGGACACCAGCTGCGAGCCGCCGCGCAGCGCGGTGCCGCTGACGATGGCGCCGCTGAACAGCGTCTCGACGCCGCCGGCCAAGACGACCGTGCCGCTGACGACGGCGCCGGCCGAGATGTACTCGTCGCCGCCGCTGGAGACGACCGTGTTGCTGATAATACCGCCGGACGCCACGGTCTCGCTGCCGCCGCTCAACACCGTCGCGCCGCTGGCGACGCCGCCGGAGGCGACGAGCTCCGCGCCGCCCGAGCTGATGACGGTGCCGGACGCGATGCCGCCGGCGGAGACGGTCTGGTCGCCGCCTTCCACCACGGTGCCGTGCGCCGCCGCGCCGGCATAGACGACCTCGCTGCCGCCGCTGACCACGGTCCCGCTCACGATGCTGCCGGACGAAACGTACAGGTGTCCGCCGGACCCGACCGTGGTGGAGGTCGCCGAACCGCCGGCGAGCACCGTCTCCGCGCCGCCGTCGATCGTCGCGCCGAACGCGGCCGCCCCCGAGGAGACCAGCATCGCGCCGCCGGAGTTGACCACCGTGGCGCTGGCCGTGCCACCGGATAGCACGGTCTCGGTGCCGCTGCTGCCGACCATCGCCGATAGGGCGCTGCCGCCCGAGGAGACTATCTCCTGCCCGCCGGAGCCGATCAGCGTGCCGACCGCGAGGCCGCCCGACAGGACCGTCTCGGTGCCCCCGCTCAGGGTCACCGCGCTGGCCGTACCACCCGCGCTGATGATGTCGCTTGCACCGGCGTCGACGATGCCGCCGCTGATCGTGCCCGAGACGGAAGCCAGGATCTTGCCGCCGCTGCTGACGACGGCGCCGCTTGCGACGCCGCCCGAGACGACCGCCTCCGTGCCGCCAGTGCCCACCATCGCCGAGACGGTGGTGCCGCCGCTGGCATACTCGAAGCCGCCGCTCGAGACGGTCGTGCCGCTTGCCGTCCCGCCGGCGGAGGCCACCACGGCGCCGCCGCTGCTGACGACGGCGTTGCTTGCGACGCCGCCGGACGACACGATCTCCGAGCCGCCGCTTAGCACGGTCGCTCCGACGGTCGCACCGCCCCTGACGGTTTCGGCGGCGCCGCCGGAAACGATCGTGCCGCTCGCGGTGCCGCCGGAGAGAATGAGGTCGGTGCCGCCGTAGCTGAGCGTCGTTCCGCTGGCGATGCCTCCGACGGAGACCGTCTCGCGACCGCCGTAGCTGACGGTGGTGCCGTCGGCGACGCCGCCGGACGAGACCGCCTGGGTGCCGCCGTTTGAAACGAGCGTGCCAGACGCGATGCCCCCCGCGGATACCACCTGCGAGCCACCGCGAACGATGGTGCCGGTTACGGTCGCGCCGTCCAGCACGTTCTCGGCGCCGCCGTAGACGACCGTCCGGCTCACGATGGCGCCGGACAGGATGTACTCGTTGCCGGCGCCGACGACCGTGTTGCTGGCGGTGCCGCCGGACAGGATGTTCTCGATGCCGCCGTTCACCGTCGTCGCGTTGGCAACGCCGCCCGACGACACGTTCTGCACGCCGTCGGTGCTGATCAACGCGGCAATCGCCGCGCCGCCCGACGATACGGATTGCGAGCCACCGCTCCTGATCGACGCCGCACTCGCCAGACCACCCGATGAGATGGTCTGGATGCCGGCGACAGCCGCATCGAGAGAACTGCCGCCGGCGAAAATGTTCTCGATACCGCCGCTGGCGATCGTACCATTGATCGCCGTGCCGCCGGACAGGTTCTCGACGCCGCCGCCGTCAACGGTGCCGGAGATCGTCTGTCCGCCGGAGAACACGTCTTGCACACCGCCGGACGAGACGGTGATGGCGCTTACGGAGCCACCACTGCTTACGTTTTGCGTGCCGCCGCTCAGAACGCTCGCGTTATGGTCTGTGCCGCCGGAAACGTTTTCGATGCCGCCGCTGCCGATCGTCGCGCTGTAGCTCTCGCCGGCGGACAGGTTCTCGATGCCGCCATCCAGCACCGTCGTCGCGTAGGCCTTGCCGCTGATGACGTTCTGCAAGCCGCCGGAGCTGACGTTGGTGCCGCTGGCGGTGCCGCCGGAGTCAACCTCCTGCAAGCCGCCGCCCGAAACCGTGACGCCGACGGCGCCGCCGGTGTCCGAAACGATCTGCGTGCCGCCGGAGCTGATTTGGGTGCCGGAGGCAACGCCGCCAAAACCCACCGACTGCGTCGCCCCAACGTCGAAGACCGACGCGCCCGTGTCGACGCCGCCGAACACGTCCTCCTCGCCGCCGCCGCTGACGACGGTGCCGCTCGCGGTTCCGCGCGCGTAGACAGTGAACAGACCGCCGGAGTCGACCGTCGTTGCGACAGCACGGCCGCCACGCGCAATCTCAAGCTGCTCGGTGCTGTCCGCCACGGTGACGCCGGACGCCACGTTCCCTGAGCTGACCGTGGTGACGCCGGAGGAGATGGTGGAGATGGTGGACATCGGAAGCCTCGCTGATGGCTAAAATGCCGGCGCCGATGCGGCGGCGCGGCGGATTACGATTGCACGTAAAGCGTTAACAAGAAGCTATGAGCAGCAGCTCGCGGTGTCCGCGGCCGATGATTTCTGCTGTTTTGAAACCAGACCCGGGATACGGAAAATCGCGCCTTTGACCTGCTCTGCCGTGATCAAGCGCGTGCACTCGAATTGCCGTGGTGTCCCGGCATGGCGCGGACACCAGAGGAAATCCTTGTGATCGAAACGAACACGCGGATCGTTCCAGCACGAGTTGCAGGCGTGATAGTTTATCACCCGGAACGGCGTCGTGAACTCGTTGGTTGGGTGCGTAAAGCCGCTGATGAGCACGGTCGGCGTGCCTGCCGCCCAGGCGAGCCAAGACAATCCGCTGGAGAGCCCGATGAAGGCCGCGGCGTGCCGCAACCAGCGGGCGCGCTCGACCAGCGGGCGGTCGCCGGTCTCGTCCTCGGCACCGTGCGGGATGTGGTTCCACACGAGACCGCTGCCATGCACCGACTTCTGATCGATGCAGACGACACGATAACCTGCTTTTCGGAGAAAGGCGATCACGTCGTACCAGCCGTTCGGGTTGTTCCAGTATTTCGCCTGGCTGGAGCTCTGCGCGGCGATGCAGACATAGGGCTCGGTGATCGGCCGGCTCTCATCCGGCAGGGCGAGGCGAGGAGCCTGCTCGGCGTGATCGACGCCCAGGATGTAGGCCGCCGTCCGGTGCAGCCCAACATGGCGGAAGTCGCAAGGCTGCCAGGTGTTGTCCTGGTCATCGAAGAACAGGCCCATGTAGTAGGTGGCGTAGAACAGCTCCGGCCGGACATCCTCGTGCGTCACGAAGGTGATGTGCGGGTAGGCATCCCTGAGCAACGGGATAATGAGGCCGGACATTGCGCAGGTCAGCCGGCAGCCATGCACCTCGGCGAAGCGGGCGGCGAACGGAAACCACGCAAGAACGTCGCCCAACGTGCCGATCGGAAACTGGACAAGGACCTCGCGGTCCGCCGCCGAGTACTGATGCTGGAAGACGAGCTCGCCTTCCGCAAAAACCTCGATGCCGCAGCGCAGGTAGTAGCGCTTGCGACTGCTGACGAGCGCTTCCTTGACTTCGGTCTCGTAGAGGATGTTTCCCGTGTCGAGATCACGAAGCCGGATGCGCCAGTCACCTCGCGGCAAGGACACGCGGCATCCGAGGTTGAAGTCGAAGCGGATACCGAGCGGCCCGTGCTGCGTGGGCTGCGCAGCCGCAGGCGGGTACGCGGGCTTCTGTTTCGGAGCAGAGGCCGCGGAGGCGGATGATACGCTCGTCTTGCGCGTCGGCACCCGGTCCGCGTCGTCGGAGGGCGTGTCGGCAGTCAGGAGCCCCGAACCGTCGAGGTCCCTGCTGAAATCGAGCGAGTGCTCCAAGGTTCTTTTTGTCCTCAGCAGCCGGCGGATCGAGTGCCCAACAGCACCCGCCGCCAAGCTCCTAGGGCGAGATGTCTAAGAAAAACTTAACGACAGCGCTCGTGACGAACTCCTCTGCCGACCTCGGGAACCGTCCCTCGGATCTCTCGTTGCCGTCGCACTCTCGCCGAATGGAGCACGCATGTCGGACCATCTCGCTACTGCCAGCGGAGCGTCGTTCGCGGATCGGCGCAGCCTCATGAAATGGGCAACCATGCTGGCCGGCACGTCCTGGGTCGGCCCGACTGCGGCGCTTGCCCAGCCGAGGCGCGCCGAGCGAGCGGCGCAGGCGTCATCGGGCCAAGGCGCCGGCCAGTTGCGCAAGGGCATGATCGGGTACGTGCTGGCGCACGAGCAGTTCACCGTGCCCGAACTCGTCCAGTTCGGCGCGCTCGCGTCGCGCTCAGGGTTCGAGCTGCTTGCGACGAGCGACCACCTGCAACCCTGGCAGGCCAATCAGGGGCATTCCGGTCAGGCCTGGGTCACGTTGGGTGCGATGGGTGCGCAGGCGCCGCGCAGCTGGATGGGCACCTCCGTGACCTGCCCGACCTTGCGCTACAATCCCGCCGTCGTCGCCGAGGCGTTCGCGACTCTCAGTCACCTGTATCCCGGGCGCATCTTCCTGGGCGTGGGATCGGGCGAGGCGCTCAACGAGCAGGCGGCCACGGGAACGTGGCCGAAATGGCAGGAGCGATGGGACCGGCTGATCGAAGCGACCACGGTAATCAGGCAGCTCTGGGCCGGGCAGGCCGTGTCCCACAAGGGTGGCTACTACACCGTGGACGCGAAGTTGTATGACCCTCCGACACAACCGATTCCGCTGATCACGGCAGCGAACGGCCGCAAGTCGATGAAGCTGGCCGGGCAATACGGCGACGGCCTGATCACCGATCCGATGTCCTGGAAGAAATACAAGCCGGAGTGGGAAGCCGGCGCGCGGGCGGCGGGAAAGAACCCGGCGGAGATGCCCGTGATGATCGAACACTATGTTGTCGTAGGAAACAAGAATGACGCGGATCAGGCCGCCGAACTCTGGCGCTTCGGACCCAAGTCCTGGAAAGGCCTGTTCAACGTCCCTGATCCCGCGGAAATCCAGCAGAAGGCGGACGCCGGGACGCCGCTCGCCGAAGTGATGGAGGGTTGGCCCGTCGGCACCGATCCCGCGGTGCACATCAAGGCAATTAGGGCGCTGTTCGACAGCGGCGTCAGCGCCGTCAACGTGCATTCTGGGCAGTCGGACCAGAAGCGCGTTATCGAATTCTACGCCTCACACGTCCTGCCCAGCTTCCGGCAATCCGGCTAATAGTTCAGCACAAACGCCTGCTGCCGTCATTGCGAGCCGCCGCTTCGGCGGCGTGGCGATCCAGGGCGGCTCGACGAATTCTGGAGCGGTAGCCCCGCGCTCCGCTCGCAATGACGGCTCCCAGTGGACTTAAATTGGAGTGAAACTATCTAGAGCGTGCCGCCGCGTCGACCGGCGCGGGCGGCGAGGCGGAGGCGGAGCGCGTTGAGCCGAATGAATCCATGGGCGTCGACCTGGTCGTAGGCACCCTGGTCCTCCTCGAACGTGACCACGTCCATGGAGTATAGGCTGTTCGGGCTTTCGCGGCCGATGACCGTCGCGTTGCCCTTGTATAGCTTGAGCCTCACCCGGCCGACGACGGAATGCTGGCTTTCGTCGATGAGCGCCTGCAGCATCCGCCGCTCCGGGCTGAACCAGAACCCATTGTAGATCAGCTCCGCGTAGCGCGGCATCAAGCCGTCCTTGAGGTGCGCGGCCTCGCGGTCGAGCGTGAGGCTCTCGATGCCCCGATGCGCGGCGAGCAGGATCGTGCCGCCGGGCGTCTCGTATACGCCGCGCGACTTCATGCCGACGAAGCGGTTCTCCACGAGGTCGAGCCGGCCGATGCCGTTGGCGCGTCCGAGTTCGTTCAACCGCGTCAGCAACGCGGCCGGCGAGAGCCGCGCGCCGTCGATCGCCACCGCGTCGCCGGCCTCGAAGTCGATGGCGATGACGGTCGCCGTGTCCGGCGCGTCCTCGGGGCGGATGGTGCGTTGATAGACGCCCTCGTCCGGCTCGACGGCGGGATCCTCCAGAATCTTGCCCTCCGAGGAGGAGTGCAAGAGATTGGCGTCAACGCTGAACGGCGCCTCGCCGCGCTTGTCTTTCGCGATGGGGATCTGGTTGGCCTCGGCGAACTCCAGCAGTTTCGAGCGGCTGGTGAGGTCCCATTCGCGCCACGGCGCGATCACCTTCACGTCGGGGTTGAGGGCGTAGTAGGCCAGCTCGAAGCGCACCTGGTCGTTGCCCTTGCCGGTTGCCCCATGCGCCACCGCGTCGGCGCCCACCGCTTCGGCGATCTCGATCTGGTGCTTGGCGATCAGCGGCCGGGCGATCGCGGTGCCGAGCAGGTACTGGCCCTCGTACAGCGTGTTGGCGCGGAACATCGGAAACACGAAGTCGCGGACGAACTCCTCGCGCAGATCGCGGACAAAAATCTCCTTGATGCCGAACATCTCGGCCTTGCGGCGGGCGGGTTCGAGCTCCTCGCCTTGGCCGAGATCGGCGGTGAAGGTGACGACCTCGCAGCTGTACGTCGTCTGCAGCCAGCGCAGGATCACGCTCGTGTCGAGGCCGCCCGAGTAAGCGAGCACGACCTTCCTGACATCCTTCACCGGCATCCGGTCAGCTCCTCGGCACGGCAGCCAAGCGCCGGGGAGTAGCCTCAGACGGCGCCCGCGCGCAAGCTGGCGCCGTGCCGCGCCGCGTTCTCCTGCTCCTGATTGCCCTCGCCCTGCCGATCGCCGCCCGGGCGCAGCCGGTGCTCGACGTCGCCGCGGTTCCCGGGCTGGACGCGACCGGGCGCGCCGAATACGGCAAATTCCTGATCGCCAATCTGCCGCGCGTGTTCGCCGTCTCCACCAACGGCCGCGCGGGCTGGGCCGGGCCGGGCCCCAGCTTGGAGGTCGCGCGATCGGTAGCACTCGAACGCTGCGCCATGGTGGGCGGTACGGGCTGCGCGATCTATGCCGAGAACCTGGACGTCGTCTGGCAGGGCCGGCCGGCCCAACATGCGGCAGCGCCGGGGCCGCTCATCAGCACGGGCAACTACGCCTTCGTGCCCGACGAGCGGTTCTTCTGGCACGGCCCGCAGGTGGCGGCGGGGGTGTATGTCTGGTCGCACGGCAAGGGGCCGGCCGTGGACAGCGACAATCGCGGCCTGCAGCCGAGCGCGCATGTCCGTCCGTTCAACAATGCCGGGTTCGACGTCGTCCGGTTCGACCGCGAGCCGATCGCCGACGACCCCAATCGCGCGGCGGGATGGCTGGCCGACGGCCTCGCCGCGCTGCGCCGGATGGGGTATCGCCGGATCGTCGCCGGAGGCGAGTCGCGCGGCGGCTGGACCAGCCTGCGGATGCTGGACGCGGCCGGCGCCGCCGACGTGGTGATCGCCGTCTCCCCCGCCGCCCACGGCACCGCGTCCAGCACCCTCTACCTGAGCCAGGCCGACGATCTCCGCCGCATCGTCCGCTCGGCCGACGCGACCGCGTTGCGTCTCGCGATCGTGCAGTTCGCCGCCGACCCGTTCGACGGCGATCCCGGTGACCGGGCGAAGATGGTCGAAACCCTGCGTCCGCGGATCGGTGCGTTGCTGATGATCGACCGGCCAGCCGGGTTCCTCGGCCACGGCGGCGCGTCGTCGGAGGCATTTGCCGAGCGCTACGGCGCCTGCCTGCTTCGATTCGCGACCAGTTCCGCGCCGCCCGCCGCCTGCTGAGCCGTCCGGCGCATGAATAGGGCGAGGGCGAGCGTCAACACCGCCGTCCCGGCCGCGACACCCGCGAACGCGAGCCGGTATCCGTAGACGCCGATGGCGTGGCCCAGCACGAGAGCCCCGAGCGCCTGGCCGAGAAACAGCAGGAACACGAACGTCGAGACGGCCGTCGAGCGCGCCTCGGGCAGCAATTCGGTCGCACGAGCCAGCATCACGGCGTGCAGGGCGAAGTAGCCGAACCCGATCGTCACCTCCGCCAGGGTGATGATCGGCCAATGGCCGCTCGTCACGGTGAGCGCGAGCGCGGCGGCGATCAGGGCGCCCCCGAGCAGCACTTGCCCACCCTCGCCCAGGCGCTCGATGAGGATCTTGGCTACGCGCGTGAAGCCGTAGGCGCCGATGCCGAAACAGGCCAGGATCAGACCGATCGTCGTGTAAGAGAGGGCGAACGCGCGGCTGAGATAGGGCGCGATGAAGGGAAAGCAGCCCGGCAGCAGCGCACCTTCCGCCACGGTGAGGATCAACAGTCGACGGGCGGTGGGCGCTCGCGCGAGCGCCACATAGTTGTCCCAGCGAAACAGCGCCGTTCCGCTGCGATCAGGCAACGAACGAAGCCGCAAGGCGAGCAAGATCGCCAGAGCGATGCCGCCGCCGGACAGCAGGACGAACACGCCGCGCCACCCGACATGGTCGCCGAACACACCGCCCACCGGCCCGGATAATGACTGCGCGAGCACGACGCCGGTCAGGAAACGGCTGAGCGTGACCTGCCGCAGGTGGTAGGGCACGGCGTCGCCGATGTACGCGAGGCAGACCGGTATCAGCCCGGCACTCGAGGCTCCGGCGCAAGCGCGGAAAACCGTCAGCTCGGACAGGTTGCTGGCGAAGGCGCAGGCCAAGTTGAACAGGCTGTAGCCGACCAGCGCGCCCAGCATCACCCGAAGCTTGCCGAACCGATCGCCGACCGGCCCAAGCACGACCTGATTGAGCCCGTAGGGGAATACGAACGCTGCCAGGATGATCGACACTGCCGCGACCGAGCTGTGGAAATCCCGGGCGATCGGGACCAGCAGCGGATCGACGATGCGGGCGCCGGAAGACGAGAGAAACCCGGCCGCCGCCAGCAGTTTCAGCGGCAGTGCGGCGGTCTCACCCAAGGTGGACGTCTCACGCAGCGGTTCGGCTCCGGCGACTGTCGGTGCGTAGCTGACCGCAGGCCGCGAGGATGTCCTGTCCGCGCGGGCTGCGGACGGGCGAGGCGAAGCCGGCGTCCATGACAATGCGCGCGAACCGGTCGATGGCGGCCGGCGTGCTGGTCTCAAAGCGGCTCCCCGGCCAGGGGTTGAACGGGATCAGATTGACCTTCGCCGGGATGCCGGCGATCAGGCGCACCAACTCGCGGGCGTCGGCCGGCGTGTCGTTTATCTCCTTCAGCATGATGTACTCGAAGGTGATCCGGCGGGCATTGGATGCCCCGGGATAGCGCCGGCATGCTGCTATCAGTTCGGCGATCGGGTGTTTGCGGTTGAGCGGCACCAACTCGTCGCGCAACTCGTCCCGGACGGCGTGCAATGACACCGCCAGATTGACCCCAAGCTCCGCCCCGCACCGCTCCATCATCGGGACCACGCCGGAGGTGGACAGGGTGATCCGCCGGCGCGAGAGGGCGATCCCCTCGTTGTCCATCACGATCGCCATGGCCCGGGCGATATTCTCGTAATTGTAGAGCGGCTCGCCCATGCCCATCACCACGATGGTGGAAAGCAGCCGGGGCGCTTCGCCCTTGGGGCTTGGCCACTCGGCGTAGGCGTCGCGCGCCGCCATGAACTGGCCGACGATCTCGGCCGCGCCGAGATTGCGCACCAGCGCCTGGGTTCCGGTGTGGCAAAACCGGCAGGAGAGCGTGCAGCCGATCTGCGAGGAGATGCAAACGGCGCCGCGCGCTTCCTGCGGATCGGGAATGTAGACCGTCTCCGCTTCCTGCCCGTCACGGAAGCGAAACAGGAATTTTCGCGTGTCATCGGCGCTGGTCTGCACCGTCGCCGCCTCGGGCCGGCCGATGACGAAGCGCTCGGCCAAGCGGCGTTGGAGGGGCCGGGCGATCGATGACATGCCGGCGAAATCGGTGAGACCCTGGTGATAGATCCAGTGCCAGAGCTGCTTGGCGCGGAACGGCTTCTCGCCGATCTCGGCCAGCTCCGTCACCAGCTCTGGGCGAGACAGGCCGACGAGCTCGCGCCGCCCATCGGCGAGGCGGGCCGGCGGCGGCGCGAACAGGGCCGATTTGGCGAGGATCCGTGCGCGCTCGCTTTCCGTGAGGTCGGGGGGGGCAGCAGTCGGGCTCATCGGGCGGGACACGCTTTGGCGATCGCCGCGTAGGCCTCGTCGAAGCCGCGCAGGCCGAACGTGTCGGCGACCTGCGCGCCGCGGGGCGCGGGACCTCGCATCGTCGCCTGGCCGCCCTTGCGGATGGCTCCAACCGCCGCGGCCCCGTCACGCGCGAAGGCGAAGCGCCCGGCGGTGTAGAAGGGCAGCGTCGCCTGCTCCACCTGCAGGCTGGTCTCTGCGTTGGCCGCGAACGCATAACCGGCGCCGAACGCCACGGCGTCGCGGCCGGTCGGACGCTGGGTCACGGTCAGCACCGGGCGGCCACGGCCGGCGATCCGGGGGGCGGAAGCGGTCGGGTAGGCGAACGCGTAGCAGACTGTTTGCCCGTTCTCCTCGCGCGTCACGGCCGACCATTCGTTGAACTTGCCCAGCGGCTTGGCACCGCTCGGCGTTTCGGCCGGCGGTGACGCATGGCGTTTCGGCGCAGCCGCCGCCGGTAGCGCCGCGATGAAGGCGAGGACGAAAGGCACGGGACGGAGGCGCATGGGGGCACAGATACGGCGCGCTCCCTGCCGGAACAAGCGAAGACGGCGATTTCAGGTCCGGCAACCGGACCGCGGCGTCTGGCAACGCGCCTGCCGGGCGGTCTATTGCTCCCCCATGACGGACCCGACGGATGCCCAGCTGGCCGCCCAATACGAGTCATATCCTTATCCGAGGCGCGATCCGCGCGACGAGGCGAAGCGGCTGATCGTCGGCAGCCCGGGCCATCTGCGGGAGATCGACCATTGGGTGTTCGGCGCCCGGCGCCCGGCGAGCCGGCGCTTGCGCGCGCTCATCGCCGGCGGCGGGACGGGTGACGCCACGATCATGCTGGCGCAGCAGCTGGCGCAGGCCGGCCGGCCCGGCACCGTTACCTGGCTCGATCGATCGGCGGCGGCCGAACGGATCGCCAGATCGCGGGCGGAGTTGCGCGGGCTCGACAACATCGTCTGGGAGCGCCGTTCGCTGCTCGACCTGCCGGGCTCCGGGCTCGGCCCGTTCGACTACATCGACTGCTGCGGCGTGCTGCATCATCTGCCGGACCCGGCCGAGGGGTTGCGCGCGCTGCTGTCGGTGCTGGCGCCGGGTGGCGGGATCGGGCTGATGGTGTACGCGCCGCACGGCCGCACCGGCGTCTACATGATGCAGGACGCGCTGCGCGTGCTGGCCGCGGCGGACGAGCCGCCCGCCGCGCGGCTGGACGTTGCCAAGCGCGTCATGCGCCACCTGCCCGAGAGCGCCTGGCTGCGCCGCAACACCTATTTCGGCGACCATATCGATGGCGGGGACGCCGGCCTGTACGACCTGCTGCTCAATCCGCGCGACACGTCGTTCACCGCGCCCGCCTTGCATGCGCTGCTATCAGGCGCCGGGCTGCATCCCACCTGCTGGCTCGAGCCGATGCGCTACGATCCGATCACCTGGCTGCCCGACCCCAAGCTGCGCGCCCGGGCCGCCTCGCTCGACCCGATCACCCGCGCCGGGCTGGCCGAGGCGCTGACCGGCAACATGAGCACTCATGTAGTATATTGCATCCGAGACTCGGAGCGTTTCGAGCCGGTGGACGCCGACTCCCCCGAAGCCGTCCCGGTGGCGCGGGAGATGCCGGCCGAAGAGTTGGCGCGGAACATCCGGCCCGACGGCACCCTGCCCTTCCTGTTCGACGGCTTGCGGGTGCCGGTCCCGCTGCCGCCGCAAGCGGCAGCGATCCTCCGGCTGGTGGATGGGCGCCGCACGGTGGGCGCGATCAGCGACGAACTCGCCAGTCGCGGCACGGCGCCGGAGGCGTTCGCGCGCGCCTGGGCCGGAACGTTCGCGCCCCTGGAACGGGTCAACCGGCTGCTGCTCGCCCCGCGAGCCTGAGTGCGGAGGCTGGCCGCCTACGGTGCGGGTCTCGCGTGCGGGATCGCGCTCCTGTTCTGGCTGATGCCGCTCAACGCGATCGAGGGCACCGGCGGTTTGTGGCGCTCGCCCATGGCCGACATGGCGCAGAGTCTGACCGGCCATCTCGCCCTGCAACTCGACGCGTGGCGGCTGCCTCCCTTGCTTGCCCGCACGCTGTTCTGGCCGCGCGGCGTCAGTATCGCGCTGACCGACAGCAATCCGCTGTTCTCACTCACGGCGAAGCTCGTCTCCACGGTACGGGGCGGCGGACCGGTGAACCTGCTGGGCCTGTGGCTCGCCTGCTGCTGGGTGTTGCAGCCCGTGGCGGCGGTGTTCGCGCTACGCGCCCTCACCCGGTCGCTCGCCGGCGCTATCGCGGTTGCGGTGCTCGCGGGCCTGTTCCCTGCCCTGCTCACGCGCATCGGGCATGTGAACCTGTGCGGCCATTTCTTCCTGCTGCTGGCGCTCGGCGTCACGTTACGGCTGCTGCAAGCCGAGCGGCCGCGACGGTGGGTGGGCGCCTCGGCGGTGCTGACGGGGGCGGTGTTGTGTCACCCGTACCTGTTCATGGCCTCCGCCGCGACCCTGGCGGCGGCGCCGGTGCAGGCGAGCCTACGCCGGGTGCCGGGCTGGTGGCGAAGCGGGGTGCGCTTCCTGCTTGCCGCTGGCGCGCCCGTCGCCGCGTTCGTCGTGCTCGCGGGCACCCTCGGCGGCGGCGACAAGGGTTTCGTCCACTACTCGATGAACCTGGCGTCCCCGTTCTGGCCGCAGCGCTCCGGGCTATTCGGCGCCGACCTGCCGGTGATCGACGCGACCGGCGGCCAGTACGAGGGCTTCTGCTATCTCGGCGCCGGCACGCTCCTGCTGTTGATCGCGGCGATACGGGACGCAGGTCGTCTGCGGCGCTGGCCCGGCCTGCTGACCGTGCTGGTGGGGCTCACGTTGCTGGCGCTGAGCAGCCGGATTTACGCGGGCCACGTCAAGCTGCTGGATCTCGGCGTCAAGCCGTGGGAGGACATCTTCGGTGTGTTTCGCGCCTCCGGCCGGGCGTTCTGGCCGGTGGGCTACGCGCTGGTGATCGGGGCGGTGGCCGCGGCCTGCCGCTTCCCGGCACCGGTTCGCCTCCCCCTGCTCGCCGTGGCGATGGTGTTGCAGGTGATCGACACGGCGCCGGTGCGCCAGTCCGCCGCGGACGCGCTAGCCGGCCGGATCGCCCAGGCGGCGGCGCTCCCGTCGATCCCCGCCGCGGCCACGCTGTTGACCGTGCTGCCGGCCCCCGGCTGCGGTGCGTCGGAGCAGGCACGCGCGCTCACTAGCCCGCTGCTGCTCGTCGGCGTGCGGGCCGGCATGCGGCTCGGCGACGTCGGGGTTGGCCGCGCCCCGGCGTGGTTCAGCTGCGAAGCCGTGCTATCCGATGCGCTGGAACTGCCGCTCCAACCGCTCGAGGTGCGCGTGTTCACCGACCGCGCGGCACAGCAGCCGCTCAGGCCGGCGCTGCTCGGCCCCGAGGCACGTTGCCGCGCGGATAACGGCGTAGTGCTCTGCGCGCGCGCTATCGAACTGCGAGGCGAACCGGTCGTGAGCCCCGCGGCACCCTCTGGTGCGCTCGCGGGCGCGCTGGGATTTGGCTGGCGCGTCAGCGAGGACGGGTCGGCCTGGTCGGAGGGTCCACGGGCCAGCCTTCTCCTTCCCGCGCCGGGGGACGGCGACCTCGACCTCACGCTTCGCATCGCCGGCATCGCGCAAAAACCGGGCGCGGCACGTCGTGTCTCGGTCAGCGCCGGACCCGTGCCGTTGGCCGGCTTCGAGCTTGCCGACGGCGAGGCGCGCGAAGTGATGCTACGCATCCCGGGCCGAGCCGTCGAGAACGGCATCCTGCGCGTCGCGTTCGACGTGTATCGCCCGGTCGACCCGGCCGTCCGCGGCCTGGCAGCGCCGGTCCACCGGGCGGCGCTCCACCTGTCGGCCGCGACTGTACGGCCCGCGCCGTTTCCTTGAGCCGGGCTTGACAGCCATCCCCGCCGGGTCTGGCATCGCGCTCCGAGTTCAGGATACGAACCACGGTGCCGCAACTTTCGCTCCACAGCCCGGTCGGCGACATCACCGTCTCCGAAGATGACGGCGCGATCGTCGCGTTGGACTGGGGCTGGGGCCGTGACCAGCGGGAGACCGCATTGCTCCGGACGGCTCGCAAGCAGCTGGACGCATATTTCGACGGTAGTCTTCAGGTATTCGACCTGCCGCTGGCGCCGGCCGGCTCGGCCTATCGGCGTCGGGTTTGGCAGGCGCTAACCGCCATCCCGTATGGCCGGACACGCACCTACGCGGAGATCGCGGCGACTGCAGGTGGGGCGCGCGCTCCGTCGGACAGGCGAACGGCTGCAATCCGATCCCGATCCTGATCCCCTGCCACCGTGTCGTTGCCTCGGCCGGGCTGGGTGGCTACTCGGGCGGCGACGGGCTGCACACCAAGCGCGCGCTGCTAGCCATCGAAACGCCTCTGCTTGTCGCGTAACGCGCCTGCAACGGAGAACCCCATGACGAAGGCTATCCGCATCCACGCCCCGGGCGGGCCCGAGGCGATGCATTGGGAGGATGTGCCGACCCCGGAACCCGGCCCGAGCGAGGCGCTGATCCATCAGGAGGCGGTCGGGCTGAACTACATCGACGTCTACTTCCGCACCGGCCTCTACAAGTCGCCGACGATGCCGCTCACGCTCGGTATGGAAGCCGCCGGCACAGTGACCGCGGTCGGGGCGGACGTGACTACCATCGCGCCGGGCGACCGGGTCGCCTACGCGGGCTCGATCGGCGCCTACGCGACCGACCGGGTGATCGCCGCCGACCGCTTGGTGAAGCTCCCCGACGGCATCGACGTGCGGACCGGGGCCGCGATGATGCTGCAGGGCATGACGGCGCAATATCTCGTCCGACGGACCTACAACGTGAAGGCGGGTGATACGATCCTGGTGCACGCGGCCGCCGGCGGGGTCGGGCTTATCCTCTGCCAGTGGGCCAAGCATCTCGGCGCCACTGTGATCGGCGTCGTGTCCACCGAGGCGAAGGCGGAACTCGCGCGGGCGCACGGAGCCGCGCACACCATCATCGGCCACACCAATCTAGTGGCGGACGTCAAGCGCATCACCAAAGGTGCGATGGTCCCCGTCGTCTACGACAGCGTCGGCCGCGATACATTCATGCCCAGCCTTGACAGCCTCGCCCCGCTCGGTCTGCTGGCGAGCTACGGCAGCGCCTCCGGACCGGTGCCGCCGTTCGATCTCTCGATCCTGGCGGCCAAGGGCAGCCTGTTCCTTACCCGCCCGACCCTCGCCACCTACACGGCCAAGCGCGCCGATCTGGAAGCGACGGCGAACGACCTGTTCGCCGTGGTTCGCTCGGGCGCCGTGAAGATCGAAGTCAATCAGGTGTTCCCGCTGAAGGAAGCGGGCGCGGCGCACACGGCGCTTGAAGCCCGCAAGACGACCGGATGCACGGTGCTGCTGCCGTGACCATGAGGGAACCGCCATGCCGAACCCATTGCACGCCTTCACCATCGAGGATGTCGAGTACCTCCGGCACGGCGAACGGCCGCTGACAATGCGGCTATTCCGACCCGGCGACGACGGGCCGTTCCCGGCCGTCATCGACGTGCATGGCGGCGCCTGGACCTCGGGCGATCTCGCGGACTGCCAGCCGCGCGCCGAGGTTCTGGCCGCGCACGGCTTCCTCGTCGCGGCACCCAATTTCCGCCACGCCGCAGACGGCTACCCGACGTCGCTCGCCGACATCAACTACGCGATCCGCTGGGTCAAGGCGCGGGCCGGCGACCTTCGGGTCGCCCCCGATCGGGTGGCGCTCTCCGGCCAGTCGAGCGGCGGTCATCTGGCGATGCTCGCCGGCATGCGCCCGCGCGACCCGCGCTACGCCGCAATCCCGCTGCCTTCGGGTTCGCCGGTTACGGATGCGACAGTATGCTGTGTCGTGATGTCGTGGCCGGTCATCAACCCGCTTTCGCGCTATCGCCACGCGCGCCGGCTTTCGGACGGCGCCAGCCCGCCGGACTGGGCGCGCGGCATGCCTGCCAAGCACGATCTGTACTGGGGAAACGAAGCGAACATGGCGGAGGGCAACCCGATGCTGGCGCTGGAGCGCGGCGAGCGGGTCGAATTGCCGCCGGCGCTTTGGGTGCAGGGCCGGCCCGACGACATCCACGACTGTCGCGACCCGGACTCGCCGATCCCGGGCACTGAGTCCGAGCGGTTCGCGGCGAACTACCGGCAAGCGGGCAGCAGCATCGAGGTGGTCTATATCGACCAAGCCGTGCGGTCGACGCAGGCCTCGTTCGACCCGATCGCCGCATTCCTGCGCCGACATCTCGCCTAGGAAAACTAAGGCAACTAACCTCGCTTTTTTTGTCCTATGAAGAAGAAGGGCAGACCGGCTTTGCCACGCATCACCTCCAAGCGAAGATGGCGGCGAACACGATGGCAACTGCGGATCAGATCATAGCGTCGGTGCGGGAGCTGGCACCTGAGATCGAAGTGCAGCGGCCCAAAGTCGTCCGGACGGTCTATGACGCAGGAGGCGGTTCGTCCGTGTATGAGGCGAACGGCATTATGCGCTGTTTCGCGACATCCCTGCGGCCGCGCAACACCTCCAAGTTCAGCCGGTGAATTTCGGCTGGGCTGGTCAGCTGATGATGGGTCTTGCGCCCGCTACGACCCGCTACTGAAACTGCACCAGGCGCGCGACCTTGGGCGCGCCCTCGGCCGTCTCGGATGACGCAGCCCGGGTGAGACCGATCTGTGACGCGGGTCACCGTTCAGCAAGAACAATGGGGCTACTCTCCTCCTACGCGAACCGAGGAGCAACGCCATGCTCGCCATGTCCCTTTTCGACGACGTCGTTCACCCGTTTCTGTCGCTCGACCCCGAGAAGGCGCGGGAGTGCTTCCTTGACCGCCGCGACCGGCGCGAGCGCCGGCACATACGGTCCAGCGTCCTGCGCACGATGCTATGCCTGGCGGCGCTGTTCGGCGGCCTGGCTGCGGTCGGCAGCATGTTCGTCGTGCCGGGCTGAAACCGCTACCCCGGCTCCGGCCGCTTGCCATCGAGCGCATCCCGGCGCCGCTGCTCGGCCCGGGCGTCGTTGGCCTTCTGCGCCGCAGTGCGGCCATGCCGAGCCCGGCCCTCCTCGGCGACCCGCTTGGCCGCCTGCCGTGCACGCTGCTTCTTCGCGCGTTGGAGGTTGACGATCTCGCCCATCACGCCATCCTGAGCGCGTAACGCCGCAAACTCAACGGAGACGCCGCACATGGACAGCATGATCGAACTGAAATCGGCGGACGGGTTCGCCTTCTCCGCCTACACGGCCGGCGACGCGAGCGCCCCGAAGGGCGTCGTCGTCATCCAGGAGATCTTCGGGGTCAACCACCACATCCGCGACATGGCGGACCGCTTCGCCGCACAGGGCTACGCAGTGATCGCCCCCGCGGTGTACGATCGCGTGGAGCGCGGCGTGGAGCTGGGTTACACCCAGGATGACATCGGCCGCGGGCGCGACATCCGCATGAAGTTAGATGACAAGAAGCTGATCGAGGACGTCGAGGCGGCGGCGAACCATCTCGCCGGCAAGAAGCTTGGCATCGTCGGCTATTGTTTCGGCGGCACTGTCGCCTGGTGGGGGGCGACCCGCAGCGCGAAATTCGCGGCGGCGTCGTGCTGGTACGGCGGCGGCATCCCGGGAACCAAGGAGGAGCGGCCGAACTGCCCCGCACAGATGCATTTCGGCGAGAAGGATGGGTCGATCCCGATGACCGACGTCGACGCGGTGCGGGCCGCCCAGCCCGGCGTCGAGGTCTACGTCTACGAGGGTGCGCAGCACGGGTTCGGCTGCGAAGAGCGCGGCAGCTACAGCAAGCCCGACTACGAACTGGCGCAGCAACGCACCCTGGACTTCTTCGCCAAGCACCTCAGCTGAGAGAAGCGGCGGCTCCGTCTATCCTGGGGAGCGGAGTCGTGCTTGTCGCAGGGCTTTGAACCTTGCACAGCGAACTGCGTTCTCCGCTTGTCGTTACAAGCGGGAAAGGTTCGCCGTCATGGGCACGATTCTCCTCATCATTCTCATCGTCCTGCTGCTCGGCGCGTTGCCGACTTGGCCGTATAGCGGCGGTTGGGGCTATTATCCGTCCGGCGGCCTCGGACTGATCCTGCTGATCGTGATCGTCTTGCTGGTGTTAGGGCGCATCTAGCACTCGGGGTCGGTGCCTGCTTGCCGCTCCTGCGGCTTGCAGGCATCCGGGCTTCGCGGTCCATATTGGTCCTAGTGGCGCTGTGCTATCCCGCCGTCGCCGGCTCGGCCGCGGCGGCGAGTTGGGTCTGCACCAGTTCGGCAAACTTGCCGTGCCGAGCCAACAGTGCATCGAACGTGCCGCGCTCGGCGATCCGCCCCCCGTCGAACACCAGGATTTCGTCCGCGTCGCGCACCGTGGACAGTCGGTGCGCAATGATGAAGGTCGTCCGCCCGGTCATCAGCGCCTTCAGCGCGCGTCCGACGCGCGCCTCGGTGGCCGCGTCCAGCGCACTCGTCGCTTCGTCGAGAATCAGGATCGGCGGATCCTTGAGCAGCGCCCGCGCGATCGCCAGCCGTTGTCGCTGCCCGCCGGACAGCGTGCTCCCCCGCTCGCCGATCATGGTGTCGTAGCCGCGCGACTGGCGGATGATGAAGTCGTGCGCCTCGGCTTGGCGGCAGGCGCGCTCGATCTCCTCCTGGGTGGCGTCCGGCTTGCCGATCAGCAGATTGTCTCGGATGGAGCGATTGAACAGCATGCTTTCCTGGAACACGACCCCGATCGCGCGGCGCAAGCTGTCGAGCGTCACGTCGCGCAGATCGTGTCCGTCGATGAGGATGCGGCCGCTCACCGGATCCCAGAGCCGCTGCAGCAGACTCATCGCAGTCGACTTCCCCGCCCCGGTCTGCCCGACCAGCGCCGTGGCCGTGCCGGGCCGAGCCAGGAACGAGACCTCCGACAGGATGTTCGGGCCGCCGGGATAGGCGAAGCTCACCTCCTCGAACGCGACCGCCGAGGCTCGCCGCCAGCTCCGTCGCCCCCGCCCGTTCGGGAACCGAAGTTCCGGAGTCCAGCACGCCGAAGAAATCTTCCAGCGCGGGAACCCGGAAGAACAGGCTGGAGGCGAACGAGACGGCTGATTCGAGCCGCCCGATCAGCAAGGTGGCGAACCCCATGAACGAGACGATCTCGCCCACCGCCGCCTGATCGTTCAAATGCAGCACGGTGCCGACGATCACGATGCTGATGACGGCGACGGTGCTGGCCGCGCGGGTCAGCACGTTCACCACGGCCCACCAGGTCAGGACCGGGAACTGGGTCGCGATCAGTTGCGCCGCGATGTCGCCGAACAGCCGCGTCTCGGCCCGCAGCCGGGTGAAGGACTGCACCACCATGACGTTCGCCAGCGCGTCCTGCGCGGTGCCGGCCAAGGTCGAGTTGAACGCCTCCACCCGCCGCTGCGCCGCTTCCGTCGAGCGGATGATCAGCGTCGTGACCACGAGATAGACGATCACCAGCACGATCAGCGCGATCGCCAGCCGCCAATTGAGCAGCAGGGTGGCCGGCAACAGCACAAGCACGGCGAGGCACGTCGAGAGTTGCTCGCGGAAGAAGGTGAGCCACAGGGCGAACAGTCCGTCGGTGCCGGTGATCATCATCTTGATGAGCCGCCCGGAGTGGGTGTCGCCGTGAAACGACAGCGGCAGGCCGAGCACGTGGCCGAAGAACCGGCTCATCGCGCGCACACGGTTGCGATGGGCAAGGCGCTCCGATTGCACCGAGACGCCGATATTGAATGCGATCCCGCCCAGCCCCACGCCAGCCCACAAGCCGAGCAGCGAGCCGGCCTGGTCCCAGAGCTGGAAACGCGGCAGGGCGTCGGAGCGTGTGAGAAGGTCGATCACCCGGCCGAACAGCACTGGGTCGAGGAATTGCAGCCCCGCCGCCGCCAGGTTGGCGAACACCAGCACGAACGCGACCGGACGGTCCGAGCCGAGCAGCCCAAGCACGCGGCCGTACGTCTTCAGGAACCGCATCGGCCGCTCAGCATGGTTGGGTGGTGAACCGCTCGCTCGGGTTCACGAACTCGTCTTGCGCCGCCACTGTCAGGATCTCGCGCGAGCCGGCCTCCGCCGTGCGCCGCAGCAAGCCGTAGATCGACGAGCCGGCGGCCTGCAGCGCCGCCGCGGCGCACCCCGACCGCAGGCGGTGGAACAGGAACAGCGCCGCGAGGGTGTCGCCCGCGCCGTTGAAGCCGCGCGGCAGCAGCGGCGTGCGGAGCAGGTGGAACGTGCCGCCCTCGCCGGCCAGCAGATCGGTGTGGTCCGCGGGCGTCTCGCTGGTATGCAGGCTGGTCAGCAGCACGACGCGCGGGCCGCCGGGGCGCATCCTCGCCTGCATTGCGGTGATGGCCTGCTTCGCCTGCTCCCTCGTCACGCAATCGAGCCCGGTAAGCTGCCGCAGCTCGAACTGGTTGGGCGTGGCGATGTCCGCCTGCGGCAGCGCCTGATCACGCATCAACTCTGGAATGCCAGGCTGCACGTAGACGCCGGGCGCCTCGTCGCCGATCACCGGGTCGCAGCAATAGACCGCGCCGGGGCTCGCCCGGCGCACCCGTCCAACGGCGTCGAGCACCGCTTCGCCGATGCTCCGATCACCCATGTAGCCGCTCAGCACCGCATCGCACCGCCCTAGCGCGCCGCGTCGTTCGATCCCGTCCACCAGGGAGCGCACCGCGTCGCTGGAAGAGACGTGGCCGGTCCAGTCGCCGTAGCCCGGATGGTTGGAGAACTGGACCGTGTTGATCGCCCAGACCTCCGCCCCGAGGCGCTGCAAGGGGAACATGGCTCCGGCGTTGCCGACATGGCCGTAACTGACCCAGGACTGGATGGAGAGCACGTTCATCGTCGCCGTTTGGCACGGTGGCGCGCGCGACACCATGCCCGCGATCACGGCAAAACCGTGTTGATCGGCCATGAACGCATCACGATCAGGCAACACTCGTGTCAGGCCCTGCCGCCAGAGTGGCAACCCGTCGGACGCACCGGGCGTTCGCAGCGGACTTCCGGCCGTATCACACCCTCCTTGGGAGATGTCCGCATGAAGCCGTCCATGATCTTGCGCGCTGCCGTGCTAGCCAGCATGGTGGTGTTTCCGCTCGCTGCTCTTGCGCAGGGCACCCCTCCCCCGCCGGTAAGTCCGTCCCCCGCCAATCCGGCGGACTCCGCCGCGCACCCGGCCGCACCGCAGGCCGCAGCCGGACAGCCGGGCCGGCGCGAAGCCTACGTGGAGCGACGGATTTCCGACCTGCACACAAGGTTGCATATTACCGAGGCGCAAGCGTCGGCCTGGAACCAATTCGCCCAAGTGATGCGGGATAACGCGCGCAACATGGACCAGACATTCGAGGAGCGGTCCCGGCGCGTCAACGAGATGAGCGCGATCGACAACATGCAGTCCTACGCGCAGGTGGCCGAGGAGCACGCGCAAGACGTGCAGAAGCTGGTGACGGCCTTCCAGGGCGTCTACGACACGATGTCGCCCGACCAGAAGCGCACCGCGGACCAGCTGTTTCGCAACTATACCGAGCGCGGACAGCAGCGCGGCATCGGCCGTCGCGGCTGACCGCGGATCTCCAGTGTTGTGGAGAGCCATCGGGGCGCGGCTTGCTGACCGGGTCGCCTTGGGTCTAGAAGCCGCGCTCCCACCCGCGCGCGAGTGCCGAGATGAAGCAGCAGGCGAACCTGATCCGGGCCGGCCAGGTGATCGAGCACGAGGGCCGGCGGTGGACCGTGCTCAAGCAGCAGATCATCACCCCCGGCAAGGGCGGCGCGTTCATCCAGGTCGAGATGCGAGACCTCAGGACAGGCAACAAAACCAACGAGCGGTGGCGCACGGCTGACACCGTCGAGCGACTGATGACCGAAGAGAAGGAATACGGCTACTCCTACACCGACGGCATCAACATGGTCCTCATGGACCCCGAGACGTTCGAGCAGGCGACCGTGCCGCTCGCCCTGATGGGCGACGCGGCGCCGTTCCTGCAGGACAACATGCAGGTCACCGTCGATCTGGTGGAGGGCGATCCGGTGGCGGTCCGCCTGCCCTCGACCGTCATCCTCGAGGTGGTCGAAGCCGACCCGGTGGTGAAGGGGCAGACCGCCACCTCCTCCTACAAGCCCGCCAAGCTCTCCAACGGCGTGAAGACCGCTGTACCGCCGTTCGTCGAAACCGGCGAGAAGATCGTCGTGCGCACGGAGGACGGCAGCTACGTGGAGCGGTCGAAGGGCTGAGCGTCCGTCATGGCCCTGCGCCTCTCGCCGCACATGACCGTCATGGCGAACGCGGCCCAGAAGGCCTCCAAGCGCCTGCTGCGCGACTTCGCCGAGGTCGAGCAGCTCCAGGTCAGCGTCAAGGGTCCGTCCGACTTCGTCTCCCAAGCCGACATCCGCGCCGAGCAGACGCTCCGGGAAGAATTGAACAGGGCCCGACCGGGCTATTCCTTCCTGATGGAAGAGTCGGGCGCATCGGGGTCGGAGAACTGGGCGTGGCGCTGGATCGTCGACCCGCTCGACGGCACCACGAACTTCCTGCACGGCATCCCGCATTGGTGCATCAGCATCGGGCTGGAACGTCGCCTACCCGACGGCGGTTCGGAGCCGGTCGCCGGCTTGGTTTATGCCCCGGCCGTTGACGAGCTTTTCTGGGCCGAGAAGGGGCTGGGCGCCTTCGTCAATGAACGCCGGCTGCGCGTCTCCGCCCGGCGCGAGATCAAGGACGCGGTGCTCGCGACCGGCATCCCGTTCGCCGCCGTGGCACCTCAGCGCCAGCTCGCCTTCGCGCGCACCCTGGCCACCCTGATGCCGCAAGTGGCCGGGATCCGGCGCTTCGGCGCGGCTGCCCTCGACCTCGCCTGGGTCGCCGCGGGGCGATACGACGCCTACTGGGAACTCGGGATCAAGCCTTGGGACATGGCCGGAGGCCTGCTGCTCGTCCGCGAGGCCGGCGGCTATGCCACCGACCCGGCGGGCGGCGATCCGCGGGAGACCGGCGACATGGTGGCCGCCAACCCGCACCTCCATGCGCGCCTTGCCGCGATCGTGCTCGAGGGCCGACATTCGGCCGCCACGCGTTCCGGGACATGACAGCACCGTTCGTTGAGCCGCCGGCGCGGCTCGGGTAGCGTAGTGGTTCAATGCGTTCCAGGACCTTGCTGCTTGCCGGATTGATCGTCCCGGTCGCGCTCGCGCCGATGACGCGGGTCCGTGCCCAAGTCACGCTCGATTTGCACGCCCTCGACCAAGGACAGGGATCTGCGCCTCCCGCTGCCGCCCCGCCGCCGGCCGCCCGGTCTGCTCGGACACCGGCACCGGCCCACCGGGCGGCGCCACGACCCGTTGCGCGCAAGCCGCCCGAGCAGCAGCAAGCCCGGCCGTCAACCACGCCTCCCCAGACGGCCCCGCCGGCTCCCGCCGCCACGTTGCCGGGCGCGCCGCCGTCGACCGTGTCCCTGGCGCCGATCGTCGTCCCGCCACCCAGCGGCAAGACCGAACCTCCGCCGCCCGCCCCGGTCTCGACCACCGCCGGCGGCGCGGTGGAGCCGACAGCGGCGGGGATCCGGGTGCTGTTCACCCCGACCCGCACCGATCTGACGCCGGTGTCGGAGGCGAGCATCCGCTCGTTTATCGAAACGCTGCCCAAGGCGCCCACCACCAGCTACAACGTGACGGCCTATGCCGCCGGTCCGCCCGACGATCTCTCGACGCCGCGCCGGCTGTCACTCTCCCGCGCGTTGGCAGTGCGCAGCGTGATGATCGCGAGCGGCATACCTTCGGCACAAATCTACGTGCGCGCGCTCGGCCCGGCTGCCGCCGGCGACCCTGCCGACCGGGTGGACGTCGCGGCGCTCGGGACCAACGGCGCCGAGGCCAAGAAGTGACTCGCCCGACCCAGTACCTGTTCCGCATGCTCGGCTTTCTTGTCGCGGTGGCCGTGGTCGCAGGGCTGTTGTCGCCGGTCTTGCTGATCGCGTTCACCAACAATCCGCTGCTCAATAGTTTCATTCTCTTCGTTCTGTTCCTCGGCATCGCCTGGAACCTGCGTCAAGTGATCGGCCTCAACCCGGAAGTCGTGTGGCTGCAAACCTGGCAGCAGGCCCGCGCCCGCATTGCCGGACTGCCCTCGCCGAAACTGCTGGCACCGATGGCCAGCATGCTGGCCGCGCGCGAATCCCGGGCCGGCGACGGCCAGCATCGGTTGACGATCTCGGGGACCGCGATGCGCGGGCTGCTCGACGGCATCGCCTCCCGCCTCGACGAAAGCCGCGAGCTGTCCCGCTACATGACGGGGCTGATGATCTTCCTCGGCCTGCTCGGCACGTTCTGGGGATTGCTGCAGACGGTCGGCGCGGTGTCCGACGTCATCGGCGGCATGTCGGTGGGCTCGGGCGACGTCACGGCGTTGTTCGAGCAGCTCAAGACAGGGCTCGCGCGGCCGCTGCACGGCATGGGGACCGCGTTCTCCGCCAGCCTGTTCGGCTTGGCGGGCGCGCTGGTGCTGGGCTTCCTCGACCTGACCGCCGGACAGGCGCAGAACCGCTTCTTTAACGAATTGGAGGAATGGCTCGCCGGCCTCACGCATCTCTCGAGCGGCGCGCTGGCCGAGGGAGAGGCGTCGATGCCGGTCTACGTGCAGGCGCTGCTCGAGCAGACCGCGGAGAACATGGACAATCTCCAGCGCATCCTGGCCCGTGGCGAGGAGGGGCGGTTTCACGCCAACCAGGCGGTGATGACCCTGACCGAACGGATCGGCACCTTGTCGGATTCCATGCGCAGCAACCAGCAGCTCATGCTGCGCATCGCCGAGAGCCAATCGGCGATCGCGCCTGCCCTGCAGCGCCTCGGCGAGCATCGCGCTGAAGCCGGCTTCGACGATGCGGCGCGCGGGCACCTGCGCAACATCGAGCTTTACCTGCAAAGGCTGCTGGCCGACTCCGAGCAGGGACGCGCGCAGAGCACCGCGGAGCTGCGCAACGACCTGCGCATCCTGACCCGCACGGTCGCCGCACTCGCCGAAGAACACCCGAGGTAGCGCGCGATGCCGATGCCCACGCGCCGCCGCGGCAGCAACGGGCTCGACGCCTGGCCCGGCTACGTCGACGCGCTGTCCACGCTGGTGATGGTCATCATCTTCGTGCTGCTCGTGTTCGTGCTGGCGCAGGCGTTTCTTTCCGTGGTGCTGTCGGGCCGCGATCAGGCCCTCGACCGGGTGAACCGCCAGCTCGCCGAGCTGTCCGACATGCTGTCGTTGGAACGCGGCCGCTCGTCGGAGCTGAGCGGCTCGGTGGCGCAGCTGAACCAGGACTTGCAGGGGGCGAACACGGCGCGCGACACCCTGGCGCATCAGCTCGCGGCACTGCAGGCGCAGGCCGCGCAAGCGGCGTCGGACCGCGACGCGCTGCGCGCCGAGCGCGACCGCGTCGCGGCGCAGCTCAGCGACGCCAACCTCCAGGCGCAATCGGCCGACGCGCGCGCGACGCAGCTGCAGGCGCGGCTGGGCGATGCAGCGACGAAGGGAGACGCGGCAAGTGCGGAGACCGCGAAGGTCGCGGGCCAGCTTGCCGACGCGCGCCGGCAATTGGCCGAGATGCAGAAGCAGCTCGCGGAGTTCGACCGCACCGTCCGGGCCGACAAGGAAACCATTCAGGCGCGGCTGTCCGATCTGGCCAAGCTCGCGGAGCAGTCGCGCGCGCTGGCCGCGCTGCGCGACGAACTGGAGAAGCAGGCGCAGGATGCCGCGGGCCGCGCCACCACGGAGCAGCAGCGCCGCGCGGCGGTCGAGATGCAGCTCTCCGACGAGAAGAAGCTTGGCGACAGCGCCCGCGCGCAGATCGCGCTGCTTACCCGCCAGGTGGAGGAGCTTCGCACGCAGCTTGCCGGGGTGGCCCATGCGCTCGACCTCGTGCAGGGAGCCAGCCGCGACAAGGACACGCAGATCACCAACCTCGGGCAACGGCTGAACGTGGCGCTCGCGGCGAAGGTGGAGGAGTTGCAGCGCTATCGCAGCGAGTTCTTCGGCAAGCTGCGCGACGTGCTCGCCAACCGGCCCGGCGTACGGATGGTGGGGGACCGCTTCGTGTTCCAGAGCGAGGTGCTGTTCCCCGTGGGCAGCGCGGACATCACCCCGGCCGGCGCCGACCAGATCCGCGCCATTGCGCACACCATCACGGACATAGCCAAGGAGATCCCGTCCGGCCTCAATTGGATCCTTCGCGTTGACGGCCACGCCGACAAGCAGCCGGTCACCCGCGGCAACTTCGCGTCGAACTGGGAGCTATCGGCCAGCCGGGCCATCACCGTGGTCAAGCTCCTGATCCTCGAGGGCGTGCCCGCCGACCACCTGGCGGCGACCGGCTTCGGCGACAACCAGCCGCTCGACACCGCCGATACACCTGACGCCTACGCGAAAAATCGCCGCATCGAGCTCAGGCTGACCGATCGATGAGGGGCGCGATCGGCCTCGTCCTGCTGGTCACGGCGTTCTCGGCATCCGCCCATGCGGCGACGTTCGACGACCCCGCGCGCTACTGCGCCGGCGTCGGCACCATGGATCGGCCCGACGCGCGCTACACCGGCGACGCGGTGCCGGATTGGATTGCCCGTGCCCTCATGCGCGCGACGGACGCGCCGACCGACGCGCCGCTGGATGCGTTCAAGCGCGCGGCTTGGCGCTGCGATCATGGCCGCGTGCTGGCGTGCAGCTTCGGCGCCAACATCCCCTGCGACGAGAAGGCGGACACCAGCCGCAAGCCGGGGGCAGGCGCCCGCGCGTTCTGCCGCGAGAACCCGGGCGCGGACGTGGTTCCCGCGTTCGCCACCGGCCACGCCACGATCTATCAATGGCGCTGCGGCGGCACCCGCCCGGTGATGGCGCGACAAGTGCTGCAAGTGGACCGCCGCGGCTTCCCGTCCGCGTTCTGGCACGTCGTGTCGCCCGGAACGAACAAGCAGTAGGGCCCAGCCAACCGAACGGAGACGCGGATGTCGTTCACGTTTGTCATGTTGCCGCCGCAGACCGCGACAACGCGGGAATGGGCGCGCCGACTTCGAGAGGCGATGCCGGAGTTGAACCTCGTCGTCGCCGAGAATGAGCCGAACGGGCTGGAGGCGATCAGGACCGCCGACGCCGCGTTCGGCACACCGTCGCCGGAGTTGCTCGCACGCGCGGGGAAGCTGCGCTGGCTACAGGCGCCGCAAGCGGCCCCGCCGGCCGGCTACTATCACGATGCGCTCGTCCGCCATCCCGTGGTCGTCACCAACTTCCGGCAGATCTTCGACGACCATATCGGCGCTCACATCATGGCCTTCCTGCTCGCCTTCGCGCGCGGCTTCCATCGTTACGTCCCGCAGCAGCTGCGTCGCGAGTGGAAGAAGCGGCCCGAGAACAGCGGCATCGTGCATCTCCCCGAAGCGACGGCGCTGATCGTCGGCCTCGGCGGCATCGGCGCGGAAGCCGCCCGGCTTGCCTCGGCGTTCGGCATGACCGTGCTGGGAACCGACGCGCGCCGCGACGCGCCGCCGCCCGGTGTCACCGAGATGCACGCGCCCGACATGCTGGATGCCCTGCTGCCGCGCGCCGATTTCGTCATTCTCACGGTGCCGCACACGCCGGCAACGGAAGGCCTGATGGACCACGCCCGGTTCCAGCGCATGAAGCGTTCGGCTTTCTTCATCAATATCGGCCGCGGAATGACCACGAGGCTCGACGACCTCGTCGCGGCATTGCGCGCGAACGAGATCGCCGGCGCCGGGCTCGACGTGTTCGAGACCGAGCCGCTGCCGGAAGATCATCCGCTGTGGACCATGCCGAACGTGCTGATAACGCCGCACGTGGCGGGGTACGGTCCATACTTGGACGACCGACGCTTCGAGATCATCCTCGATAACTGCCGCGCTTTCGCAGCGGGCCGTGCGCTGCGCAACGTGGTGGACAAGGCAAATTGGTTCTGAGCTTGGCGCTAGAGCGGTTCACGGAGGCTGGACTCGGTCGGACGCGTAACTGCGAGGAATTAAGCGACGAAGCAGTCCAGAGCCACCGCGCGATGACAAGCACCCCGCGGCGACGCTTTGCCGCTCGGATCGGGCGGAGGCGCCTTGGCGACATAGTCGCGCTCCGCGGCGTTGGCGAGATGGAGGGTGCTCATCCTTCACCGTTCGAATTCGACAGTTGCTCCCACTGGTGCTGCGGGCAAACGAAGGCGTTGACATCAACACTGCGACTCCCAGGAATGTGGACAAAAGAAGCAAGGGGCTGTTGGGCTTGAGCATCGATCTTCGCCGCACGGCGGCTCTGCCAAGACCGACCGAGACCTCCCAACGCAGCGGAGGCGACACAGCCTGACCGGTTCTGCAATCAGGTCATGTAACGTCCGGCATCCAGGTGGATTGTCTGGCCGGTCAGGTATTCGGTTTCCAGGATCATCCGCACCGCGGGCCAAAGCTCCTCCGGGCGGCCGAGCCGCCCCAGCGGCAGCCTTTCGGGCGGCGGCAGGTCCATGTTCCTAGTCATATTGCTGGCAATGAGGGCGGGTGCGAGGGCGTTTGCCGTTATGCGGTGTGGCAGGAGGTAGGTGGCGTAGTAATGCATCAGGCCCTCCAGCCCGCCCTTGGATGCGGCGTAGGCGGCTGAGATGAGATCTTGCCGCCCGTCCGCGCCGCACCCAATGACATGAAAATCAACCGGCCACCCCGCGTCTTCATTTGCGGCATGGCGGCCTGCGACACCAGAAAGGCTGACAGCAGGTTGATCTTGAGTGTCTGCTCGAACGCAGCCGCATCCAACTCTTCGAGCGCGGTGATTTTCCCCACGCCGGCATTGTTGATGACGCAGTCGATACGGCCGAAGTGCTCCATCGTGGTCGCAACCAGCCGATCGACATCGCCGGACACCCCGACATCAGCCTTGATCGCCACGGCTCACAGCGTTCCTCGCGATCGCTGAGCATCGGAGCTTTTTCGCCGGGCGGCGCTGTCGCCGGCTGTCTCGCCCTCAGCGCTCAGCCACAGCATGCGCGTGCTGGAGGATCGGCTCGGCGTTCGCTTGCTGAATCGCACGAGGCGAAGCGTGGCCCTCTCGGACGCCGGCGCCCGACTGGCCGACCGGCTGCGGCCTGCCATGGGCAGCATCGGCGACGCCTTGAGCGAGCTGCGGGAGGACGGCGATCGACTGAATGGTCGCATCCGTATCAGCGCGATGGAATACGGCGCCCAGCTGCTTGTTGACGTCGTAGCCAGCTTCCAAGCGCAGCATTCCTGCGTGGAGTTCGAGATCGTGGTCGATCCGGCGCTCGCCGACCTCGTCGCTGACGGCTTTGACGCAGGCATCCGATTCCGCGACCAAGTGCCCCCCGACATGATCGCCGTGCCGATCGCGCCGCCGAACGCCATGGTCGCCGTCGCCTCGCCGGCCTATCTCGAAAATCGTCCGGCACTAGTCCAGCCATCCGACCTGATGGGTCATCGTTGCATCCGGCAGCGTCTCGCGAGTGGCGTCATCTATCGCTGGGAATTCGAGCAGCGTGGCCGGCCATTGCTGATCGATCCGCCGGGCACCCTCACCTGCAACAGCCTGACCACGATCGTGAGCGCGGCTTTGGCTGGACTCGGCGTGGCTTTCGTGGCGTCCCACCACGTCCGGAGCCACGTCGATCGCGGCCGCCTGGTCCAACTTCTGGCTGCCTACTCGCCGGATTACTGCGCCATCGCGCTGATGCACCGGGCCGTGTCGGAATTCAGGCGATGCCTCTTCGCCCGGAACTGACGCCTCAAGCGGACGCGGCAATTACGCAGCGATTCAACCTCAGACCGCGACGTGGTTGAACTGCGATTGCGCCAGGCGAGCGTAAAGCCCTTCCTCGCGGATCAGGCTCTCATGGGTGCCGCTCGCCACCACCGCTCCGTCCTGCATCACCACGATGCGGTCCGCGCGACGCACCGTCGCGAGCCGGTGCGCGATGACGAGGGTGGTGCGCCCGACGGAGAGCGCGGCCACCGCGCGCTGCACGGCCCGCTCGGATTCGCCGTCCAGTGCGCTGGTCGCTTCGTCGAGCAGCAGGATCGGTGCGTCGCGCAGCACGGCGCGGGCGATCGCGATGCGCTGCCGCTGCCCGCCGGACAGGCGAACTCCTTTCTCGCCCAGGAACGTGGCGTAGCCTTCCGGCAGGTCATCGAGGAAGTCGCAGAACGCAGCCTCGGCCGCGGCTCGCACCTCGGCATCGGTCGCATCCGGGCGGCCGTAGCGAATGTTGTCCCAGGCGCTCGCGCCGAAGATCACGGGGTCCTGCGGCACTAGGCCGATCCGGGTGCGAAGCTCGGCGGGATCGGCCTCGCGCAGATCCACGCCGTCCATGCGCACGCGGCCCGACTGCGGGTCGTAGAAGCGCAGCAGCAATTGGAACACGGTGGTCTTGCCGGCGCCCGACGGTCCGACCAGCGCGATCGTCTCGCCGGGCGCACCGTCGAGGTCGAAGTCCAAGAGGGATGGCCGGGCGGGTCGGGCGGGATAGCAGAAGGTCACGCGTTCGAACTGGATGCGCCCTCGCGGCGGCACGGGCAGCCGCGCGGGACGGGGCGGCGCAGCAATCGTCGGCTGCTCGGCGAACAGCTCCGCGAGGCGTCCCGCCGCACCCGCCGCGCGCTGCATATCGCCCCAAAGCTCGCTGAGGCTGGAAATCGATGTCGCGAGCAGGACCGCATAGTAGACGAAGGACGAGAGCTCACCGCCGGTCATCCGTCCCGTCACCACCTGACGACCGCCGAGCCACAGGCTCAAGGTGATCGCGCCGAAGCCGAGCAGGATCACGACGAGGATCAGCAGCGCCCGGGTCCGCACGCGGGAGAGCGCCGCGACGACCGATCGCTCGGCGCGGTCGGCGAACGCCTCGCGCTCCAAGCTCTCGCGGGTGAACGCCTGCACGGTGCGCAGCGCATTCAGCGACTCCTCGGCATGCGCCCCGAGATCCGCCACCCGATCCTGCGCGAGACGCGATTGCCGCCGCTCGCGCCGGCCGAACAGGATGAACGGGACGACGACGAAGGGTACAACCGCAACGACCACGCCGGCCAGCATGGGGCTGGTGACCACCAGCATCGTCAGCGCGCCGAGCAGCATCAGGGAGGCGCGCAGCCATTGCGAGATCGCCGACCCGATCAGCGTTTGCAGGAGCGAGATGTCGGCCGTCAGCCGCGAGAGCAGGTCCCCGGTGCGCGCGCTCTCGAAGAAGGCCGGAGACAGGGAGATCAGCCGGCCGAACAACGCCTGCCGCAGATCCGCCGCGACGCGCTCGCCGAGCCAGGAAACCAGGTAGAACCGGCAAGCCGTCGCGACGGCGAGGGCCGCGACGATGCCGAACAGCGCAAGCGCCGTCTGGTCGAGCCCTCGCATGTTGCCGGCCGCGAAACCGTGGTCGATGAGTCGGCGCACGCCTTGACCCAGCAGCAAGACCAGGCTCGCCGAAACCAGCATTGCTGCGAGGGCGCCGGCGACGCGTCGGGCGTACGGTCGCAGGAACGGCAGCAGCAGCCGAAGGATGGCGACCGGTTTGGGGCGTAACAAACGAGGTGCGCTCACGTCCAGTACAACGAGCGGGCCATCGGCAGCCGGCGTGCGAGCGACGCCTGCAGCACGCATCGCATCTGCGCCATCTGTGGTTTCGGGAACACCCACTTGACCGAGCCGAACTTCGTCATCTTGCGCGACCGCTGCGCTTCATCCATCTCGAGCGCGCTCCCAGGATACCAGCCGGTCAGCACCTCCTTCGAGTTCGGCGTGAAGCGATGCGTAATGAGTTCCGCCGTGAGGTCAAGCGCCGCCACGCCCTCGAGCGCGTCGGCGACATCGGCGAACAGGCGATCGTAGGCCGCTTCCCAATCCGACACGCGCAGGATCGGCGCTACCGTGAGGCCGACCGGGTAGCCCGCCTCGGCGACCGCGCGCAGCGCGGCGAGCCGGGCCGCGACGCGGGGCGCGCCGCCCTCGTGCCGCTCGGCGGCGGTCGCGTTGACGGAGAAGCGGATCCGCGTGCGGCCGTTGTGAGCCAGGCCGAGCAGGGGTGCCACGGCGTCGAACTTGGTCGTGAAGCGGAGCTGCACGGGAGCGTCCCACGCACCGAACCGCGTGATGCACGCGGCGAGGCTGCCGGTCAGGTGCTCGATCGACAGCGGATCGGTGTAGCAGGAGCACTCGAACGTGGTTCCCTCGTGCGCCCGGTTCTCGGAGACGGACGTGACGCGGCCCTGGCCCACGGCGGCGGGCAACTCGTCGAGGATCTCGGGCAAATTGGCGTAGACGCGCACGATCGGCGGGCCGGCGAGTGAGCCCGCGAGATAGCAGTAGCTGCAATGCGCGGGGCAGCCCTCGGCAAGGTCGAAGCGCCAGTCGGCGCTGGGCGGGATCGGCTGCAGGCGGCGTCGGCTCGGACTTGCGGTGACGATCGCCATCGTCGTTTTCGCGTCGCGGTAGGCATCAGGCAGGCCGGTGAGGCGGTCGCCGTTGAGACGCACGACCTCCGCGCCAAGCGCTGCGGTGCGTTCGGCCATGGCGGCACCGGCCGGCCAGGCGAGGGCAGCCTGGGTCGCGATCACGCGGCGAGGTATCCAGGGGCGCGGCATGGGTAACATGTCGGGCGGTCGCGCCGATATGCCAAGATGAACGCCGATCATACCGGGACATCAGCATGCACCGCGCCCTCGCCGTCATCCTCGCGGCAATCGCCATCATCCTCGCCGGCTGCGGGGAGAGCGCGAGGCTTCCGGCCTCCGCCGGCATAGGCCCCACTCCCAACCTGCCGCCGCCGCACGAAACGCTGTTCCCAACCGTCCATATCGCCCCAGCGAAGGGCTGGCCCGCCGGCGCCGTCCCGACTCCGGCCGCGGGCCTGCAAGTGACCAGCTATGCCGCCGCTCTCGATCACCCGCGCTGGCTCTACGTCCTGCCCAACGGCGACGTCCTCGTGGCGGAGACCAACGCGCCGCCGAGACCGCGAGACAGCACGGGCATCAAAGGCTGGATCGGGCGTCTGGTGCAGGACCGCGCCGGAGCCGGCGTGCCCAGCGCCAACCGCATCACCTTGCTGCGCGGCGTCGACAATCACGGCGAGGCCCAGGGCCGCTCGGTTTTCCTCGAAGGGCTGAACTCACCGTTCGGCATGGTGCTGGTCGGCAACGACCTCTACGTGGCCGATACCGACGCGGTGCTGCGGTTCCCCTACCAGGCCGGACAGACGAGGATCGAGGCGCCCGGCGTGAAGGTGGTGGACCTGCCCGCGGGTCCAATCGACCACCACTGGACCAAGAACCTCGTCGCCAGCCCTGATGGGCAGCGGCTCTACGTGACGATCGGATCGAACAGCAACGTCGCCGAGAACGGGATCGAGGCGGAGACGGGCCGCGCGGCGATCTGGGAAGTCGACCTGCGGACGGGCGCGCATCGGGTGTTCGCCTCCGGCCTGCGCAACCCGGTCGGCCTCGCCTGGGAGCCTGAGACCGGGGCGCTCTGGACCGCGGTCAACGAGCGCGACGAGCTCGGCAGCGATCTGGTTCCCGACTACATGACCGCGGTCAAGGACGGCGCGTTCTACGGCTGGCCCTATAGCTACTACGGCCAACACGTCGACACGCGCGTCGAGCCGCAAAGGCCGGACCTCGTGGCGGCGGCGATCCCGCCCGACTACGCGCTGGGCAACCATACGGCGTCGCTCGGCCTTGCCTTCTCCCGGGCCGGCGATCTTCCGGCCCCCTTCACGGCCGGGGCCTTCGTGGGCCAGCACGGGTCGTGGAATCGCCGGCCCGCCAGCGGCTACAAGGTCGTGTTCGTGCCGTTCGCCGACGGGCACCCTGCCGGCGCGCCGGTGGACGTGCTGGCGGGATTTCTCGACGGAGACGGCAACGCGCTCGGCCGTCCGGTGGGCGTCGCGCTGGACCGGCACGGCGCGCTGCTCGTCGCCGATGACGTCGGCAACAGGATTTGGAGAGTAACGGGCGGCGGATCCGTCCGGCTCACTCTCCAGTAAGGCGGGGAGTTGATGAGATGAAGCTGGACCTCACCGGCAAGAAGGCGCTGGTCACGGGCGCATCCAAGGGCATCGGCTTGGCTTGCGCCCGGGTGCTGGCTGCCGAGGGCTGCCACCTGCACCTCGCTGCCCGCAACGGCGACGCCATGCAGCGTGCCAAGGCGGAGCTGGAAACGGCGCACGGCGTACAGGTGACGGTGCATTCGCTCGACCTGTCCTCGACGGCGGCGATGGACAAGCTGGCCGCCGACGCCGGCGCGGTCGACATCCTGGTGAACAACGCCGGCGACATCCCGATGGGCTCGCTCCACCTGGTATCGGACGACGCGCTTCGCCGTGGATTCGATCTCAAAGTGTTCGGCTACATGACCCTGGCCCGCGCCTGCTACGGCGCGATGAAGGGCCGCGACGGCGTCATCGTGAACGTCATCGGCAATTCCGGGGAGAATTGGGACGCGAGCTATTTCGCGGGCTCGACCGGCAATGCCGCGCTGATGGCGTTCACCAAAGCGATCGGCGGCGCTAGCTTGAACGACGCCGTGCGCGTCGTCGGCGTGAACCCGGGGCCGGTCGCGACCGACCGAATGCTGAAGCTCATGCGCCGCACGGCGATCGACATGCTGGGCGACGAGGAGCGGTGGGAGGAACTGTTCGACAAGTACCCCGGCAAGCGGCCCGCGACTCCCGAGGAGGTCGGCGACCTGGTTGCGTTCCTCGCCTCGCCCCGCGCCGGCTACATCACCGGCACGATCGTCACCATCGATGGCGGCATCGCCGCCCGCGGCTCGGTGATTTAGTATAGTCATCTGGTATGTTGCCAAAGGCGTCCGTATCAGCAAGCACGTGCGCTGGAGTGGCGAGGCGGGCTGGATCCCGCTCGGCAACCTCGACCTCGGCCTCGGCTACGAGAACCACACGAGCTATCTGGTGACGGGACAGGTACTCCTTTATCCCGGCGGGATCAGCGAGACCGCGATCCTGCTCGCCTACGGCCGGCGTCCGGTTCGCGAGCAAGGCCGGGCAGCTCGCCGGCCATAAGACCTTAGGCCCGCGGCGATCACAGCGGCGGAACCATGTCTGGATGGCCGGGCAAGCCAGCTTCACTCTCAAACATGGCATTGAACAGAGTGCTCCAGAAGTCGTCGTCATCGCGGACGCTGAACTGCTTTCGGAGCGAACTGGCGATCTTCAGCCGGTTGCCGACCAGACGCTCGCTGAACGTTTCATCCGCATGCTCGTCAGCGAAGCGCTTCTGTGCTTGGCGGATCGCTCTGAAGAGCTCTCGATGCACGTCCTTCACACCGCTGACAAACTCCCAAAAATCCTTTCCCACAAGAAAATCGTACCAGGCCGGTCGACCGAGGTTACGATCCACCAGGTCAGGCTTGTTGTTCAGGTTTTTATATCGGCCGTATGCAATTCCGATCAGCAGCTTCGCCCCCGTTGCGGGTCGCAGCAGGAATATCTGGCCAAGGGTCAGAAGCGCTCATGTGGCGTTAGGTGGCTCGCTACGGCCCCTTCGCTAGGCTGCGTGCGTAGGAATGACCGCCAAAGTCATTCGTTAATCGTGGCCCACAAACCCTCGGCTCGAATGCTTGAGCTGGCGCGCCGTCTTGGCCTCAATCTGGCGGACTCGCTCGCGCGTGACGTTAAACTGCTGACCAAACTCCTCGAACGCGTGGTCGGTGTTCACGCCGATGCCCGGGCGAACCGGCACGACGAAGCACCTGCCAATCACCTCGCGCAGATTAGGCCTGGATCGCCGAGTCGAGCGGCATCGCCGACGCGCCGAAATGTCGCCGATTACGGCGTCCGTGCGCGAACCGTCCGGCGGCCAGGCCGATAGGCGGCCGGCAACACTGGCGCCGAGAACGCCGCCCGCAGCTGCCCGATGGCGAAGTTCTCCGCCTGATTGGCTTGCGCAACCACCGCACCCATGCCGAAGAACTCGTGCGTCACCCCGAAATAGGTGCGTTGCTGCACGAGCACGCCCGCAGCCGCCAGCTTGTCCGCAAGCGTCTCGTCCTCCGAGCGCAGCGGATCGATTTCAGCCGATACGATCGTGGTCGGCGGCAGCCCGCGCAGCTCGGCGGCGCCCACGACGTTGAGCCGAGAATCCTTGAGATCGACCGGATTGTTGGTGAAGTGCCCCACGTACCACAGGATCGCCCGGCGGTTCAGCGGGACGGCTTTCACGGTCTCCTTGTAGGACGGCGTGTCCGTGTCGGTGCCCACCAGCGGGTAGATCAGCAGCTCATGCACCGGCATCGGCAGATGGTTGTCGCGCGCCCAGATCGCGGTGTCGATCGCCAGATTGCCCCCCGCGCTCTCGCCGGCCAGCGCGATCTGCCGCGGATTGCCGCCCAGCATCGCCGCATTGTTGAGCAGCCAATTGTAGGCGGCGTCGGCGTCGTCCTGCGCGGCGGGGAAGCGGAACTCGGGGCCGAGGCGGTACTGCACGGACACCACGATCGCGCCCGTGCCGTAGGCGAGTTCGCGGTCGGAGGCGTCGTAGGTGTCGAGGTTCCCCGTCACGAAGCCGCCGCCGTGGAAATACAGGATCATCGGCGCCGCCCCGCGGATCGTCTTCGGGTTGTAGACCCGCGCGGCGAGCGGGCCGGTCGTGCTCTGGATCGTGATGTCGCTCACCTGCGCGATCGGCAGCTTCGCCGCTACCCCCATCTGTTGCGCGACCATCGCCGCAGCGTCGCCCGGGGTCGGCTGCATGCGCGCCTGCTCCACCGTCAGCGTGTTGACCGGCTTGGCCCCGGACGCCTGGTAGGCGGCGAGCACGCGCGTCATCTCGGCGTTGGCCCGCCCCGTCGGATCGGGCGACGTCGGGGCCGTCTGGCAGCCCGCGACGGCCGTGAGAGCCGTCAGCACCAGCAATGATCGGATGGGTGACACGAGGTTCGTCTCCGCTCGGAGTTTGACCGGTGGACGCCGCGAGGGCGTCCATTCCCTTGCGACCGGCGATTACGCACGGCGTGACGCTCCGAAGGTTCTCGGGTGCCGCACCGGCTCTAGAAGGGCGGGGCGGCCGAAACGTTCCTTCTGTGCAGGTGACGAGTTCGTTACCGAAGACCGTCGTCGGTCCGGCGAAGAGCGTAGTTACACCCGCAACGCTTATGGGCTGCGCATGTTCTCCGTGCGGCTGGGGCTTGGTCCCGTGCGGAATGAAACCGATCGGATTGCTACAGCCCGGCGCGAGCTGACCCGGGGCGGGGCCGGGCCCAGGGCTATCTCACAGCCGCAACGCTTCCGGTATTTTCAGTCCCAACCGCAGCGGCACGTTCCACACTTCCTTCACCGCCCGCACCGGGCGGAAGCCGGTGCGGATGTAGGTTGGCAGCGCGCGCGGGTGGTCGGCTGTGCAGGTGTTCACCGTCATCCCGCGCGGGCCGCCGCGCCACGCCTCCTGCACCGCGTGGCGCAGGAACGCCGCCCCGAGCCCCGCGCCGATCGCGTGCGGCATCAGGCCGAAGTAGCTGAGGTTCGTGTCCAGGCCGGCGCGGCCGTCCAGCTCGAAGAAGCCCGCCGGCTCGCCGCCGCGCGAGAGCACGTGGATCGACACGCGCGGATCGCGCAGCAACCCCGCCAATTCGAGGTCGGGCATGGTCCGGCGCAGCCACCACAGGTAATCCGCGCCGACCGTGTCGTAGAGATAGCGATAGAACGGCACAGTCGTCGCGGCGACGCGATGCACGGCCGCGCCGGCCGGCAGGGCGGGCGGCCGCTCCGCCGGGGCGCGATCCATGCGGAGAAACGTGACCGTGACACCAACGCGCACGACCGGCTCCATCCGCGATGTCCCGCGCTGCCCGACTCAATCGTCGAGGAAGGATCGCAGCTTGCGGCTGCGGCTCGGGTGCTTGAGCTTGCGCAGCGCCTTGGCCTCGATCTGTCGGATGCGCTCGCGCGTGACGTTGAACTGCTGGCCGACCTCCTCGAGCGTGTGGTCGGTGTTCATACCGATGCCGAAACGCATGCGCAGCACGCGCTCCTCGCGCGGCGTCAGCGACGAGAGCACCCGCGTGGTCGCCTCGCGCAGGTTCGCCTGGATTGCCGCGTCAAGCGGGATCACCGCCGCCTTGTCCTCGATGAAGTCGCCGAGATGACTGTCCTCCTCGTCGCCGATCGGGGTTTCGAGGCTGATCGGCTCCTTGGCGATCTTCAGCACCTTGCGCACCTTCTCGAGCGGCATCCCGAGTTTTTCCGCGAGCTCCTCGGGTGCCGGCTCGCGGCCGATCTCGTGCAACATCTGGCGCGAGGTGCGCACCAGCTTGTTGATCGTCTCGATCATGTGGACCGGGATGCGGATGGTTCGCGCCTGGTCGGCGATCGAGCGGGTGATCGCCTGGCGGATCCACCACGTCGCGTAGGTGCTGAACTTGTAGCCGCGGCGGTACTCGAACTTGTCGACCGCCTTCATCAGGCCGATGTTGCCCTCCTGGATCAAATCCAGGAATTGCAGGCCGCGATTGGTGTACTTCTTGGCAATCGAAATCACCAGGCGGAGGTTGGCCTCGATCATCTCCTTCTTGGCACGCGCGCTGTCGCGCTCGCCGCGGCCCACCGTCATGTAGACGCGGCGGAACTCGGCGATCGGCAGGCCGGCGTCCGTCGCCACCGCGGAGATCTGCCCGCGGATGCTGCCGATCTCCTCGAAGTGCCTGGCGACGAACGGCTTCCAACCCTTGCCGGGCAGGGCGGCGACGCGATCGATCCAGTTCGGGTCGAGCTCGTGGCCGCGATAGTGCTTGAGGAACTCCTCGCGCGCGATCTTGCTGCCGTCGGCCATGCGCATGAGCTGGCCTTCCAGCGCGGTCAGGCGCTGGTTCAGCAGCTTGAGCTGCATGACCAGCTCCTCGATGCGGTTGTTGTGCAACCGCACCTGCTCGACCTTACCGACCAGCTCTTCGCGCTGCTTCTCGTAGCTCTTCTCCGAGCGCGCGTTGACCTCCTCGCCGGAGGTCATGCTCTCCAGGCGGCGGTGCTGCATCTTGTGCAGCTTCTTGTACAGCCCTTCGATCTCCTCGAAGGTCGCCAGCACCTCGGGCTTCAGCTTCTCCTCGAGCGCCGAGAGCGACATGCCCGCGCCCTCGGAATCCTCGGCGTCGTCGTCAGCCTCCGCCTCGAACGGCGCGGCTTCGGCGTCGGGGGATTCGGCCGCGACAGCCTCCGGAGTGGGCGCGCCGCCGCCCTGCGTCGCCTCGAGGTCGACGATGTCGCGCAGCAGCATCCGCCCGGCCTTGAGCTGGTCGTGCCAGGTGATGATCGCCTTGAAAGTCAGCGGGCTCTCGCACAGGCCGCCGATCATCATGTCGCGGCCGGCCTCGATGCGCTTGGCGATGGCGATCTCGCCCTCGCGCGACAGCAGCTCGACGCTGCCCATCTCGCGCAAGTACATGCGCACCGGGTCGTCGGTGCGGCCGAGGCTTTCCTCGTCGACGTTGCCGGAGGCCTCGCCGCCCTCCTCGCCCTCGCCCTCGGCCTTCTCCGGCTTGGCGACCGGCGCCTCGCCGTCCTCGCTCTCCTCGTTCTCCACGACCTGGATGCCCATCTCGCTGAGATTGGCCATCACGTCCTCGATCTGCTCCGAGCTGTTCTGGTCGGAGGGCAGGACGGCGTTCAGCTCGTCGAAGGTAATGTAGCCGCGCTCCTTGCCGCGCGCGATCAGGCGCTTGACGGCAGCCGACTGCACGTCGAGCAACGTGGTCTCGACATCCTGGTCGGCGGTGACGGTATCGGACGCGACAGCGGGCTTCGTTGCCATGCTCAAGGCACTCCACGAAAGGAAATGTCCCCTGACCGGGACGGGATGATCGGTTGGCTCACGCGCCAAACTCCTCCTGATCGAGCAAGGAGGCGGCCTGAGCCGATTTCAAACCAATGAGACGTCGTTGGCTGGCCTCGCTCATGCTTAACTCGAGCTCTCGGCTAGCAGATGCAATATCCTCGTTCAGCCGATGCTCGCGCATGAGGCCGTAGAAATGCCACCAGTCCGACGCGGCCTCGGCGGGCATGGCGTCCGGGCCAGCGCAGCCCGGCAACGGAAACGGCGCCGACGCGAGCGCCAGCGCGGTTTCGCCGGCCAAGCCGACTAGGTTGAGGTGGTCCATCAACCTTGGGGAGTCAAGCACATCCGCACCCTCCACCCAGCCGAGCAGCGCCTCGCGCACCCGGTCGAGCGGTGCCGGCAGCGGCAGCTCGGCGAACACGTGCTCCACGTCGTGCACCAGCGCCGGATGGCGGAGCAGGATGGCGAGCAGGATGCGGCCGCGCTCGGCCACGACGGCGGCCACTCCATCGGCCGCCGAGCGTGGCGGCGCGCGAAGCGGGGGCGATGCCGGGCCGGGACGACGCACGGAGGCGAAGAACCGGTCCAGCAGGGCGCGGCGATACTCGCCGGCAAGGTTGCGGTCCGGAATGCGGCGCGCGGCCGCCTCCAGGCGAGCCCGGAACGCGGCGCGCTGCTCGGGCGAGTCGTAGGCCACTCCCTCACGCAACAGGTCGAACAGCGCGTCCGACAACGGCCGGGCGCCCTCGACGAGCGCCTTGAACGCAGCCGGGCCGCGCCGGCCGACCAGGCTGTCGGGGTCCTCGCCTTGCGGCAGCGCCGCCAGGCGGAGCGTCCGGTCGGGGGCCAGCAGGGGCAGCGCGAGTTCGGCAGCCCGTGCCGCGGCCCGCGCGCCGGCGGCGTCGCCGTCGAAGCAGAGCACCGGGGCCGGGGCGAGCCGCCAGATCGCTGCGAGCTGCTCCTCGGTGAGCGCCGTGCCCAGCGGCGCGACCGCGCCCGCGAACCCGGCCTGGTGCAACGCGATCACGTCCATGTAGCCCTCGACCACGACCACCGTGGCACCTTGACGGACGGCCTCGCGGGCCAGGTCGCCGCCGTAGAGCGTGCGCCGCTTGGAAAACAAGACCGTCTCCGGCCCGTTCACGTACTTCGGCTGCCCCGCCCCCAGCGACCGGCCGCCGAAACTGACGAGGCGGCCGCGCCGGTCGCGGATCGGGAACGTGACGCGGTTGAAGAACAGGTCGGCAACCCGGCCCGCCTCGGCCTCGCGGGTCAGCCCGGCGGCCGCCAGCAACGCGGGCTCGATCCCCTCGCCGGCGAGTTCGGCGGCAAGCGCGCCGCGTCCTTCCCCCGACCAGCCCAGCCCGAACCGCTCGATAGTGGCGTCGGACAGGTCGCGGCCACGCAGGTATTCGAGCGCGGCGCGTCCCTGGCCGGACAGCAGCCGGCGCCGGAAGCTGGCCTGGGCCGCCTCCAGCACGCCGTGCAGGTCGAGCCGTCGCCGCTCCGCCTCCGCTGCCACCGGCGAGGGCGCGGGCACCTCGAGCCCGGCCTCGGCGGCGAGCTGCGTCACCGCGTCCGGAAAGCTCGCCCCTTGGCTTTGCATGACGAAACTGATCGCATCGCCGTGCGCGCCGCAGCCGAAGCAATGGAAATGGTCGTCGTAGACATAGAAGGACGGCGTCTTCTCGCCGTGGAACGGGCAGCAGCCCTTCCATTGCCGGCCGGAGCGGGCGAGCCGCACCCGCCGGCCGACCAGGCCGGCAAGCGGCGTGCGGGCGCGCAGCTCGTCGAGGAAGCCGGACGGCAGCGCCATCAGCCGCCCAGCCGCGCGCGCACCAGCGGTCCGGCCTTGGCCAGATCGAGGCTGGCCGCGTGCTTTTCCTTCAGCGCCGCCATGACCTTGCCCATGTCCCTGACACCCGCGGCCCCGACATCGGCGATGGCTTGCACGACGGCCTGCTGCGTTTCCGTCTCGTCCATCTGACGCGGCAGGAAACCCTCGATGACGCCGATCTCGGCCTCCTCCTTGTCCACCAAGTCCTGCCGGCGTCCCTGGCGATAGAGGTCGAGCGACTCCCGGCGGGACTTCACCATTCCGCGCAGTGCGGACAGGACGTCCTCGTCGGGGATGCGGTCGACGCCCTTGGGCCGCGCCGCGATGTCGAGATCCTTCACCCGCGCCAGGATCATGCGCAGTGTGGAGGTGCGCGCCGAGTCGCCCCCCTTCATCGCTGCCTTGAGTTGCTCGGTGAATTGGTCCCGCAACGCCATCGTCGATCTCCGTAGAAAAAGCCCCTCTATAAATAGGGAACTCGTTTAGGAGCCGGAACTCTTTTCCCAAGCGCCGGGACGGCGGCTTGTTCCGGGAAGCAGCTTCCCATAAGGTTGCTCCATGACGGCGAGCATCGACGAAATCATCGCGCGCCTGGGCGGAGCCGATGCGGCGGCGCGGTTGACCGGCGTCGGCACGGAGGCGGTGCGCAAATGGCGCCAGGCCCGGGCGATCCCGCCGCGTCACTGGCCGACGGTGATCGGCGCCGCGGGCCTGACCTTCGAGGCGCTGTCCGGTTTGCCAGTCCCCGGTTCGGGTTCGACCGCCAAGTCGGGCGACGCGCCCGTTGGTGCCACCGCCGCTCTCGTGCTCGCCGATGGTTCGGTGTTCTGGGGCCGCGGCTTCGGCGCCCATGCTGCGGCACCCGCGCAGGTGGGCGAGGTGTGCTTCAACACCGGCATGACGGGCTACCAGGAAACGCTGACCGACCCCTCCTATGCCGGGCAGATCATCACCTTCACCTTCCCGCACATCGGCAACGTGGGCGCCAACCCATCCGACCTCGAAGCCACGACGGTCGCGGCGCGCGGCCTCGTGGTGAAGGAGGACCTGACCGAGCCCTCCAACTGGCGGGCGCAACAACCGCTGAGCAACTGGCTGAGTTCGCGCGGTATCGCCGGCATCGCCGGGGTCGACACGCGGCGGCTGACGGTGCGGATCCGCGACGGCGGCCCGCCATCCGCGGTGCTCGCGTTTCCGGCGGACGGCCAGTTCGACATCCCGGCTCTCGCCGCCCAGGCGGCCGCGTGGCCCGGGCTCGAAGGCATGGATCTCGCCCGCGAGGTTTCCTGCACGCAGAGCTACGCCTGGGAGGAAACCGAGTGGCGCTTCCCCGACGGCGCCGGGCGGCAGGACGCGCCGCGGCGCCACGTCGTTGCGGTCGATTACGGGGCGAAGCGCAATATCCTGCGCTGCCTGGCCTCCGCCGGCTGCCGCGTAACGGTGGTCCCCGCGACGGCGAACGCCGACGACATCCTGCGTCACGCGCCGGATGGCGTGTTCCTCTCCAACGGCCCGGGCGACCCGGCGGCGACGGCGGACTATGCGGTGCCGGCGATCCAGGGCGTGCTGGCGTCGGGCGTGCCCCTGTTCGGCATCTGCCTCGGCCACCAATTGCTGGCGCTCGCCTTGGGAGCGAAGACCTACAAGCTCGATCGCGGTCATCGCGGCGCCAACCAGCCGGTCAAGGAACTCGCGACGGGCCGCGTCGAGATCACCAGCCAGAACCATGGCTTCGCCGTCGACGACGGGTCGCTGCCCGAGGGCGTCCGGGTGACGCATGTGAGCCTGTTTGACGGCAGCAACGAGGGCATCGCCTGTGACGAGCGCCCCGTCTTCAGCGTGCAATACCATCCCGAGGCGAGCCCCGGCCCGGCCGACAGCCGGCACCTGTTCGACCGGTTCATGGCGTTGATGGATAGAGCAGAGTGATCGGTCCCCGCGAGTTCCGGAGGCAATCAGGACCGTAAGCGTATCCTACCCAATTCCGTTCATCTTGGCTGGTCTGCTCGCCTTCGCGATGTTTTGCTTCGGACTCGCATCGGCTATTTCGAATCCGCTATCTTGGCTCTTCGCGGGGATCGGAAGTCTGTCGGCAATCAGCGGGATCGGTCTCGCTGGGTTCTCAGTGCTGCGGCGGCCGGAACTGCTGAGATCCGAACGTCATACCCTTATGACGCGCTATTTTGATCTCCTTGGCGACAGCGATATGCCGGATGGCCAGCGGCGGAGTGCGGGACAGCTCATGTCGCGTTATATCGGAGGCGACGTGTCAAAGAAGCAGGTCGTTCGCGATCTCGACGAAACGGGGAAGGGTGATGCCTGAACGAACTTTCATCATCGCAGTAGATCCGTATGCGGCCTCGCTCGACATAGAAGACTTGCGCGAGCATATCCGGACCAGCCCTGAGTTTCACAATTGGTGGAACCACATACCGTTCGTATTCCTAGTTACAACGGACGTCGATGCTGACCGCGTGAGCGAGAGTTTAGCGCGACATACAAACGGTGCGCGCTTTCTGGTGATGGAAGTCAATCCCAGCGAATCTGAGGGATGGCTTCCCGAACGTGGATGGAACTGGATCCGCCGTCGGTCACGGTCTGAAAAACCACTCCCTAAGCAGGGTTGATTCAAGATAGCAGGTTTCCCCTTCGCAATCGGCTTCTGCGCAATCTCGACGTAATGTTCCCAATGCTATTTCTTGGTGGAAGCGGCGGATCACGGGCAGATGTAGCCCACCCCGCTCGGGGCCTTGAAGCAGCCGACTGATTCCGGGAACGCGGTGCGCGGCAGCCAGAGGACGACGCTGGGGAAGAAGATCGTGAAGGCAATGGTCGCGAAGAAGATGAGATAGATCGGCAGGCTCGCCGTCAGTCCCTGCGAGAAGCGCACGCCGACGAACTTGGTCGCCATCAGCAGGGCGAGGCCGTACGGCGGGGTGATGAGGCCGAAGGCGAGCGTGACGATCAGCACCACGCCCATGTGGACGCCGTTGATGGAAGCGGCGTCGGTCAGCGCGTTGACGACCGGCATGAAGATGATGATCGCCGGGATCGGTTCGATGAAGTCGCCGACAATGACGAACACCACCACGAGCAGGAACATGATCAGGTTGCTGTCAGTGCCGGCGACGTCGCCGATCCAGCCCGCCACCACCATCGGGCCGCGCAGATAGGCGAGCAGCCAGCCGAACGCGGAAGCGGCGGCGATGGTGATGAGCGGCAGCGAGTAGATCAGCCCGGCCTGCACGAAGTCGCGCGGGATCTGGCGCAGGTGCGCCGGGTTCAGCAACGGGATCACGACGAGCAGGATGTAGACGATGGCGATGACGCCGGCCTCGGTCGGCGTGAACCAGCCCGTCATGATGCCGCCGAGCAGGATGACCGGGATCATTAACGGCAGCGCCGCGGCGCGCGTGGCCCCGACAAGTTGCGGGAAGCTGGAGCGCGGGCGGCGGAAGCCCACGGGGCCGAAGAAGTAGCAGTACAACATCAGCCCGATGCCGATCATCAATCCCGGCACGATGCCGCCGAGGAATAGCCCGGCGATGGAGACGTTGCCGATGGCGCCGTACACCACCGCCATGATCGACGGCGGCACCAGAGCGGCGATGGTCGAGGCGGCGGCGATGAGGGCGGCGACGAAGCCGGGGCTATAGCCCTCGCGCGCCATCGGCTGCGCCATCGTGCGGCTGAGCACCGCGACGTCGGCCGAGGACGAGCCCGACATGCCGGAGAAGAACATGCTGAACACGGTGGTGACCTGCGCGAGCCCGCCCCGGATGTGGCCGACGAGGGCCTGCGAGAGGTCGGCGATGCGGATGACCACGTTGGCCGAGGTCATCAACTCGCCCACCAGCAGGAAGAACGGGATCGCCATCAGGGCTTCGCTGTCGATGCCGTTGAACAGCTGGCCCATCATCGACTGCAAGGTGATCGGGGTGAGCGTGGTGCCGACCAGCACCCCGGCGATCAGGGAGAAGGCGACGGGCACGCCGAGATAGCCGAGCGTGAGGAACAGCGCGGTCATGATGGCGAGGACGAGGCTGTTGGGCATCGCTACGGCCGCTCGCTCAAACGACGCTCCGCGGCAGATGCGGCGCCGCCACGAACCCGTTCCGCAACCCGTTGACGATCTGCTCGACGCTGAACAGCACGACGAACACGCCGCACAGCGGGATGGCGGCGTACAGGGAGGTGTACTAGCTGAAACGTGATCTGACACTCGGCCTGTTTGGTGTCGGATAGGGTTTCTGTGTCCGACGTCAGGCTGCGTTGAGCATTTTGTCCCTGGCGATTGGTTTGCTGTCAACGAAGGTTT